>Ga0114963_10000121_pt1 | contig 48810 bp, 93 predicted proteins | sample C_131016_EF_Meta_FD_87019 | JGI IMG/M metagenome (GOLD analysis project Ga0114963, IMG submission 87019) | Freshwater microbial communities from Lake Croche, Canada to study carbon cycling - C_131016_EF_MetaG | ecosystem: Environmental > Aquatic > Freshwater > Lake | place: Lake Croche, Canada... | reverse complement strand
GAAACAATTTCTAATTGGAGAAGAAAAATGGCTCAATGGGGCATGATCGATAGAGCAAACAATTCACCTATTTTTGCTACATCACAAGTAAATTTAACAACAACCGCTATTAATGCAAATACACTTTTTGGAAATACAACAGTCGGTGCATTTCAAAGTGGTGGCTTGCCTATGAAAAAGGCAGTCGGTACATTTGGTATCAGCACAACAGAAGTTGGTAATACTGTTTCTGGTGGCACAAAGGCAGCACACGCTGGCTGGAACATGAGAACAGCATTTACTGGACCGTTAACATCTGTTACCGTTGCTGCTGCTGGTAGACTTTATACCAACAATGATACCTATTCAATCGCAGCAGGTACTGGTGGTACAAACCAAACTGGAAACGTTGTAACAAATGCAACTGGTAACTTAGTTTCTTATACTGTTACAACTGCTGGTGCTAATTTCCAATCAGCTACACCAACTGTGTCAATCAGTGTCACATCAGGCGGCACTACTGGTTCAATCACTGCAACAGCAGGTGGTCGTGCTGGACGTGTTCAAGTAGAAACACTAGTCGCTGCTAGTTCAATCACTGGCGATAGTGACGGTACAATTTTCTAATTTTGAAATATGGGGTGGCTTCGGCCACCCCTTTTATTAAGTATAAAAAAATATGCACCATGAAAAACTTGACGAAAGTAATTTTCTGCTATTTGCTGCAAAACACTATGACAATCCACAGTGTCATGATACAACAGAATTTTATGATGATTTAAAAAGATTTAAATATCTTAAAAGATTATTTGTTAAATATGAAGATTCAGGCGAATTGCGTGAGCGTTTGATTCTTAATCATTTGATTATTTTATATAATGTATTTGGTGAGGCTGCAACTAGAATGTTATTTCTCAAGCTTGAAGGGCATTATTCATATTTAAAACCATTTATTGTAATGCTTGGGTATATGCCAGAGAAAATATTGGTTAAAAATACAATTTATTACAGTAGTGATATTCATATGAATGCTCATATTGTAGAAGTTTTAAGGAAAATTTGATGGCAAAGAATATAGATAAGGGCGAATATGATTACGAAGGTGACATGGCAATGTCACAGCTTAAGAGTGTTATATCAAATGCTAAAAGACTTCATGATATGCTAAGCCCAAACACAAACCTTCCTGAATGGGTTCAGTCTAAAATCACACTAGCAGAAGATTATATCACTACTGCTACAAATTATATGTCTAGTCAAAATGTCAATGAAGAAGGCATTGCTCCAACAAATGCAACTGGACCTGCTGTGTATGGAACTAATGGTGAAAATCCTCCAATGCGCCGTAAAGCAATAGAAAAATACAAGAAAAGTAATCAGCCTTTTAAGCGTAAGACGTTAGAAGACTTTAAAAAAGGAAACTGATATGTTTGGTATGATTCCACTTCCTGTTAAACTTTTAGCAATTCTTTTTATCGTACTAGGAGCAGCAGGTTGGGGATATATGAAAGGTTCTGCACACGCAGAGATTGAACTTGCTAACTATCAGGCTAAGGCACAGAAACAAATAACTGAACTTGAAAAAAAGAATACTGAAATTTCAAGCAATGTAGTAACAGAATATGTAGATCGTGTCAATACAATTCATGACAAAGAAGTAATATATAAAACTGCTACTGCAAAAATGGAGCCGCAACATGACATGTCAAATGGCTGGGTTGAACTTCACGATGCTGCTGCAAGACTTGTAAATCCTAATGCAATATTAGCATCTGATAAGTCTCCATCAGGTATTATGGATAACTCTGCATTATCAGTGGTTATTGGCAACTATGCAGTTTGTCATGAAAATAAGCAACAACTAATTTCATTGCAGAAATGGATTGCTGACAATAAAGCTGCAATTGATGCTGCTAATCTTAATGCTCCAAAGGATAAAAAGTAATGAAAAAAATTATAATACTTCTTCCTTTGGTGATGTTAATCGGATGTGCTGGCAAAACACGTTTAGTGCCACAGGCATATATGCCTACGCCTCCAGAAGTTCTTATGAAAGCTCCACGTGAGCTAAATACAATTAACGTATCTAATACAAAAGAAGGTAAACCAAAATGAATATATGGGAAAAAATTAAAAAATTTTTTGGTGGTTCAACTATTTTACAACAATTTAAAGAAATTATTGAAGAAGAAAAGATCATTCTAAAAAAATTAGAAACTGACTTTGAGACTTCTATCGATAAAGTTGAAGAAACTATCAAAACAGAAGTCAAGGCTGTTAACGATCAAATTACTGATGCAGTCACACAGACAAAAAAGGTGGTTAAAAAGCCACGTAAAAAGAAATCGTAAGGAACTACAATGAAAAACGTAATCGACTATATCAAGGGTGTTCTTGCTGATGGCAAGGGTTCACCTTCTTCAAAAAGAGTGATTACATTTCTATTTGCAATTCTAATCGCAATTGCATTTATTGCTAACTTATTTTATGGTTATAAAATTGAAAAAGAAATTCTTGACTCAGTTATGTATGTTGTAATTGCCGGATTTGGTTTTACAGGCATTGAGAAGTTCGCTCCTAATGGCCTAGCAGGTACAACGAGCGCACAATGACAACAGATAGTGATGTTAAAAAGTTATCAGAGAACGTAGCTTCCTTACAGAAGGATATGGCGCAAGTCGGCACACTCGTTGACCGTCTTGATATTACTATTGAAAAATTAACAGAAGTATCAACCACTGTATCACAGTTATTAGCGGTGCAAGGAAACCGTCTTGAATTTCAGGAAAAAATACAAGAGAGACTAGAAAAGATGGTTGAAGATCGTCGTATTGAGACAGATAAAGGTATCAAAGACGTTTATGTTCGTATCGAAAATGTAGAGAGAGGATTACAGGAAGATATGGACGATAACTACACCAAGATTGCTAACAAGATCGAAGAACTTAAAAAAGAAGGCAACGAACAGCACAAGGTGCTGAATGACCGCATGACACGTATGGAAAAATGGATGTGGATGCTTATCGGGGGCGGTATCGTTGTAGGAACCCTGTTTGATAAAATTAATATACCAGCCATTTTTGGTCAATAAATTTTTTACTTGACCCCATATATTCATATGGTTATAATCCGTTTGTCGATTCGAAATATATTGAATCTTTATAATATAATGGGAATAACATGTGGATTGGTTAGATAGAAAATATATTGGTTTTATATCTCATAGACTAAGAAATTACAAGCAGAAATCAGAGAATCTTTATAACTTCTCTTGTCCTATCTGCGGAGATTCCAAAACAGATAAAAGAAAAACACGTGCTTACTTCTATGAAAAGAAGGGTAAGGCATGGATGTGTTGTCATAACTGCGGTGTAGGAATGACAATTGATAATTTTGTAAAATATCTTGATCAAGGATTGTACAACGAATATATTAAAGAGCGTATGCTGGCCAATGGTCAAGTACGTAAAAAGACTGATGTTGAACTTTTTGCTGAAAAAATGAAAAAGCCAAAGTTCATGAAAACAAGTCCTTTGATGAAGCTAAAGAAATTGTCATTATTAAATCCTGCTGGTCCAACACGTATATATGTTGATGGACGTAAAATTCCTGCATCTATGCATCATAAACTGTTTTATTGTAAAAACTTTAAAGCATGGGTGAATAGTTTTTTGCCAAATAAGTTTGAGAATGAAGAACATGATGAAGCTCGTTTAATTATTCCATTCATTGATCAGGATGGAGAATTCTTTGGTCTTCAAGGTCGTTCACTAGTTAAGGACAGTAAACTACGATATATCACAATCATCCTTGATGAAGATAAACCAAAAATATATGGACTTGATACTGTAAAATTGGACCAGACTATATATGTGGTAGAAGGTCCGATTGATTCAATGTTCATTCCAAACGCTATTGCATCTGCTGGTAGTGATCTTACTTCAAACTTAAGACAACTTAAAACTGATAAGAGTAACTTTGTGATTGTATTTGATAATGAACCACGAAACAAAGAAATTGTGAAGAAAATTCAAAAGGCAATTGACCAAGGATATAGAGTTTGTTTATGGCCTGAAACAATTCTTCAGAAAGATATCAATGATATGATTCTTGCTGGATTAACATCGAAAAAAATTATTGACATTATTGATGAGAATACATATAGTGATCTGTCCGCAAAAATTAAATTTGCAACATGGAAAAAAATATAATGTATTTTAAAAAATTTTTATGTCGTATAGGATGGCATGATTGGACCCCTTGGGGACAACCTGTAAGACTGCCTGACGAACGAGGGCAACAGTTTCGTATGTGTACTATTTGTCAAAAGCAACAAAGGCATATTTTCTAATGGATATTAAAAAAACAGATATGGCAGAGTTGGGGCTTGAATACGTTTCATGGCCCATTACTCATGTTCGCATACATAGAACAGATAATCAGTGGCTTGTAGAATATCGTCGCAAGCCTAAGTGGTTCTTTGACCAATGGTGGTGGTTCAATGATGGAAAGTTTGTAGATTATACAGACGCGCAAGATCGTGCTGCTAAACTACTTGCACAGGGGTTTGTGCTTTCAACACGTTATCGTACTGATTATATGGAGGTAAATAATGACTAAAGAAGAACTTGATCTATGGGCTAGAGAAGTAGCTAAAAAGCTTGATGAATGTCCTATTGAAGATACAAAACAGATGTGGCAACTATTGGATGAAACTGAAAAGGTACGCCTAGAATTTGTAAAAATTTATGGATTAGAAAATGAAAATAATGAGTGAAGTGAAACGTTATCCTTGTTATAATGATCAATACGCTAATTCGGATCAAGTACTTGAATATGCTATTGATGAAATAAAATTAGCACAACTCTATAACAATAAAGTAAGTGTCGAACTTGCTATAAGTCATTTAATGAATTGGTTAGAAAGAAAAACTGTATGAGTGAAGTGAATTTAGTTGGTATTACTAAGCCAAGCGCCTATACTGGATGTACGACTGCTAACGAGCTTGTTGCTTGGGCAGCAAGAGTTTCTAATCCATCTAACCAAAATAATACCGCAACAGCACCTAAATTGGTGCAATATCTAATTCAGAACAATCACTGGTCTCCTTTAGAAATGGTTCACATTTCAATGGAAATCAAAACCACACGTGATATCGCACGTCAAATTTTACGTCATCGTTCATTCTCATTCCAAGAATATAGTCAGCGATACGCTGATCCTACTAAGGATTTGGGCTTTGTTACACGAGAAGCCAGACTCCAAGATGCCAAGAATCGACAGGCTTCCATTGATGTAGAAGATGAAGAGCTAGAAAATCAATGGCTTGGTGCCCAAGAATCAGTACAAAATCTTGCAATCAAAGCATATAAATGGGCAATCGAAAACGGCATCGCAAAGGAACAGGCACGTGCTGTTCTTCCTGAAGGTCTGACCGAATCAATTATTATTATGGCTGGTCCTCTTCGTTCATGGGTTCATTATATAGAATTAAGAACGGATAAGGCTACTCAAAAGGAACATCGTGAGATTGCTCTAAAATGTTCAGAGATTATTGGTCATCATTTTCCTGATATCAAAATTGCTCTCGACAATATCAATTCATAATACAATTAATAATGAAGGAACCAGAATGACCCCAACAGAACTAGCAGAACACTACGGAACCTTCTCACGTGGTACAGGGCGTACTACTTCACTAGTCATGGCTCTGCCAAATGAACCTTGTTTCATAATGGTTCATGCAATGTCTTTTAGTGAAGAAATCAAAAAACTGATTAAAAAGCATAGACCAGAATATAACCTAAACAATGTAACATTTATTTCAAAAAATGCTGGCACTGGATGGCGTGATAGCGTGATTAGTCGTAATCAGCACATATACATAGATCACCATGTATTGGAACGCGATATGATACATCAGACACAAGGAATCAATGATATTTACGGGAAATATAAAGAGGCTGCATAATGGTTGACAAAGAAGTTGATACTGTTAAGGTTGAGTTTGATGAAGACTCACAAGAGTATTATATATCCTCTCCAATCTTCGAAAAAAATTTTAAAGTTGGCGATACTGTCGAATGGACAGAACAAAGTCCGAATATATACATATTAACTAAAGTAAAAGAATAGAGGCAATAATAAATGACAACAGAAACTTATCTTGGGATAACCATCGATAAAGAAAGAGATTTACTTTTTGATGAACTTGGTCTGAAACGTCTTAAAGAATCATATATGAAAGATGATGAAACATCACCCCAAGAAAGATTTGCGTTTGTTTCAAAATCTTTTGCAACAGATGATGCACATGCACAACGTCTCTATGATTATTCAAGTAAGCACTGGCTTTCATATGCCACACCAATCCTGTCGTTTGGTCGTACAAACAATGGTATGCCCATTAGTTGCTTTCTTAACTACATTGAAGATACTGCTGAAGGTCTTGTAAAGAATTACGAAGAAACAAGTCGCCTGTCTATGATGGGCGGTGGCGTTGGTATTGGTTTTGGTATTCGCTCTGCTGGCAGCAAGTCAACAGGCGTTATGCCTCATCTTAAGACATATGATTCAGGCTCTATGGCATATCGTCAAGGTCGAACTCGCCGTGGTTCATATGCAACATATCTAGATATCAGCCACCCCGATATCACAATGTATCTTGAGATGCGTAAGCCTACTGGTGATCCAAATGTTCGTTGCTTGAACCTTCACCATGCTGTAAACATCACAGATGACTTCATGGAAATCATTGAACGCTGCATGGTTGATCCAGAGGCAGATGATTCGTGGAATCTTCGTGATCCTCATTCTGGTGAAATTCGTGACACTGTTTCTGCTAAGCATCTATGGCAATCATTGCTTGAAATCCGTATGCAAACAGGCGAACCATATATTCATTATATCGATACTTCGAATCGTCAGATGAAAGACTTTCAAAAGGCTCTTGGTTTACGTATTAATCAGAGCAATCTTTGTAGTGAAATCATCTTGCCAACTGATAATGATCGCACTGCTGTATGTTGCTTGTCTTCATTGAACCTAGATTATTTCGATGAATGGGGCAAGGCAGGTATTATTGAACCATTTATTCGTGACGTTGCTGAAATGCTTGATAATGTTCTTCAGTACTTTATTGATAATGCTGATCGCAAGGTTGAACGCGCTATCTATTCTGCTAGTCGTGAACGCTCCATTGGTCTTGGGGCACTTGGTTTCCATGCCTATCTACAGCAAAAGGGTGTTGCATTTGAAAGTGCTGTTGCTAAGGCAATCAACATCAAGATTTTTAAAAGTATTAATTCTGCAATGGAAAAGGCAAACCTTGAGCTTGGTGCAGAACGTGGTGAAGCTCCTGATGCTGTTGGTACTGGTCGCCGCTTCTCTAACTCAATGGCGATTGCTCCTAATGCATCATCATCATTAATTATGGGCAATACTTCAGCTTCTATTGAACCAATGCCAGCTAATGCTTATCGTCAAGATACATTGTCTGGCTCATTTCTGAATAAGAATAAATATCTTGATAAAATTATCCTGAAACAATCACTTGATAAAAAAGATGGTTGGTATGATGATGTTTGGTCAAGTATTATTGCTAATGATGGTTCTGTTCAGCATTTGAATTGGCTTGACGATGACACCAAGGAAGTATATAAGACTGCAATGGAAATTGATCAGCGTTGGCTCATTGAGCTTGCTGCTGATCGCCAACAGTTCATTGATCAAGCACAATCTCTTAACGTATTTTTTAGACCAACTTCTAACATCAAGTACCTACATGCAGTGCATTTTCTTGCTTGGAAGCGTGGTCTTAAGACACTTTATTATTGCCGTTCAGAAAAGATCGGTAAGGCTGATAAGGTTTCTAAGAGAATTGAGCGTGAAGTTATTAAAGAAATTGATATGCAGAGCCTAGTAGATGGCGAGACCTGCATTATGTGTGAGGGTTAAGAAATGAAAGCAATTATTTACTCAAAGCCTGATTGTAGTTTTTGTCTTAAGGCAAAGGACTTCATGTGGGGAGCAGACATTGATTATGATGAATATACTGTAGGACCAGATATTCTATGGGAAACTGTACAGGCACGTGCCCCAGTTGAAATTACAACCGTTCCACAGATTTGGATTGATGGTAATTATGTAGGTGGATATACTGAGTTAGTTAAATGGTATTCGGAGAACCTATAATGGTATTGGCTTCATACTGAAGTTTATGATTTTATAAATAGATGTAAGGAGAAAAAATATGACACCTTACATCTATAAAATATTACATAAACCTTCTGGAAGATATTATATTGGATCGCAATATGGTAAAAACAGTGATCCAAACAATCTTTGGAAAACATATATTACATCGTCAAAATATATTAAAGAACTTATTGCGACTACAGGCAAAGATAGCTTTGAAATTATAAAGATTGTTCCTCGTGAAGATGCTAGAGAATATGAAGCCAAGCTACTTAAACGATTATATAATTTTTTTGGTAAAGAAAAATTTTTATCAATAATGATAAACAGAAATATATCTCCGGGTATATTATTGACAGATGATATCATTTCAAAAGCAAATAAAAAAAGGAAAATTTCAAACTCTTTAGCAGCAAAAAAAATGTTAAAAAACGGAAACCATAATTTTCAAATTTACAAAGCCGGTGACAAAGAACATGTTCGTGAATTGCGTTCAAAAAGAATGATTGGTAACACTTTTGGTAGTATTAGAAAAATAACAGATGAATTTAGAGAAAAACAATCAAATGGCGCAAAAGGAAATACTAATGTCAGAGGAACCAAATGGTGGACAAATGGAATTGTAAACAAAAGAAGTAAAGAATGCCCTGATGGGTTTTACCTCGGAACAACTAAAAGGAATGCTAATGACAAAGTTGAATAAAAATATGAAAGAATTAAAATTAACTGATAAAAGAAGTTATTTTAAACCTTTTACGTATGAATGGGCATATAGAGCTTGGTTAACACACGAGCAAAGTCATTGGCTTTTCTCAGAAGTTCCTATGCTTGAAGACCTTCAGGATTGGAAGAAGTTCCTTACTGAAGAGGAAAAGTATTTCCTAACCAACATCTTTCGTTTCTTCACACAAGGTGATATTGACGTTGCAGATGGTTATGTTACTAACTATCTACCATACTTTCGTCAACCTGAAGTGCGTATGATGCTTCTAGGATTTGCTGCTCGTGAAGCACTTCATATTGCTGCTTATTCACACTTAATCGAAACACTTGGTATGCCTGAAGCAACATATTCACAATTTCTTGAATATGAAGCGATGAAGGACAAGCATGATTATATTACAGAACTAGCTTCTGCTGAAGGTGATAAGCAAACTATTGCAGCTAATATTGCTGCATTTTCAGCTTTCACTGAAGGTATGCAGTTATTCTCTTCATTCATCATGTTACTAAATTTTCCTCGTCATGGTCGTATGAAGGGTATGGGACAGATTGTTACATGGTCAATTGTTGACGAAACAATCCATGCCGAATCAATGATCAAGGTATTCCGTACATATATTCAAGAGAATAATGAAATCTGGAATGATGAACTCAAGGAACGTATCTACGGTATTGCTGAAAAGATGGTTGAACTTGAAGATAAATTTATCGATCTTTCATTCAGCATGGGTCCAATGAAAAATTTGACCTCAGATGAAGTTAAAAAGTACATTCGCTATATCGCTGATCGTCGTCTAATTTCTCTTGGACTAAAAGGTATCTTTAAAGTAAAAAGAAATCCGCTTCCATGGGTTGAAGGCATGATTAATGCTCCTACTCATACAAACTTCTTTGAGAATCGTTCTACAGACTATGCTAAGGGCGCTCTGAGTGGAACTTGGGAAGACGTGTGGGCAGCAGCATGATGAGCTATAGGAGTATCTAATGATTGAAATTGGCGATGTAATTTCACTAAATAATGATAAATGGTATGATCTTAACAAAAAGTATCATGTTATTGGCGTTACTTACCGTCCAAATTCTACTGCTATTGATCTTGTTCTTGAAGATGGCAATGATAATATTGTGCATCGTACTGAATCTTCTAATGTAATTGTTGTGGAGAATGTAAAGTGATACAACCATATAATAATGTAGATAATGCTGTTGATGACATGGCAAATCAATATTGGAAAAAAATCACTATAGCTATGATTAATAATGACGTTGATTTGCTTTATGATAATGCAATCGCACTGAAAGCACTGGAAGAAGCCAGAAAATCAGTTAAAAAGAAACTAAAACAATAAAAGGAAAAAAAGAATGAAGTGGTACGAATGTGGAAGCTGCTTATCAGAGTTTCGTGTTGTGTCTGATAGTGATGAACCCATTGAATATTGCCCATTCTGCGGTTCTGAAATTGAAGATAATCAAGATGATGATGAAAGTTATGATTATAACGACTAAATAATACTTCTAATAGTGGAGTATAATATGTGGTTATATAACAATGAAGAATTAAATGACTTGCCAGTTGATTGTGAAGCATTTGTATACTTGATTACCAATAAAACAAATGGTATGATGTATGTTGGTAAAAAATTAGCAAAATTTAAGGTGACAAAAGCACCACTTAAAGGCAAGACAAACAAAAGACGTTCTACAAAAGAGAGTGATTGGCGAGAATATTGGGGTTCCAGTGATAGATTGAAATCCGACATAGAAAAACTTGGAGCAGAAAATTTTACACGAGAAATTTTGTATTTTTGTCCAAGTAGAGGTATTGCTAGTTATTTAGAAGCAAGAGAACAGTTTGAGCGTAAAGTGTTAGAAACAGATGATTACTATAACGGCATTATAAATGTCCGAATTGGTGGATCAAATATTTTAAAAGAATACCTAAAAACAATAACTTAAGAAGGAATCATATGAGTTGTCTACAGTACTAGAGCACAAGCATCTAATCGTAAGAGCAGAGCTATTCAATCCACCACAATGTGCAGAAGCTATCCAAGAATGGATGAAAAGGCTTGTGGATAAGATTGGCATGAAAATTTTAATGGGACCATATGCAGTGTATTCTGATATGGTTGGCAATAGAGGATTGACTGCGGTAACAATCATTGAGACTAGTCATATCGCTATGCATGCCTGGGATGAAGTAGACCCTGCACTTATGCAACTAGATGTATACACGTGTTCTACGTTAGACATTGAAGATGTGTTTGAGGCACTAAAAGAATTCGATCCTATGATGATTGAATATAAGTATATTGATCGTGAGCATGATCTAACTCTTTTGGATCATGGTAAAAAGTAATTACTATATAACAGTAGTGATGTTAAATATGAAAGGTGAATAAATTATGGGTAAGAAGCGTAGTCGTAAGACACAGGTATCAAAAGGTGAACGCAATTCAATTGGACGTTGGGCAGTAAATGCTGTTGCCCGTGATAAACCAGAAGTTGAAAAGGCATTAAATAAGATTAATGCTTGGAAAGCAGGTAAAAATCCTTGGATTACTGTAGCTGGTCCATCAAGCAATATGCGTTTTATTAAAGTACGTGCAAATTCTGTTTATGGCAATCCAAAGACTGCTACTGCAAATATTTATGCAAATAAGGGTGAATAATAATGAGTGAATTGAACATTTTTGGTAAGGATAGCATGGCAATAAATGCTATGGGTGGAACTGAACTTATGAAATATGGTCTTGCAGAACGTCTGTCTAAAGACCTTTTATCAAACTTTCAAATCTTTGTATCACGTGTCGAAGATGCTTTTGATGAAACGAAGATACGCATTCTTTGGCTTCAAGACCTTCCAAATGATCCTGCATCAGCACATCTTGCTAATGGCGGTTGGAAGAACTTTCATCGTATTGTCTTTAATTCTAACTGGCAAATGCAAGCCTATATTCAAGCCTTTAATATTCCTTGGTCGCATTGTATAGTTTTACATAATTCTACAGAGCCATTTGAGGACCATAAGAAGCCAGATGATGGTATAATTCGCCTTGCCTATTGGTCAACACCCCACCGTGGACTGAATATTCTTGTGCCTGTATTTGATAAATTGTGTGAAAAGTACGACAACATTGAACTTGATGTATATTCTTCATTTAAGATTTATGGATGGGAACAACGTGACAAAGAGTTTGAAAATATCTTTGAATATTGTAGAAATCATCCAAAGATTAACTATCATGGCAGTGTTCCAAATAAAGTTATTCGTGAGAATTTAAAGAAAACACATATTCTTGCTTATCCAAATACTTGGCCTGAAACCTCTTGTATCACATTGATAGAAGCTATGTCTGCTGGTCTTTTATGTGTACATCCTAACTTTGCTGCACTCTATGAAACTGCTGCAAACTGGACACATATGTATCAGTGGCATGAAGACCCTAGCCAACACGCATCTGTTTTCTATGGCGTTTTAGATAGCTCCATCCAAAACTTCTGGGAAGAAGGTGTTCAGTCACGCCTAGCCTCTCAGTCATCATATGCAAATGTGTTTTATAATTGGAATATTCGTGCAATGCAATGGGAAAGTTTATTGACTACTCTTCTTGATATGCCTCGTGCACTACCAAAGCCAGAAAATCAATTTTTTCAATATAAAACTCCATAAAACTCCTTGACATTCCTCATGGATGCTGTATTATGAATGATCTACTTATAGTATCCATGAGGATTTTATGATCAAGACCGTAAAGAAAAAAGTTTCTACTCGCAATCCAAAATTTTCGGATGAGCGTTGGACAGGTACAGAACCTGAACAAAATGTGATTATCACAGACGGTGGTGACATGCGCTATCACGAAGCACTATTTTGGTATAATTATTATTATGATACCGATCAAGCAAAAACTTGGCTTCTTGAATACATGAAGAACCAAGGATATGATTCAAATATCATCTCATCAGTAAAATCTGCTCCAACATCACGCACTCCTACTACAATTGGCTGGATGGCCAAGTTGATGCTACGTGGATGGAAACTTCCTGAAAAATCCATAGAATTTTTTAATACTCGCATTCAAGAAAATGCATCATTTGGAAAACGCGAAAAGAAAAATAATTCACAAAAAGTTGTTGTCAACATTCAGGACAAAATTGCTGCAAAAGCACGTGAGCTTCGTGCCAAACTAGATGAACATATTGATGAATTTGTTTTTGATGGAATTGATAAAAACTTTTCATTATACACTTTTCTTCAAGTTGAGACACCAACACCATTTGCTATTAATTTGATCCTGCCCTATGTTAATTCTCTTTATCAAGAATTATTAGATAAGGAAGGGTTTGAAGACCTACCCATAGAAAAGTATAAGTCATGGCTCAAGTTTCATAAGGCTCTTGTTGATGATGCTAGACGTTATCATTCAAATATGAAAATTACACGTCAAGTTCGTAAGCCTCGTGCAATTAAAGCTAAACCAGCTATAAAGCTTATTGAAAAAATGAAATTTAAAAAGGAAGATACTGAACAGAAACTGGTTAGTATTAATCCTGCTGATATTATAAAAGCACAAAGTCTATGGGTATATAATACTAAATATAGACAGCTATCAGTGTATCATGCTATTGATGATAGTGGTTTGTCAGTGAAAGGTACGACGATTACTCAGTTTGATGAGAAAAAGTCTGTATCCAAACGTCTACGTAAACCACAAGAAGTACTGCCTCAATTGCTTAGTGCTGGTAAGGTCGCTCTTAGGTCATTTATGGATGGAATTAAGACCAATACAACAGCACCAACTGGTCGCGTCAACGAAGATGTAATATTATTGAGGATTGTAAAATGACAGATAATGTAGTAATGTTCCCAAAGGCCAAGAAAGATAGCCCTGTTCAAACAAGAGAAGAAGTTGAGGCAAAAGTTGTTGCGGCTAGAAAGGATCATGTTGAATATGTTATTGATGAAACTTTGTCATTTGTTTTTAGTCGCTGCCATGAAGAAGGTTTTAATCTGAATAATGATGATTGCTTTAAGTCTACTGGTATGTTGGTAGAAACTATGAGAGCCGCACTATACAATACTATTGGTCTATATCATCCTCTACATAATGTTGCAGATGAACTTTTTGAAAGTGATGAAGAGGCGCTTGAGCAAACTGAAAATATTATGGTAAAAAGTCTTGATGAAGAAGACTCAGAAGACTAAATACATGATGAAATATAAGGTATAATATGTAATGCTTATCGTGGACCTGTCCCAAACAATGATTTCTACGTTCATGGCAACAATTGGAAATCATACTAACATTCCTGTAGAAGAAGACCTTCTACGACATATGGTGCTAAATGCTATTCGCAGTTACAATGTCAAATTCCGTAAAGAATATGGACAGATGATTATTGCTTGTGATGACCGCCGTTCTTGGCGCAAGGAACTGTTTCCTTATTACAAGGCGAATCGTCATAAGGATCGTGAAGAATCTGAGATTGATTGGAACACCGTATTCGAAGTTCTCAACAAGGTTCGTGATGAACTCAAAGAATATTTCCCATACAAAGTTATTCATATCGACAGAGCAGAAGCTGATGATATCATTGGTACGCTAGTTCATGAGAACGGCAATACCCTTGAAAAGATCATGATAGTTTCTGGCGATAAAGACTTTCGTCAATTGCAGATGTATACCAATGTCAAGCAATACGATCCCACCCGCAAGAAATATCTAGAAGAACGTGATCCTGATCGGTATCTGCGTGAGCATATCTTGCGTGGTGATAGAGGCGATGGAGTGCCTAATTTCCTCTCACAGGATGATTGTTTTGTGATTGGTGTTAGACAAAAACAGCTAAGGGATTCAAAGGTTGATCTATGGGTTGACCAGAAGCCCGAAGAATTTTGTGATGAAGTAATGCTAAAGCGTTATAATCGAAATAAGAAAATGGTTGACCTATCTCTGGTTCCAGATGATATTAAGGCATCAATCAAACAAGAATATACTACTCAAGATGAAATGAAAAAGAATAGAAATGTTTTATTCAATTATTTCATTGAACATAAACTGAAGAATCTCATTGAAAACATTAATGAATTTTAATAGGAAAATATAATGTCACGTAAATCAATTGCATGGATTTTGGACTTTGCCTCAAAGCTTCCAAATGAAGAAGAAAAAGTCAAATGCTTACAAGCAAATGACAACTTTGCTATCAGAACTATCTTACAGGGAGCTTTTGACCCAAGATTGAAGTGGTTGCTGCCTGAAGGTGATGCGCCATATACTCCATGTGAATATCCGAATATGGAAAATTCACTATATCTTGAAGCCAAAAGATTGTATCTGTTTGTTGAAGGTGGAAATAATAACTTGACGCAGTTAAAAAGAGAAGCTATGTTTCTTGAACTGCTACAAACAGTAACTCCTGAAGATGCAAAGCTACTTATTGCTATCAAGGATAAAAAGCTACCATTTGAAGGTTTAACAGCAAAAACCGTACTAAAGGCTTTTCCAAACCTTTTTTAAATACTACTGGAGCGTTACTAAATGAGTAAGAAGTTTTCACGCAACCCACGATTTGATGATTTCCATGAAGAAGATCAATATGACAATGGTTATCATAATAACGTAAAAGAACGTAGGAAGCTGAAGAGAATGCAAAATGCGTTAAAAACACGCAATGTCGATTATCTCTTAGACCTTGATGAAGAGTTTTAATAAATGCCATTATACTCTGTTTACAATACAGAAACGGGCGAACCAGAAGATGACTTTTGGGGATCATGGAATGCTCTCCAAACATATCTTGAAGAGCGTCCTCATCTAAAACAAGCAATCACTGCACCTGCATTTATTTCTGGTATAGCAGGTATTACCCATAAAAATGACGGTGGATTTAACGACATGCTTTCCCGCATTTCGAATGCAAACCCGCACTCGCCTCTTGCACAAACGCATGGAAACAAGGGTATAAAAGAATCAAAAACTAGAGAGGCTGTAAACAAAGCAAGAGCAAAGCAGCCTTTTTAGACGTATATATTATGCTTCAGTGATAACACTAACAACACTAGGAGCCAATATGGTAGCCAGAAGCACTCAGCGTTTAACAAAAAGACAACAAAGACTAGCTGAAAAAGGAGCAGCAGTTAAACTTGTTCCAACTATCAAGCAGCAACATTTTGATTTAAAAGATATTTACCCAATTACCGACAATCAAGTAAAAACATTTGATGCATATGATGAAGGTAAAAATTTATTTCTACATGGATGCGCGGGTACTGGCAAAACTTTCGTTTCAATATATCTTGCACTTAACGAAATTATGAATGAAAGATCACCACGTAAAAAGCTTGTAATTATTCGCAATACACAATCATCAAAAGATCAAGGGTTCTTGCCAGGAAATGTCAAAGAAAAAGGTGAAGTTTTTGAAGCAGCCTATAGAGCTATCTGCTGCGAGTTGTTCCACCGCGATGATGCTTATGAAATCCTTAAGCAAAAAGGAATCATTGAATTTCACACAACATCATACCTTCGTGGAACCACCATCGACAACGCAATCATCCTAGTAGATGAAGTTCAGAACCAACGCTATGTTGAGCTAAGAACTGTGTTGACAAGAACTGGCGATCATAGTAGAGTAATTCTTTGTGGCGATACAAAACAGGATGATCTGTCTTCGACTCGCTACAATGAAGTATCTGGTCTTAAGGATATGATGAAAGTGTTTGAACGTATGGGCTTCATGTCTACTGTTCAATTTGGTATTGATGATATTGTGCGCTCTGGCTTTGTCAAATCGTTCATTATCGCTGAGTATGAATTAGGACTATATTGATAAAGGAATATAAAATGGATAAACGTGAATTTGTACAGCGTTTCGTAATTGATAATTATAATAGCAGTGACAATGTATATGTTCAGATAGAAGCTGCTCTATATGTTTTTAATGCGATTGAAGAAACTTTTGTAAAGTCTGTAGCTTCTACTGATCTTTGGAAAAATGAACAAAGATAATGTTTAACCTTGATCTAATAGAGCTACCAAAGCTATTGCAGATTAATGGGCCGAAAAGATACTATCAAATCCCTAACGGTAAGAAGTATCCTTCCGTTACCACAATCCTTAGCGCCATGTCAGATAAATCTGGCCTAGATCGTTGGCGTGAGAGGGTTGGAGAAGAAGAAGCTAATCGTAAGATGCAGCAAGCTTCTGCTCGTGGTACGGCGGTCCATGCAATCTGTGAAAAGTATGTGTTGAATGAACCTGTCGATATGGCAGGTGAAATGCCATTGACAACCCGTTGTTATAATCAACTGCGAAACTTTGTCAGGGCTAACGTCAACAATATTCGAAGTTCTGAAGGTCAGTTATATTCAGATACATTGAAGACTGCTGGTTCAGTCGATTTGGTCGCTGATTATCGTGGTCTTCCATCGATCATCGACTTCAAAACATCTGAAAAAGAAAAGAAAGAAGAATGGATTGAGAATTATTTTCTTCAAACATCCATGTACTCTTTCATGCTCTGGGAAAGAACAAAATTATTATATCCTAACATCGTTGTCGCAATCGGCGTAGACGAACTAAACGAAGCACAAATCTTTGTCCGTAAGGCTAAGGACTATCTACCAAAAGCAAAGAAAATGTGCATTGAATATCATGAAAGGTTTGAAAATGAATGAAATTAATCTAAACAAGTATGCAGACTTCACATTTGAACTTGCATCAATGCCTAGTAAAGATTTGGATACTCTTATTGAACGTCTGTGTGAACTTGATCAACACGAGACTGTGAATGTTGCCCTACTGATCACTGGTGCATTTGGCCTTGGCAGTGAAAGCGGTGAGTTTCAGGAAATCGTCAAGAAGATGTTGTTTCAAGGTAAGCCTTTGAATGAAGACAATATTTTTCATATGAAGCGTGAGCTTGGTGACATTGCTTGGTATTGGGTGAATGCCTGTAATGCCTTGGGTATTAATCCAAACGAAGTTTTGGCTGAGAATGTCGAGAAGCTTAAGGCACGTTACCCCGGCGGTGATTTTGATCCTTATTATTCCGAAAATCGTAAAGAAAATGATCTTTAAGTGTTGACAGATTAAAAAGAATCATTATTGTTAGGACATAGACGAAAGGAAATCGAAATGTCCGTTAATGATCTTATCAATGCTCTTCAAGCAAACGTTGATAGCTACAAGGCTATTATTAATAATCCTAATAGTGATGCTGATCATGTTGAACGTCTGAAGCGTGTAGTTATTGGCTACGAAGCAGACATTCGTGAACTGAAAGGTGAGTAAGATGGAATATCAAATCTTTAGCACTCCCGTCGAACCTAAATGGCCAGACTATGGTTGCAACATCTATAAGGATGGTGTTTTTATCGAAGGTCGTATCTATCCTAACTATAGTGGTAATGCTATGATGGATGAAGTAAAAGACCTTAAGAATTTTACTTTTCCTATATCTCAAGGGTATGAAATAAAATGGTAAAGAAATCCCTCAGAGAAATCTGAGGGATTTTTTACATAAAAGTAATAAACATTCGCTTACATTGACCAACAAAATCAAGTTGTATTGAATCACCAAAATCATGATTAATAGTTCGTTCATTAGTCACACCAAGTGCCTTCTTGGCTCGACGCACCACGGCACGATTACTTGCATCAATACAAGAAACTTCTGCTCGACGCACCCATGAATAGTTTGCTTCACCGCCAAAAGTATCAGTAATTTCACAAAATGCGATAGTCATTTTTTATTCCTTATTATTAACAATATAAGCGCCGTATAAACGAATTATATTAAGATGTCAATCATTATCAGATAAAAAAAATAAAAAATAGTTATTGACTCTACATCGACATAGTGTATAATCACTTCATCAAGACGGAAGGATATGCATTATGTCAATTTATCTTAGCATCAATCAAATTCGTGAAATTGCTGATGAGAATGAAGTCTCTCTGCGGGTTGCTAATCTATATGCTGAGTATGTCGCAAAAGCGAAGGAAAAGAATATGATCCTGAAGATGGGCCGTAACACCCTTCGTGATAGCACTCGCCAGAAGACTTACAATGCTGAAAACAAGTTCATGGCAATTCATGGTCGTGGTGTGGTCTTTCATACTTTGGAGGAAGCACAGAAGTTTGCTGATAAAGTGTTTGCTTCCAAGGCATGGGAAAAGCACAAGACCAATCGTGTTAGCAGCACTTCGCCTCGTATTGAATATTCCAAAAAAATGATTCGTTATAGTGGTATTGCTTATAGCAATCGGATTGTTCTTAATCGTAATGGTATGAACGCATATATTCTGCTTCATGAGTTGGCTCATACCAACGGTCATCGTCATCACGATTCGACCTTTCGAAAGTGCCTTGTTGCCTTCATCACTAAGTTCATGGGTAAGGAAAAGGGCGAAGCTCTTAAGCAGAGTTTCAAGGAAGCTGGCCTTAAGATGACTGCTCCTACTGTCAAGAATGTGAAGGAATTCAAGGATTGGTATACCATGTTCAAGCGCATGGAAAATGCACGTCAGATAAAAAATAATTTTTAAAACTGGTTGACACGAATCAACGTATCGATTATTGTCCTTTCATAGACAGAGAAAAGGAATTTAAAAATGCAGATTATGGTTATTCACATGGATCGGGAAACCAACACGCAGGAAGCAGTTGCTGCTGTTACATTTGATGGTAATGATATTAATGCTGGCCTTAACTATGCATATCGCTGGACCAATAATATTGATGGTTCATGGTCAAAGGGCGAAGAGTTTGTAATGGACGGTCAACTTTATGATAATCCTGACTTCAACGAGAACGTCAAGGTTCTTGCTCCTCTGCGTAAGTTCATGGGTCGTACCATTGGTCATCGCTCTTCGTCAGTTGGCGATACGATGATTGTCGATGGCGAAGCATACAAGGTTGCTTCATTTGGTTTTGAAAAGATGGAAAACGCTTAATGGGAAAACGAAGCGATTTCGTAAGGCGTGAAAGAGATAAGTATTTTACCCCCATGAAGGCGGTGCTGCCGTTGCTACCACACTTGGCAGCGGGCACTGTCTTCATTGAGCCTTGCGCTGGTGATGGTCGCCTTATAGACCACCTACAGGCACATGGTCATAGATGTACGTATGGTGTCGATGTTGAACCTATATGGCCTATCCAGAGGGTTGGTGACGCAACCACCATGCAATACAATCATGGCGGCAATGATTGCTTCATTACCAATCCACCATGGGACAGAAAAATACTCCATCCTATTATTGAAAATCTTAGCAATCAGTTGCCTACATGGCTTTTGTTTGATGCTGATTGGATGCACACGAAACAGGCTGTACCCTACTTGACACGTCTTGAAAAGGTCGTTAGTATCGGAAGGGTAAAGTGGATAGAAGATAGCAAGTCAGTCGGAAAAGACAATTGCTGCTGGTATCTGTTCTGGCATAAGAATGCCTCGCAAACACAATTTTTTGGAAAGATTTAATATGAAAATGTGGTTAGTACTTTGGTTCTTTAATTTGGATGGTGAATACCTTAAGAAGGTAGAGCTTCCCTATAAAACCCGTGTAGAATGTGTACAGGCTGCTGGTAATATGGCTAAGAAGTTTGTAAATAAATCATTCGCAATCTCTACATTCTGTGTTACCGATAATCACCATAAGGGATTGACGATTGATCCCGGCATACCAATGGATTAAGGAATTTATTATGACTGAAGGTTTGGTCAGAATTGAACATCATATGTATAAGTCTTGGATTCGTGAGAACCCAGAAATTGCTATGCGTAGGATGATGGAAAATCATAATAAGATGATGGACCTTGGTATGATGGTTCGTGTTGAACAAGACGAACATTATTATGATGTAATTGGAGAAAAGATGTGAACTATGAATTCCCTATCATTAAGAATATCAGTGACGTGCTTCCTGCTATTGAAGGTAGGGATGAGTTCGTGGTTGCCGTTAAGGAAGGTTACACTGTCATTAACTATAATATGATGATGACTGATACGTTTCCTGATGTAGATACGTGGGATTACGCCTATGGTGAAGCTGTACCTACAGAAGATGTAAACGCGAAGATTCGCCGTGAGTGTCGTGGTATCATCTTTGATACTGCTACTGGCAACATCATTCGTCGTCCTCTTTTTAAGTTTTTCAATATTAATGAAAGAGAGGAAACTCAACTACATAACTTGGATTTCTCCAAAGAACATTGGGTTGATACTAAACTTGACGGTAGCATGATTGCAAGTTTTGCACATGAAGGTAATCTTGTGTGGGGAACTAAGATGGTAGCACCAGACTTTCATGATATGGTTGAGAAGTTTGTAGAATCGTCGGATGTTGATTATGCGGGTTTCTGTTGGAAACTAATTAATGCTGGTTATACTCCTATCTTTGAATGGATGCATCCACAAAAGCGAATTGTGATTGATTATGGTAAGGAACCCGCTCTTACGCTGTTGGCTGTTCGTCATATGGTTACGGGTGTTTTTGCTGATCTTTAAATTAACGATCTTTTCTATTTTGTTGACGTTGAGTGGCTGATCTTATTGGTATATTGTACTTGTTCAAGTAGTTTTGTACTGCTGTACCAGTGCACCCAATAAGATCAGCGATTTGTTGTGAAGACAATTTTTCATTGATATATTTGGTTTTTAACCAATCTTTATCTCTAAGATGAGTTCTTCTGTTAGATATTCCTATTTTCTTTCTCCAAGAATGAACTATAGTAGCAGACACACCAAACTCTTTAGCTATTTGAGGGTCAGACATTCCTTCCAAAACTTTATTTTTTAAAATAATCTTAAAAGATTCAAGTGTACCACACTTGCTCCATGAAGGTGCTATTAACAACCTTCCAACAACGCCTTCACCACCGTCAGTTTTGTTTAGTAATATTCCAGAATTTAAATCTTTTCTTCCATACCAGCGAATATACCATCGTTCTAATGCAAAAGCCCATAACTCAGTTAATCCACAATGAGTGATGATTATTCTTTTTGGATCAGATGGTGTGTGAATTCCTTTACCATTACGTCTATGATTTTTCCATGCACGATCACGTATTCCTTTACCAACATAGTAAGGCGTTCCATCGTTACGTAAATACAAATATACGTAATATCCTATGGGAATATTTTTGGTTGAATAAATAATCATTGCTGATGCTCCATGAAAGCGTTAGGGTGGTTAGAGATTGCAGTCTCGTGAACCACATCTATTTATCTATTGACAAACCTTCAAACCTGATTTATATAAAAATAATGTCTTAAAGGAGATTATTGTGAATATCAAACCATTTATCATGCAATTTAATATTCCTGTTGTTGAACAACACAGTAAAGTAACTGATCCTAAATCATTTATGGAGTATGTCCATGATTTGAAGAATGCTGAAGGATTTGTTATTCGCTGGGCTAATGGACACCGTGTTAAGATCAAGGCGCATGAGTATGTTCAAATCCATAAGGCTAAGGAAGCTATTCTACAGGATCGTAACATCGTCGAGTTGATTCTGGATAATAAACTGGATGATATTAAGGCTCACCTTCCTGTTGAGGATCGTGATCGTCTGACTTACTTCGAGTTTCAGATTAACAGCCGTATTATTGATAAGGCTGCACATCTGTCTGATGCTACCAATCGTGAACAGTACATGGGTGATCGTAAGTATTTCGCCCTAAACAGAGCACAAGAATATAGCTCATATTCTAGAGCGATTGTGTTTGCTCTTTGGGATAATAATACCTATATGCGTTCATCTGAATTGGTTCGTAAAACGATTCGTAACAACCTGACCAAGACTGTCAAGTACGAAGAGCTACGTGATTATTGGTTTAATGGAGTAACTTATAATGGATGATATGATTTCCTTGTGGAAGGGAAAGCCCCTGACATATTATACTAAAGAAGAGCTTATTGAAATTGTCACTACGCTAGGACGTGAGGTAGAATCAGAACGTGCTAGACATAAGGCAACATTGGATATATGGTCAAATTTTAGAAAGAGAGAAAATGCCTAAGTGTACAATGTTAGTTGGTGTGCCTGCTTCTGGTAAGTCTACGTGGAGGGTAACCAGGCTTGGTGGTTTTGGTATTGAACTCTCTACTGATGACATTATCGAAAGACTAGCAGATCGGTGGGGATTTACATATAACGAAATCTTCAAAGATACTATTTCGTTTGCTGAAAAGGTTATGAAGAGAGATTTCATTGAAGCAGCAGAGCGTGATGTCGATGTCATTATTGATCGTACTAACCTGACTGCAAAGTCACGTAGGAAGTGGATTGAAATGCTCAAGCTGTATCAGTATGAGATTGATTGTGTCGTATTTCCTGAAGTTGGATCAGAAGCTCTTTCTCATGAAGAGTGGAAGCGCCGTCTGAATTCACGTCAAGGCAAGTCTATCCCACAGGAAGTTCTTGATAGGATGATCAATAGCTATGAAATTCCATTGAAGTCTGAGGGTTTCGATAATATTATTTTTATTTAAAATAGTGGTTGACACGAATCACAAATAGTTTTATAATGTGCTCATCAAGACAAGAAGGAACACATTATGAACAAGGTTTTCAAATTCTATTCTGATGCTGGTCATGGTTGGTTGGCTGTTAAGATTTCTGATCTGAACAAGGTTGGTCTTTATCTAATCGATATCAGCAACTATTCGTACATTCGGGGCAAGACCGTTTATCTTGAAGAAGATGGCGATGCTGCTAAATTCTTCAAGGCTTATGAAGCCACTTACGGTCAAGCTCCGAAGTACGTTGAAAAGTATGCTGATCGTAGCCCAATTCGTTCTTACGATATGCTCTACAACCATCGTCCTATTGCTGCTTAAGGATATTTGTTATGATTACTGAAACTGGCGATTACCTGACACGTGACGGTACGAAAGTAACCATTCACGAAATTCGTCTAGGAACTTCTACTTTTGAAGCAAAGGGAAGTATTTGGAAAATGTTTCGTGGAAAGATTCGTCCACGTGGCTTTAATATATGGAAGACTGATGGTCATCACATGGCTGTTGGTCAACACAAGCTTGATATTATTGAGAGGATTTTGTAATGATGACAGTTGGTGAACTTATTAAGGAACTTCAGCAGTTTGATCCAAAGTGTGAAGTTTCTGTTTGTGTCAATGTTTGTGAAGTAACACAAACCGTTAGTATGAGTTACGATTTTAGTGTAATTGCATATCCTTGTTTTAGTGAAGATGAAAACGAGGGAAGAGATATCATAAGCATAGAACCTAGTTCGTTTCCTTGGGATGACGAAGACTAAAAAAAAAAATAAAAAAATGTTTGACAGTCCTTTCCGACTCGTGTAGAAGAAATTCAACAGAGACGGAAAGGACTTTTTTATGATCAAGTTTATCGCAATCAAGGAAGAAGGCAAGTACAAGCATCAGTACAAGATTGTATCTGAAACAAACAGAGGTTACACCTTTGGTCGCATTCGTTTTGAACCAACTGGACCTAAAGGTGCTGGCTGGAATGTTCGTTGCAGTGAATGTGATGAAGACCTTGAAGATGCAGTTCGTGCCAAGTTCATCCAGCATGGTCGCCGCTTCCCTATGAAGAAGGCCATGGAGCTTTTTGCTGAAGCTCAGCAAGAACTGGAAATGGAATACCGTGCACAGCAGTACGATTGGGAAAAAATGATGGAGGCAGCATAATAGCTGTTGACACGAATCACGAATTATTATATATTCTCTTCATAGAAACGAAAGGAACTTCAAATGGGCGTTTATCAGTACACTCTCCGCAAGGACACCAAGATCGTTGATGGTGTGAAGATTGGCCGTTATGCTTACGGTTACAAGCACTCCTATTTTCGCCACTACAATCAGGACCGTTATGCCAAGATGTACAGCCGTCTGGTTGGTAGTGTCGAAGCTGCTGCTGATCGTGCATTCGAAGCCAATGCTGATCTTGAATATGCTGTGATTGGCGATTGGAAGTATGCCAGCGAAGGTGAAGGTCTGACTGTCATCAAGGTCAAGAATGCTTCGTTTGCTGATGATACTGCCAAGCATGAATTCGTTGGCTATCTGAAGAAGGATGGTCGCAAGTTTAAGTTCATCAAGAATTAATCGAAAGGAATTATATTATGGGTACACGTCATCTTATTGCAGTTCAGAAGGACGGAGAATACAAGGTTGCTCAGTTTGGTCAGTGGGATGGTTATCTCTCTGGTCAGGGCGATAGCATCCTGAAGTTCTTCAGCGAGAACAATCTTGAGACATTCCGCAACAAGGTTGATAACTGCTTCTTTGGTACTCAGGAACAGATTGATGAGGTATATGCGCCTTATACCAATGGTGATGGTTGGATGACTATGGAACAGTCTGCTGCTTTCAAGCAAACTGAGTTTGCTTATCTTAGCCGTGATACTGGCGCAAAGATTTTAGATGTTATTATCAATTCGAATGGTCCGCTCATGCAGATCGATAATATTGATTTTGCCAAGGATTCGCTGTTCTGCGAATACGCTTATGTGATCGATCTGGATAAGGATATCCTTGAAGTCTATCAGGGCTTCAATCAAGAGCCACTTCCTGAAGACGCACGTTTCACTGGCAAATCTAAGTATGGTGATGAGTATGAGGCTGTGAAGCTAGTTGCTTCTTTCCCGCTTGGAAACCTGCCTGAGAACTTTGATGAGCTTGAAAAGGAACTTTATCCTGAAGATGAGGAAGACGAAGACTAATGAGCAACATCCCAAAGCTATGGGATAACACTCTACTTGGATTGACTGAAGAAGCCGGAAAGCTTTATCTTCGTGGCGCTGCTCGTGACGAACTTAAAGCTTTCCGTATGGCTTGCCAATGGCAGGAAAAATTGGAAGATTTGTTTCCGGTTTTGGTAAGAAAGACCGCAGACATTTGTTGTGATGATCCTGCCATTCAGCTAAAACGCACCAAAGAAGATACGATAAATCAGGTGGTTGCTTTCATGCGAGAACGTCATTTTCGTAGATTTTTTCCAGATGGTCGATCTGACTAAAAAAAAAACTAAAATTAGTTGTTGACACGAATCAAAAATGATTCTAAAACCAATTCATCAGATGGCGATGTGCCACTGACTTTTTGAAGGAAATTATATTATGTCTCATGAACTTGAAATGCTCAATGGCGTTGCTCAGATGGCTTACGCTGGTGAGACCCCGTGGCATTCTTTGGGTACTAAGGTTTCGAATGACCTTACCCCTGATCAAATGCTTCAGGCTGCTGGTCTTGATTGGACGGTAGAGAAGGTTCCTGCCTTCGCCAATATCGGCGGTGAACAGGTTGATATTGGTCGCTCTGCACTGGTCCGCAACACAGATAACAGCATTCTAGATATCGTCTCTGACGACTGGAACCCTTGCCAGAACACTGAAGCTTTTGAATTCTTTAATGACTTCGTTGCTGCTGGTGACATGGAAATGCATACTGCTGGTTCGCTGAAGGACGGCAAGATTGTTTGGGCACTTGCCAAGGTCAAGGATAGCTTCGAACTGTTTAATGGCCGTGATCAGGTTGATGCCTATCTCCACTTCACCAATCCTCACCAGTATGGCCAGTCGATTGATGTTCGCTTTACTCCTATTCGTGTTGTGTGCAACAACACCCTGACCCTCTCGCTCAACATGAAGAGCAAGAACATGGTTAAGATCAGCCATGCACGTCAGTTTGATGGTGACATGGTGAAGGAAGCTCTTGGTGTTGCCAAGGAAAAGCTCGACAAGTACAAGGAAATGGCTCAGTACCTGTCGCAGAAGCGTTTTAATGATGAGAACATCGTTGACTACTTCAAGCGTGTCTTTCCTGTCGTTACCACGAAGCCTGAAGCAAAGAAGGAACTGTCGCTAAATGCACGTACCGCTCTTGAAGCTCTTCATGTCCAGCCTGGCGCTGAACTTGGTGAAGGTACTTGGTGGCAAGCATTTAACGCCGTGACCTTCATGACCGATCACGTCATGGGTCGTACTGCTGACAACCGCCTTCACAACGCTTGGTACGGTGTCAACAAGAACCTGAAGACCAAGGCTCTTCAGACTGCTGTTGAGATGGCTGACGCAGCCTAATAAACTGACTGACATGGAAGTGGTGGAGCTATTGAAAGGTAGCTCCACCATTAACAAGGCAAGAGCAATCTTCTCTTCATACTCTGCTATGATTGAGAACGATCAACATCAACGAAAGCCAATGGGTCCAATTGAAATTCGCAGGATGGAATTTGAAGCAGTCCAGAAGATCAAGGAAATTTTCGATGACGAGACAAACTCTATATCGTCAATTTAATAAAAATAATGAATTGTTATATGTAGGGGTTAGCTGCAACATGCGAAACCGCACACGTGATCATGAAAAATTTTCAGAGTGGTGGTCTGAAGTATCTTATATAAAAATAGAACATTTTTCTGATAGAAAATCGGTATTGGAAGCTGAGCGCAATGCGGTTGAAGCAGAAAATCCTAAACACAATATTCATCATAAAAAAAGAAAAATTGAACAGGAAAAACCATTTACTGCACTAGATGTTACAAAAGAGCATATCACTGCCCGTTTGGTTTCTATTCCAATTTTAGCTACACCAGAAAAGATTTCGGATATAATAGGTTTACCTCGTAAAGTCATAAGGAATGCCATTGAGAATGGCACTCTAGGTCATTTTGAAGTGCCTAATAGTACTTTAACTAAAATGATCAAAGTTTCCTCTGGATGGCAAATCCTTGATTGGCTCGAATCTTTGGGTGCAGCAAACTCTTTAACTAACTATAAATAGGAAATTTTCGATGACGAATGATGAAATGAAAAATCTGGTTCGTGTGTTTGAAAACCGCATCTCAACATTCTGGAACTACAACGGAATGCTTGAATATCAGGATCGTGAAATCAGTCACTCCCAGATGAAAAAGTCAGATGAGTATCAAGCTGCTGTTGACAAGTCACGTCAAGACCTGTATGACGCTATTGAAAGCTTAGAAACAAGTGGAGTGCAATATGATTGCTCTTAGCAAACTTGATAATCCCAGTTTGGTTAAGGAACTCAATAAGTGGAAAGATGTTGAATTTCGTATAGATAATACAGGCAAGCACAATAAGTTTTATCTGACAGTCAACAACAAGTCACGATTTGTTATTTTTTCAAAAACAATCGGTGATTGGCGAGGAAAAAAGCGTCAAGTGTCTGATGTTCGCAAAACGCTCATTGAACTTGGCGCTGAAAAAAAGTAAAGGAAATAATATGTCTGAAACAAAGAAAGTATCAGTAAACTTTCCCTTCTTGGGAATTCTCACTCTAATCTTTATCACTCTTAAGTTAACTGGTCATATCACATGGTCTTGGTGGTGGGTTCTTTCGCCACTATGGATACCTGTTTCTATCATTATTATTATTGCTTCTTTGATTACTGCGTTTATTATGATACTAGGAACTGATGCTCTTAAAATTAAGGAAAAAAAATAATATGGCTAAGTATCGTATTAAGGCAACCTACAAAAAATATATTGTAGAACGCAAAGGATGGCTTTTCTGGAGTAATTGTTTTAGACAGTATACTTTTGAGGGGTGTTCTTATGAAAAGACTTTCCGTATTTATTCTGACGCGAAGGAAGCTTTAGAGGAACGTCTAAAACATGATGCTGAAATTGAAGATTATAAGAAAAAGGTAGCATCGTTTAAAACTTGTTATTATTATCCACCACTTCCTGAAGAGGAGCCATTAAATGCCTGATTTTGAGTCTATTGCAGCCGTAGAGAAACCAACCCCTCATGGAGGTACAATTAAAATTGGCGTTGGTTATCTTTTGTTTGAGGATGGAAGTGAAGCCCCCGCAACTGCTTTTGAAATAAAGGATGCGGATGGAATTGCTGTTACTCAATTTGCTTTGCTTCAAGAAAGTTTTGGTGTATTCATGGATACGCTTCAGGAGTTATATTCCAATTTTAATCCTGAAGAAAATGAGGAAACTAAAGTATGAACTTTTTAAAGTTTGCTAGTATCCCACTAGCATTGTTTGTTGTATTTTTTGGGATACCAAAGTTGATTGCCACTCTGATTAATAGTCATAGTAATATTGGTTTGGTTGCTGTCGTTATGTTAATTTGCGGTATTGTCGGATTTGTTGGCAACCGTTTTTATAATGCTTTCATTGAAAAGGAAAATGTTAATGAAGATTAAAAATATTGTTTTAGTAGGGATTGCAGCACTTTCTCTTTCTGCTTGTAGTCGTGTCGAACCCGGTCATGTTGGTATCAAGGTTGACCAGTATGGTTCATCTGCTGGTGTTGCCGCTGAATCTCTTCCAGTTGGTACATACTTTGCTGGGCCAGGCACTACAATCTATGAATATCCTGTGTTCACCAACACATATACTTGGACTCGTTCTGTTGAAGAAGGCGATGCAGTTAATCAGGAATTCAGCTTTTCTGATAAGAATGGTATGACCGTAACTGCTGATGTTTCTGTTAGCTATCATGTTGATGCAGCTAAGGCTCCTGTTCTGTTCCAGAAGTATCGTACTGATATGGACGGCATCGTTGCTGGGCCTATGCGTGTTGCAATTCGTGACGCTATCAATCAAGAAGCTTCTACCATGACAGTTGAAGAAATCTATGGTTCACGTAAGGCTGAACTTATCACTAATTCACTCGCACGTGTTCAAAAGTTCTTTTCTCCTGTTGGTCTTAATATTGAACAGCTTTATTGGGCATCACCTGTACGTGTTCCTAATGCAGTTATGAATCAGATCAATCAAAAGATTGCTAATGAGCAACAGGCACTTGCAGCACAGGCAAATGTTGCTACCGCCGAAGCTAATGCTCGTGCAAAGATTGCAGAAGCAGAAGGACGTGCAAAGGCAATGCAGGTAGAAGCTAATGCTATCTCTACCAATCCACAAATTCTTCAGTTACGTGCTATTGAAAAGTGGGATGGTAAATATCCACAGTATGTTGGCGGAGGTATGCCTCTTCCTACTATGGGCGTTAAGAAGTAAAAACTTATATCATAGCACAGAAAAAAGGGGGGAGCAATCCTCCCTTTTTTTTATTTTGATAAATAATACAAACTTAATGGAGAACTTCATGCTGACCAATTTCAAACAATTTATAGACAATGTTATTGTTGAAAATTTACACCCAGAACTTCAAGATTTAGTTCAAAACAAAGTTGGTAGAAAATCTAAGCAAAAAGAAATTGCCGATAAAATTAAAGACTTAACTTCACGTGGCGAAAAGACGGGCATTGAAGGTAATATGCCTAAAGGGTCTTCTCGTGCCTATATGCAACATGCAGAGCCTGAGAATATTATTGTAGACAAGAAGATTGTCCCTATGAAAGTTGGCACAAAAGTTGCCATCAAATCTGTATTGGATAAGCATCATGATAAAAAAGAATATGGTCTTTCACTTGGTGCTCTCCAAAATCATGCTGAGAATGGTGATCATTGGGTAAATAATACATATCGTACCCTAACACATACTGGTAATGGTCATTTTGAAACAAACACTGATCGTGGTATTTTTCCACCACTAATAGATCATGATAAAATTAATCATGAATGGACTAAGATTGGACATGCTCGTGATATTAAGGCTAATGATTGGAAACGTCTTACAAAAACAAAAGATCATCCAAAAGGTATAACTCATAAGGATTTTGTAGACACACTTCTTCGTTTTCACAACCGTAATAATGGTAAATATTGGGAAGGCTCTCCTCAAAAAGAGGCACATATGGATAAAATAGAGCAACATCCTCTTGTTCAAAAGTTTATTGATTATCATGGCAATACTGGCAATTCACCAACAGATTATAGGCAACAAAAAAACCTTGGTGTATGGAAGCATCCTGTAGATGGATCAGAACATATTGTTGCACGTGACCATGGCTTTGATACTCATGTACAATCCGCATACCAAGATGCCCATAGAAATAGAAATGGATGGTAAGAATTTAGGTATTATAAATATATCTGGATATAGACCGCAATTAAAGGAAATAATATAAATGTTGAACTTTAAATCTTTTATTACTGAAGCAACTGGAAGTACATCACTTACAACACTCCCTGGTGTGCCAGAAAATCTTCACAACTTCCTTTTTCATCTTAGTGGTCCTTCTGATCCTACTCAGATTCTAAATGAGGCTGCTGAGTATTATGATCAAATTGAAGAAGAAGAACGTAAAAAAGATGTTATGGATGTAAGACAGCCAAAGTTCAATCCTGATGAAGCTGCCCACCCATCAATGAACCTCCCAAAAACACGTGGAATGATTGACCAAGCACGTAGAGATATTCCAGCGGGAAACGTTCATAAGCGCATTGGTCAAGGATTTCAATCAACATTTAGATCAATGGCAAATGAAACTCCTGCTGAATCCAGAGCAAAGCTAAAAGAATCACATAAGGTTTTAACTGAATTTGCCAAGTCACGTGGATTTAAAGGAAAGTTTCCTCTTCTAGGTGAAAACATGAAGACAGAAAAGTCCTCTGGTGAAGGTGTTTTAACAAAGGGGCTAACATTAGCACCACACACAACTTCAGGTTTAAACGGCTTTGATTCATGCCCAAAGGCATCTAGTGAATGTAAAAGAGGTTGCCTTGGTCTAACTGCTGGTGGTAATCGCCAGTATCCTGATGCGGCTCTATCAAGCAAGGTCATTAGAACACACTTCATTGCTAAACATCCTGAACATGCTGCACGTATCCTAGATAACGAAATCGGAAATCATGTTAAAAATGCCATTAAGAAAGGCATGAAGCCTGGTGTACGTCTAAACGTAACATCAGATATCTCATGGGAAAAACATGCCCCACAACTCTTTGAGCGCCATCCACAGGCACAATTCTATGACTACACTAAGCTTGCTAATCGTGTAGGTCATCCTAAATTGCCAAGCAATTATCATCTTACTCTTTCACATACTGGTACAGATCATGCTGAATCAAACGATAAGGCTGCTGTAGATACTTTGAAGAAAGGCCACGTGGTTGCTATGGTTTATCATCGCGGTAAGAAAATTCCTGCTCCAACACACGTTGAAGATGTTAAAACAGGCATTCGTTATCCAATTGTTAATGGCGACAAGGACGATAATACATTTGATCGTCACGAAACAATTGGTAGAACTGAAGGCAAAAAGGGACATGGTGTTGTATCAGGTCTACAGCTTAAGGGCATCAAGAATGAAGAAGCTGGCAAATTTGCCAATCCAGTTGATAAAGATGGTATCATTCGCATTAATAAGTAAGGATTAATATGCTATCTTTTACCGATTATATGCTGATGCTTGAAGTAGTTCCTATGCATATTAGGAAAGGAATTGATGATCCTAAAGCAGAGGTTCGTATTGCTACTGTACAACATTCGAAAGTAGTACCATCAATAATCACTAAAGGATTAGATGATGAATCTGTGCATGTTCGTAGGGCTGCTATAGGAAATCCAAAAGCAAGAGGAGAGCATGTTGCTAAGGCATTAGATGATGAGGATCATCATATTCGTATGACTGCTATACAACATCCAAATGCAACACCAGAAAATATAACTAAGGCGTTTAATGATCCTAGTCCAGATGTTCGTAGGGCTGCTGTAAGTCATCCAAAAGCAACAGGACAGCATATTATTAAGGGATTGTATGATAAAGACCATAGTGTTCGCATAGCTGCCTTAAATTATCCAAAAGCAACAGAAAAAATGGTCGATTTTGTAGCACGTGATAAAGACCCTCGTGTTCGCATAGCTGCTATAAATCATCCAAAAGCAAAAGGAGAGCATGTTCTTAAAGGACTTAGTGATCCTAGTCTAGATGTTCGTAGGGCTGCTGCTAGAAAGTATAATGATTGGTAATGTTATATAATAATAAAAGTAAAACATAAAAACTGGTGGGGATAACATTTTTTTAGTGTTATCCCCATTTTTTTGCTTGACATGGTGCGAATTACTTGTTATAATCCGTATGTCGGCATGAAATATTACTATAAACACTTTATATAAAGAGACTTACATGGAACAAGACAACAAGAAGAAAAATGCACTATATGCTATACCATGTAAGTTTGATGAAGAAGATTATGAAGAGTTATTCTTCTTAACATTCAAGACAAAGAATGAAAGAGAAGCATTAAGATTAGCTAGTTGTGTATGTGGTAAACAATCATTAAAAAGTTTAGTTATTATAACAGAAGATGGTGAGTATTACGATTGTAGTTAGTTGCTCTATAACCACTAGAGGTATGATTTTTAAATTGATGTGTCATTGGATCAGCAAGGGCTGGACTACTTAGAAATAGTAGGCTTGCTATCAGGAACCTTTTTAGTAATATCTTCTTCCTTTTTCTTTTTATCAGAAGAAAATTCCAATTCAAGTTTGAAGACTTTAATAATTTCAATCTTTATGCTTAAAATCACTATGGTCTTCCTTTATCTGTAGTACAACATTCACCTTCTGGTTTAATCGGATTAGGTCATTATCCAACATACGGATACGATCAATCAATGCGATTAGAATGATATTGGTTTCGCCAATAAGTGGCATTAGTTTATCAGTGACAAACTTATAGATGAAGAATACGAAATATCCCATGCCGACTGCGGCAACAATTGGGAATCCATATTGCTTCACAAATTGAGCAATTAGATCGGGTGACATTAGTCTCTCCTAGCATCGTTCTTCCCGTCTGCTCGTGCAATTCTGTCAAGATCAGGCTTAAGACCTAATGCAGAACTTACTACGGCATCAACACGGATAATATCATGGTTCATTGTCTTGACTCGATTATCGAGACCCATAATAATACCCTGCATTCCTTTGATAGCTTTGAGGACGCTTTCTAGGATGTAGTTAATAACAAAGTACACAAAAACACCACCCAATAACGCTGCTGCGATGGGGAAGCCTACATCTCCAATGAGTTTGAATAAAACATCGTATCCCATGTATATATTTATGTAAAAAATTGTTGACAAATGCATTTTTTTCTAATATTTTTTTTACAACTTGTATAAATAAATAGTAAGAAAAATAAATTAAGGAAAAATCGTGCAACTCACCTATCAACCCATTATGAAAGATATGAAGCCAGCCAGTTCATTTGAACATGGCCGCTCTGCGTCTGTCAATAATGGTGAGTGGACAGATGAGATGTAACTGAAGTAAGACATAAGTATATTTGTCAAGCTTCGGTCCACAAAACCGGAGCTTTTTTTATGATAGTGGGTTGACACTGATGAAACAAAACATATAATACAACCCATAGCGCCGCTATAGCTCAGTTGGTAGAGCGCCAGTTTTGTAAACTGGATGTCGTGGGTTCGATTCCTATTGGCGGCACCAAGTTAGGAGTTGACATTCAATATGCACGGATGTACTGTAATTGAATGTTGGCTTCGACAAAATAGATTGTAGCGGGATATTGTAATGGTAGCATGTTAGGTTCATATCCTTTCGGTGGAGTTCGATTCTCCCTCCCGCAACCATTTATTGCTCTTTGAAATTGTTAGCAACGTAATATTTTACGGGGAATTGGTTTCTATCCAAAAAATTCCCTATCTACCATTAGGAAAGTCTGGTAATCCGTCTGCTTTGGGTGCAGAAGATCGGGAGTTCAAATCTCTCATGGTAGACCATTTAAGTTTTTATACCTTCTTAAAGGTATATGGTGGTTGTAGTTCAGTGGTAGAACGGAGGCTTGTGGTGCCTCATGTCGTGGGTTCGATCCCCATCTTCCACCCCATTGTCGGTGAAGCATTAAAGTGATGCATCAGTCTCCAAAACTGAAGAACACGGGGCGGTACCGTGCACCTTCGCCATTCTAACAATAGGTGATTTATGATTGAAGAAGCAAAGGAGGCAATATTGGCATCAAGTCAAAATTCCTCAATTTACATCGGTGCTGACAGCATCCGTTACAAGAAAAACGGTAAGTGGTTTGCGAAGTATTCGACTGTGATTGTTCTTCACATGGATTCTAAGCATGGCTGTAAGATATTCCATAACAGTGTTGATTTGCCTGATTATGGAAACTTAAAGCAACGCTTGCTAACAGAAGTTGGATATGCTATTGAAGTAGCAACACAGATTATTGATATAATCGGTGATCGTCACTTGGAAGTCCATATTGACGTTAATCCGAATCCAAAGCATAAATCTTCTGTTGCAATCAAGGAAGCCTTGGGTTATGTTAAGGGTTCACTTGGTATTGACGCAATTCCAAAGCCAAATAGTTGGGCTGCTACGCATTGTGCGGATCATTTAGTACGATCAAATCATATTAAATAATTTGCATTTATCAAAGAGCATTGTGGGTGGGCTGTGTGTAATACTGGTGCAACCCTCAACAAAATGTTGTTGACATAGTGATGCGAATCACTTATAAAGGCTTCAACAAAGGAACAGACAACATGCTCACTGAAGTTAAAACTGGTGCAGATTTCGAAAAGTTGCCTTCAAGCATCAAGCACGTTATTCGTGGTGGTATGGGGAAGGTTTCTGCTAAGGATAAGGCTTGGACGCTTCAAAACGAGGTTGTTACTGCTCTTAAAGAACAGTGGATTAGTTTAGAACTTGCAGTTGAAATTCTTACTGTTAATCGTGCGTATGGTAAGCGTGGCAAAGAAGTTTTGAAAGATTTTAATATATAAAGTTTCATTCCCTGATAGCTCAGCGGTAGAGTAGGTGACTGTTAATCACTTGGTCGTTGGTTCAAATCCAACTCAGGGAGCCAAGTTTAGTGAGTGTTATAGATAGAATGCACTATGTGTAAACTGGCCGGTTGTAACATAGTAAAGGATGACGGTGCAAGTACGCAACATAGACAAACCATCTGCTCTCTATCAATTTATAACGTACCCTAAGAACGAAAGTTCAATAGCAGAGGCGCTAATAAATTCTGCATAATGCTCCATTGTTGGGTTGGAGGCTCACTAATTAAATTCACGGCGCATACGGCTAAGTGGTTGGGTCATCGGGTTTTCAGTCCGAAATAAAGTGGGTTCGATTCCCACATGCGCTACCAATTATAAGGTTGACAATCTCTATGAATAACACTAATAAAGAACGTGTACTTCTTAGTCTAAAAGAACGTAAAGTTGCATGTTGGGCAATGGCTAAAGTGTTTCTCTTGAATGAAGACGCACACGGCATTCACGACATGGGAGTTGAAATTCAAGCTTTAGACAGAGCAATCAAAGAGATTGAAAGTCTATAAGTTTAAGGGTGGCTAAAGTCGATAGTTTCGGCAGTCGGTCTGTAAAACCGACCTTTCGGGGAGTGGAGCGTAACCACAGTCACCCACCAAGATTTTTAAGATAGTGAAAAATAGTTGTTGACATAAAAACAGCGAATCACTATACTGAGTTCAACAAAGCGAATCACCGTCTGAATGACGATAACAGCTTTAAACAGTTAAATGGCGGTATAGCGTCATTAGGGTAAGGTCGGGCAACTGACCCTAAAGCAGAGACTCCTACGTAACTGCGCCAGCGATGGTCCATCTATGCAAGCCTGAACAAACCCGAAAGGGTCCGTCAGTAGAATGGCGGTAGGCAGTAAGTAGTGGTCGAAGGTCCGAAAGGATAGGTTACAGAGCCATATCGGTGAGTAGCTAAACGGGGTGGTACCTGTGCCAAGGCATACCAACACTACGATTGCTGAATGTTAACAGGTAGTTATTGAGTCTGACCTTGCAGGGAAAGGCGAGATAGCAGTCACAGAGTTGAAGGGATGACCGGAGACTTGAATGATCGTTGAGTAGTTCGCAAGACGAAAGACAGGAGGTGTGCAGTATTTTGTATCCCAAAAGGATATGAAGCAGCAGTAGCAGCACATCTTGGTAGGTTTCTTACTTTGCACAAACTTTAGGTGTCTGATCGCAAATCAAACAAAAAAACGCAAAGTCTGCTACGGTACTATGTGAAAGGTGCTTAATACCACACTCGAAAGGGAATGTGGTTCATGGATACTCGCAAGGTTGAAGTGATTGTTCGGATTGAAAACGTAAGAGCTTAGCGGCTCCTAACTGCTCTAAAGGTAGGCGGAAGAATGATGGATGAATAGCATAGTATGACAGGTCAAACGCCAGACCTTAAAAAAGGCAGCACTGAGAGATACTAGATGACTGTAAAAAGCTCTAGTGGATAACGGGTTAACAATCCTCGCAAGGGACTTGGTACGGCTCAAAGGCTCTCATTAAAAGCAGTAATCTCATGCTTTTCTAAACTTTTTAAATCTACTCTGCTGGGGATAGCGTGTATGGACGCATACACTATGTGAGGATAGGGCCATCTTGCCCTCACTGACATAACCCTAGCAATGGCTTAGGAGAGGAAGCACCTGACTCCAAAATTCGCTCTAGAGCAGGGTAGATTTAAAAAGTTTTAATGCCAGTATAGCTCAGCGGTAGAGCAACAAGCCGATACCTTGTAGGTCATAGGTTCAAATCCTGTTGGAAGTACCAAAAAACATTTAATGGCCGTGTAGTCCAACTGGCAGAGACACTAGTTTTAGGTACTAGGTGTTGGGAGTTCGAATCTCTCCACGGCTACCATTATACTCTCATAGCTCAACTGGAATAGAGCACTTGATTACGAATCAAGAGGTTACAGGTTCGAATCCTGTTGAGAGTGCCAATCCTTATAAATAGTAGAAACTATTTCATTGAGGATAATACATGAAACCTTTTAAATCATTCATCGAAGAATCACTAATCAAACAACTTACGTTGAAGTATCATGGTAAGCTTAATCCAAAGATTTGGCATCATGATCAACTTAAAGATGGTATTGCTGATCTTCTCATCAAAAAAGCATATGAGTTTGCCATCTATTCTGGCGTAAGTAAAAACCGTATCAAAGATATTGTTATTACTGGCGGTAATGTCAATTACAACTACACCAAATTCTCTGATATCGATGTTCATTTGATGTGTGATGTGAGTGGATTAGACAGCGATAAGCTTTATGATAAAAAAGTTTCATGGACAAGCAACCATAAGGATTTGAAGGTTGCTGGTTATCCAATAGAGTTTTATGCTGCTAATAACAAAGATCATTTTCCAAAGGGACAGGGTGTATTCTCTATCCTTGAAAACAAATGGTTAATTGTTCCAAAACATCTTACGCATTTAGATGTACTTCATGATCCAAAGGTACTTGACAAGATTAATTTTTATGTTAAGTATATTAGAACACTTTTAAAAAGTGGCACAGAAGCAGAAATCAAGGCTTTTAAAGATAAGCTACATACAATGCGTGGTGCTGGTTTGCATCATGGTGGTGAATTTTCTGTTGAGAATGTTGTTTATAAAGACCTTCGTAATCGTGGTCTGCTAGATAAGTTGAATGCAAAAATTCACCATACAGGTGAAGAAGTTTAAAGTTTGAGGCATTAGCATAGTGGTGGTGTGTCGGCCTTCCAAGCCGTAAGGGATGGGTTCGATTCCCATATGCCTCTCCAGAGTCTAATGTAGGTACAAGGCGTTCGTCGCTGTCGCAATCCTACATAGCATTAGTACCAATACGTGCGGTACAGTTTTTTTTATGTAAGGTGAATAGATGTTAAAGAATACTTATATTTTACATCATGACGATATTAATTCAAAAAAGTATCTTCAAGACTGTATTAATTCATGTTTATTATTTCCAGAAATTAATCCAATTCCAGTTACTGGTCCAACTCGTGCTACATTTGATCAGCTACGAGAAGAATTCAATATTGATATTATTCCATTTTATGCCAATAATAAAAGTTATAATAACGTAATCCCTGGTTTTTCTTGCAATGCTGGCCATTATCGTATCTGGAAAATGATTGTAGAAAGCGGTGAACCTAGTGTTATTCTTGAACATGATGCAGTTATCAAGCAATCCTTTACAAGTCTTGAGCCAGTTGATGGCGAAATCTTATGGCTTGGGCCGCGAATTCTTGACATGGATGATTACACCTATCCTGAAGGATGGGAAACAAAATATGTAGAAGTTGATCGTTGGGAAGGCACTCATGCTTATGCCATCACACCAAAGACAGCACAGATGCTGCTTGATTATATCAAAGAGCATGGAATTGATGATTCAATTGATGGTATGGGCATGAGAAATATGTTTGATATGCGTATGAGAGCCGCTGATCCACCGCCAATAGTTGCAGTTGTTTCTGGTGGTCGTCAATCAACAATTGAAACTAGTGGCCAAGCTGCGAAATGGAATGCATATAGTACTGAAGGTTTTCTTGCTGGTTTAAAGAATGGCAAAGAACTTCCCAATCGTCAGCTATACTTCACTGATAAAAGATTCATGAAGCATACTGATGTTCTTGATACTATTCTTAAAAATAATGGCTTCTATGAAAACAAACCATTAAAAGTTCTTGTTATTGGCGGCGAAGAAGGCATGTCAACAACATGGCTGAGTAATAAATTGCTTCGTCACTATGACAGTCAGTTATTTTGTGCTGGTGGCTTTAAGAAACAGAATTGGGAAATTTTCAACTATAATACATATTTCAGCAAGTATTATTATAAGTTGAATGCTATCAATTGTGATGATCCTACTGATCTTTTGGTTGCAAGTTGCGCCGATCCTGATATTGTCTTTGATGTTGTGTATATCGGTGGAAACACAGACACAAAGAATACAGTGTTTAACGGCACTGCTTGTATCTCAATGTTAAGACATGGCGGATTGATCATTTTTGATAACTATGATCAACCAATCGTTAAGGCAGGTGTTGATATTATCGACAATGCCTACTGCATAGAATCACTGTACAAGGGTGATATTGCAGTGTACAAGTATTGAGCGTTGCCCTTTCCTCTAATGGTAAGAGAGCGGACTTTGAATCCGTCAATTGGGGTTCGAGTCCCTGAAGGGCATCCAAATTTTATTTTATAATGGAGAATAAACTATGAGTGACAACATTTCTGTAAATGAACTTCGTCAGTATATTGAACGTATTGAACGTATTGAAGAAGAACTAGATGGTGCCAAGGGTGATCGTAAGGACGTATATGCTGAAGCAAAGGCTGTAGGGTTTGATACTAAAGCAATTCGCAAAATTGTGCGTATTCGCAAGATGGACCCTACACAGCGTCAGATTGATGAAGCAGTAGAAGATACATATCGTACTGCGCTAGGTCTATAAATGGGGTCACAAAAAAGCTTACCGCTATCGATGATAATATTGTAAAAAAATAGTTACCTTTTATCTTATAGTATTAACATAAAAGGTAACTATTTTTTCTCTTTCTGGATTCTCTAAAAATAGAGACAAATTTTTAATAAATACATTAAAAGAAAGGCAAATTGCATGAAAACTTTTAATGAATTTATTTTAGAACTTTCTGTTCCTTTAGGGGCAACAGGAAACAGAACAAATGTAAAAGTAGACTATCAAACTATCAGAGATGCTTCTGGCAAGCTAGTTAAGCGAGTTGCTGGAAAAAGCGGCAGTTCTGGTGGCGGAAATGGAGGTGAATAAAATGAAAACTTTCAATGAATTCATTTCAGAAGATCGTGTAAACAATACTCGTAAGACACAAGTAGCCACAACTGGTGGTACCTATAGAAAGACAGGCGAATTCCTGAAGGATAAGCTTGCTCCTAAGTCAAAGATCATCAGTATTGGCGCTGGTCTAGATCAGACACGTGAAGGTCTACATGCTGGTCTTGGTGATGGGCATACTATCCATGATATGGAACCAAATCCTGAAGGTCGTAAGACCAAACCTGAATATACAGAAGCGTCACGTATTCCAAAGAACGGATATGATGCTGCTGTATCACACAATGTTCTGAATGTTGTTGAGCCACATGTGCGTGAACAAGTTATGCATTCGATCTTTAATTCCGTAAAGGAAGGTGGCCATGCTATTATCGGTACTCGTAAGTGGAGTGGTGATATTAACACAAATAAAAACTTTGAAAAAGGCGATGAGCCTAAATCAATGTGGGTCAAGAAGGGCAATTCCACATCATATCAAAAGGGATTTGATGGTAATGAACTGAAGGACTATGTTGAAGACTATGCAAAGCGTAATGGCCACACGGTTGAAGTTAAAAAGGTTCCACTAGCAGCAAATGGTGTTCACGTAAAAATTATAAAAAAGGGTTGATGATGAAAAGTTTATCACAATTCATTTCAGAATCTTCATTTAGCGGCGAACATGTATTACAGCATTTCAACGATACCCATCATGAGCATGGACAAAATCCTGAGATGGAAAAATATATAAAAAATACAAAGTTTAAACTCACTAAAATACATCCTGACAAACTTCCAAGCGAAGAGAGTTTATGGGATAAAGACGATCCATTTCATAGAGTTGTTGATATCGATAATGATACCGTCAAAAAGAATGAAATGAAAATAGATGCTGGTAAAAAATTACCACCAATTATCATGGGTAAAGGTGCCATAATCGATGGTCATCACAGGGCTTTAGCAGCAAAAAATAAAAATAAACATATTGATGCATATGTCCCTGTAGAAAAGGGTTGACACCCACTTCATAATCGCATATTATGATTTCATAAAGCGATGGAGGAAAGTTATGAAACCACGAAATCCGATAGCCCAATCACTTCGTAGTGCACACCTTAAGCCTAAGATTGTACGCGCAAAGAAAGGCAAAGGTTCTTATCGCCGTAGCAACAAAAAAATTGTTACGGCGGTTGACTTTCTTCTACGAATCGCTTAAAACAATTTAAGATTGATGGAGTTTATATTATGACAGATTGTTATTGGTATCAGCGCGGAAAGCATCAGCAACTGGCTGAAGCTCTTCAAAGCCGAATTCCTATGCACGGTGAGATTGAAAACAAGGATGAAAATCCTAAGCTTGAAGAATATCGTAAGGTTGCAAATCAATATTACGATCTTTTCAACAACGGTTTGCACAATCAGCCATATCACTTCAAACGCCGTTTTGGAGTGTCTGTTGTGGAAGCTCGTTCTATTCTTCGTGTTGGTGGTATTCTTGAGTGTGATATTCTTCGCACCATCGAAGCCAGCGTAGATCAGTTCATTCTTGAAGCTGCTGCTGAACAGGGTTTGATTTAATAATTTAAGGACATTTAGCTCAGTAGGTAGAGCAACGGGCTTTTAACCTGTAGGTCTTGGGTTCGAACCCCAAAGTGTCCACCATAATTCGTCACAAGTGGCCAAATATGATCAGTTAATCGTATTAATTCGTCATATTTGGCCACTTGTCTATATTTAGGAACGTGAGCCATATGGCAAAGGCAGCGCACTGCTAATGCGTACAACCTGTAAAGGGTTGACTGGGTTCGATTCCCAGACGTTCCGCCATTTTATTGTTGACATGAATATATACTTTAGTTAATGTCGCAATTATTTGAAATTATCTGGAGATTAGTATGTCATCATTAGAAAAATGGTTTGATGATCCTGATTATATTCAGGAAGATGCAACGCCATCTACAAATGAATGGGTTGATATGCCTGAGTTTGTTCAGGAGAGCAAACCACCATTTGCTAAGATTATTTTTCGTTTTGACAGTCAAGAAGACTTGGATGAATTTTCTAAGTTGATTGGCCAGAAATTGACACCAAAGACTAAAAGTGCTTGGTATCCAGAACTAGAGCGAGGCAAAAATGCTGCAAAGCGTTGGATACAAGAATAAGCGTGATAACCGCTATCCTGTGTATATCGTATCGAAAGGTCGATATACAAATATGCTGACCAATAGGGCGCTGAATAGACTTGGCGTTCCATTTAGGGTTATCGTAGAGGAAGAAGAGTTTGACGAATATGCTAAAGTGGTCGGTGCAGATAAGCTTCTGATCCTTCCTAAGAAGTACAAGGAAGAATATGAGGTTCTTGATGATCTTGGATTGACCAAGAGCACAGGGCCTGGTCCAGCACGTAACTTTGCATGGGATCATTCTATGTTAGAAGGTCATGCTTGGCATTGGGTACTGGATGATAATCTTGATGACTTTCATCGTCTAAATAGAAATATGAAGTCTCCTATGAGAACAAATGTTAACTTTGTGGCGACTGAAGATTTTGTAGATAGATATGAAAACCTAGCAATTGCTGGCTTTAACTATTATTCTTTCTGTAAGTGTGATGCTAAAGCTAACCCATATGTTTTGAATACAAGGATTTATTCTTGTCTTCTCATTCGTAATGACATTCCTTTTAAGTGGCGTGGTCGTTACAATGAAGACACTATTTTGTGTCTAGATGTATTGAGTGCTGGATGGGCAACTATTCAGTTGAATGCTTTTCTACAAGGCAAGGTCACTACTCAGCGTATGAGTGGTGGTAACAGCAAAGACTTCTATGAAGTTGAAGGTACACTTGCTAAGTCTAAAATGCTAGCAGATACATATCCTGATATTGCATCTGTTGTATGGAAGTTTAATCGCTGGCATCATCATGTGGATTATAGTCCGTTTAAGAATAATCCGCTGAAAAGAAAAGCAAGTTTTATTCCACAAAATCAAATCAATGAATATGGTTTGAAACTTATTGATGGTAATAAGAACGATAAGAGAGATTAAAATAGGTCTCGTTTGTCCAATGGCTAAGACGCAGGACTGCAAATCCTTGAGATACTGGTTCAAATCCGGTACGAGACTCCAGCTTAATTTTAAGAACTTTGTTAAATTAACAAACTATAGATAAGATTTTAATTTTCTATATGAAATATGCAACCGATTCTGAAGCTTGGTTAAACATACCAAACGAAAAACTTTGGGTTTTTGACAAACTTCTATTATCAAAATATTTGGGTTATGTTTGTGGTCCTGTTGGAGTTAATGTTCCAACTTCTGGGACTTACATAGTGAGACCCTGCGTAAATTTGCTTGGTATGGGAATTGATGCCAGTTTTGTATATCTTATAGATTCAACTGACCATTTACCCTCTGGGCATTTTTGGTGTGAGGTTTTTACTGGTAGGCATATAAGCGTTGATTACTATAAGACCAATCAAATTTTAACTGTAGAAGGTATTCGTTTTTCCGATTCGCCTTTATGGAAGTTTGAAAAGTGGATAAAGACTAATATTAAAATAAATTTTCCAAATAGTCTTATTGATTTATTTGATATACATGATTATATTAATGTCGAATATATAGACGGTAAGTTAATTGAGCTTCACTTTAGAACAAATCCAGATTTTGAATATGGAAACAGCATTGCTATTCCTGTTTGGAATAATGAAGAATTAAATATTCCAAACGGATATACATATGTTCATAACCCCGATTATAAAAGAAAGGGTTTTTATATAAAATAATTTATTTCTCAATAAATTAACTGAACTTAGTTAAAAACCTACTAAACTTTATCAAAACCATAAATACGTTGTGTCTTAACACCGGGATCAATCATGACAAAATATAAAAGCATTTTTATTAGTGATGTACACTTAGGCACAAAAGATTGCAAGGCTGATTACCTTGACAATTTTCTTAAGAATAATAGCTGTGAATCTTTGTATCTTGTCGGTGATATTATTGATGCTTGGAAGATACAACAAAATAAAATGAAATGGAAGCAGACACATACAGATGTTATCCGTAGAATTTTAAAGCTTGCAAAAAGAGGCACTAAAGTTGTATATGTTGCTGGTAATCATGACGAATTTCTTCGTCCTATGATACCATATGCAGCAAATTTTGGTAATGTACAAATTTGCAACCAAATAACTCATGTGGGCATTGATGGTAAAAAATATCTTGTTGTTCATGGTGATCTATTTGATGGTATTACTAGATTAGCTCCATGGATTAGTTTTCTTGGTGATCGTGCATACGATTTTATATTGAACTTAAATGGAAGATTTAATTGGATACGTCATAGACTTGGTTTTGGTTATTGGTCATTGAGTAAATGGCTAAAATATAAGGTTAAAAAAGCTATTGACTTCATTTTTATGTTTGAAAAAACAATAACATCATATGCTAAAAAGCGTGGATTTGATGGTGTCATATGTGGTCATATTCATCATGCAGAAATAAAAACTATAGATGATATTCTTTATATGAACGATGGTGATTGGGTAGAATCTTTGACTGCTCTTGTAGAGCATCATGATGGAACATGGGAAATTGTAACATGGCAAGAGTTACAATTATAATATATGGATGTTTTTGATACTCCACATTTTAAAAAATGTTTTTGGGAATGGTTTGATAATTTACCAAAGCAGGAACGCAAGCGTTTTCAGGATTATCCTGCTGATTTGGCAGAATTAAACTTTTATAACAGATTTTATAAAAAAATGATTGACAGCATTGATTTGTCCCTATATTAACAATAGGACAGACAATCAAAGGAATATATTATGACATTTGTACCTTCTGCATATCAGCAAGCAATTTTTGATGCTGTGACTGATCCATCAATCGGCTCCATCATTGTTGATGCCAAGGCTGGTTCTGGTAAGACCACCACTATCATCGAAGCTGCAAAGCTCATGAAGGGTGACATTTTTCTTGGTGCATTTAACAAGAAGATGGCGGATGAACTATTTCTTCGTTGTAAGGGTATGTTCAACGTCAAGGCTGGCACATTCCATTCTGCTGGCTATCAGGCTATTCGTAAAGTTATGCCAAATATTGGTAGTCCGTCCAATAAGGTTTTTGGTATGATCAAATTCCTAAATGATAATAGTCATAAGGATGATGATTTCGATAAGCAAGCTTTTCAGATTTCTCGTATTGTATCTATGGCTAAGCAACGTGGTATTGGTGCAATTATTCCTGATCAAATTGATGTTTGGGAAAACATGATCCTGACCTTTGGTCTTGATGAAAATCTTCCTGAGCGTTTTGATGATCGTTCAGAAATGAATTATCTGATCAAGTTTTGTCAAGAAGTGTTGAATTATGATTTCAACAACTCTGAAAATATTGATTTTGATGATATGATCTACCTGCCTCTCAAGATGAACCTTGAAATGCCGCAGTATGATTGGGTTATGATCGATGAAGCGCAGGATACTAATCCTTCTCGCCGTGAACTTGCTAAGCGTATGCTGAAGCCTACTGGGCGTATGCTAGCTGTTGGTGATCCATATCAGGCAATCTATGGCTTTACTGGTGCTGATAACGATGCACTTGATCAAATTCGTGATGATTTTAATGCTATCACGCTTCCTCTTTCGGTGACATATCGTTGCCCTAAGAAGGTAGTTGAACTGGCGCAGACTTACGTTACTGGCATTGAAGCTCATGAGAGCACTGCTGAAGGTGAACTTGATAGCATTCTGTACTACAACCTGCCTGATATGGTAAAGCCTGGTGAAGTCATTCTCTCACGCTATAACAAGTATCTGGTCAATCTTTGCTTTAAGTTTATTCGTCAAGGCAAAGCTGCAAAGATTGAAGGTCGTGAAATTGGTAGTAATTTGATTTCACTTGCCAAGAAGTGGCGTACTAAGGATTTTGATAAACTTAAGATGCATGTCAATGAATGGACGAAAAAGGAAATTGATCGTGCTAAGAAGAAAGGTGTAGAACGCACTGATTTTATCACTGATCGTGCAGAAACTTTGATCGTTCTGATTGAACGTGCAAAGGAAATGAGACTTAAGGACAAGGATGCTCTTATTGAGATGATTGAAGGTCTTTTTGTTGATGATTTGAATGGACATAAGAACAAGGTTCTACTATGCTCTGTTCATCGTGCTAAAGGTCTTGAATGGGATACTGTCTATCTGCTTGGACGTAATGAGATTATGGGTAAGCAGTGCACTATGCAATGGCAGACTGATCAGGAAAGAAATTTGGTGTACGTTGGTGTAACTCGTGCTAAGAAGCGTTATGTTGACGTAACGCAAGTACCAAAGAAGGTTTAATATTATGTTTTGGATTTGGTTAATTGGTGTTATTATCATTGGTGGTGTCTCAGCTTATTTTACAGGCAAACACAATGTTGATGTTGAGGAATATTTTTGGTTGATTGCAAGCCTGACTGTCTTCTGGCCAATTGTATTGGGAATTGCTATTGTGAGTGTACCATTTATAATTCCGTATGCAATTGGGGTAAGAGCAAAGAAAAAGCTTCTAAAAGAAGATAAATAAAGTTATTGGAGGGTGCCGAGGTTGGCTCCTCAAGTAGTCTTGAAAACTACGGGTACCGAAAGGTACATGGTTCGATGCCATCACCCTCCTCCAATAAAAAAACTATTGACACTCCCTTTCGAAACGTCTATAAAGGACTTCTTCGAAAGGGAGTTTTTTTTATGGCTTTTGCACCGCACACCAACACCGACACTCACAACACTAAGGATTACAACAAGTTTCCTTTGTTGCTTGGAAGCTTTGTTGAGAAAGAAAAGCGTAATCTTTTTGAGTATGCTGTTCGTCCTGATGAAGGCATCGACTTTGCTCCTGATTGCCCACACATCGTCTATGTGACCAATGTCATTGACGGTGTTGATATTGGCTTTCGCTATGCTAGGGTTCTAAAGACTGTGGCATGGGTTGCTGTTGACGAAGACGAAGATGGCAACGCTATCTATGATAAGTGGGAAATCAAGGATCATAGGTTCTACGATACTTCTTGGGTATAAATATATAAAACCCAAAGGAACATCGCATGAAGACGTTTAGACAATTTAGAGAAGAGCTTGTTAAGCAAGCTGGAACACAATATGGCTCAAATGAAGGCGGCGTTCACGTCGATTCTAAAACTGGTAAGAAATATTATGTGAAGAACTACAGAAACCCTGATCAAGCCAAGATAGAAGCTCTTACAGGTAAGATTTATGAGCATATGGGCATCAATACCTTGAAGCCAGAGATGCATGGCGAATCTGGCATTAAGACAGAATGGAATGAGCATGTTAGCCCAGCGAAGCCATCATATTATGATAATGTCAGTAAGAAACATGCTGGTCAACTTGGTAAAATGTATCATGCCGCAATTCTTACAAAGAATTGGGATATTGCGGGTCTAGAACACGACAATATTGTGCATAATAGTAAGACAGGAAATCTACATGCTATTGACCATGGAGGTGCATTTAATTTTAGAGCACAAGGTGGCCCAAAAGAATATGGAGCAGATATTGCTGAAAAGGAATCATTAAGAAACCCAAGCAATGCATCAGGTCATATTTTCAACAGTGCTTTCAAGAAATATCCAAAAGCAGAACATGAAGGTCTAGAAGCAGTTAAGAATATTGATGATGATCATATCTATCATCTGTTTAAAACTTCTGGACTTTCTAACTGGAAAGAGTTACACTCAAATTTCGTAAAGCGCAAACAGGCGCTAATTGATTCGTACAAATAAGTGAAAGATAATATATTATGTGGTTAATGCAAAATGATGGTTTTATTAGTGCTGTTCAAGATTGGAATGATCCTACTGGTCAGGGTCTTGTTATTCGTGCTCGTATGCGTGAGCATCTTGAAAATCAATTTCCTGATGAAACAATTGTAGAGATAAATGGTTCTGACTACAAGTATCGTATTTTTACTACCAAGCAAAAGCTTGCTGATCTAATGGTAAAGCGTATTATGGATATCGACTACACCAACTTCAAGAATTCTGTTGGTGATAATCGACTCCATGATATGTATACTGATATCTGGTCTGTAGGATATAGATACCAGCGTTAATTTTTTAATGTTCGTCTACCATATGAGCATCCCATACATGAATTTGTCCACCAGTTGGGTGATCAATAATTGTGGGATGCTCACCAATCTTTAATAGTTTCCCTCTTCCTAAAATGCCTTCATGCTCACCTGCAATTGAAGAACGATCCCCGACATATCTATATCCTTTTTGACCACGTTTCAAATGGATACGAATTATGTGGGTTGTAGTTGGTTTTTTAATATCGCCTTCCCATTTTATTGGTTTTGCAAAACTAGTAGCAACAGATGGATCAACAGTAGTTGAAAGATATGCTGGCATTCT
>Ga0114963_10000109_pt1 | contig 51002 bp, 51 predicted proteins | sample C_131016_EF_Meta_FD_87019 | JGI IMG/M metagenome (GOLD analysis project Ga0114963, IMG submission 87019) | Freshwater microbial communities from Lake Croche, Canada to study carbon cycling - C_131016_EF_MetaG | ecosystem: Environmental > Aquatic > Freshwater > Lake | place: Lake Croche, Canada... | reverse complement strand
TCCTGGGCTGCTTGGATACGGTGCGGATACTGCTACGGATATGCCAATGATGCACAACCACTAACACGGTAGATAGCAGGCTAGAGCTCACCACCCCAGTGAGCTCTTTTTCATTGAATTCACAAGGTGCTTATATGCAGTGGCTAATTACCAAATACTTGATATCAGCAGGTGTTGTTGTGCTGGTCTCTGAAGTAGCCAAACGCAGTGGAAAGCTAGGCGGGCTGATGGCCGCACTGCCTTTGATCACACTTCTCTCAATGATTTGGATGTACATCGAACAAGCTCCCGAAGCGGAGATCGCTGATCAAGCATCGTTCACCTTTTGGTACGTCATTCCAACCCTGCCGATGTTTTTAGCGTTCCCATTTCTGTTAGCGCGATTTGGATTTTGGTCATCAATGGGAATTGGAGCAGCTCTAACGATTGCTTGCTTTATCGTCTTGAGCCTTCTGCTCAGACAGTTTGGTATCGAGTTGTTGTAGGTGGCTACTAAAAAAACTCACTGCGTTTTCAATGCGAGTGCCTTGCTCACGTAGCGTGAGCATATAAAGTTTTGTAACCCAATTCAATCCGGTTTATCGCGATGAATAAATCAACAAGTTTCAGTTTTGTTGGGGCGAAAAAAATGCTTCCTAGGGAAGCATATCTTGAACTCTTAAAAAGTAAATTGTGAAAACACCCTAAGTGATTGGTGGCGTTTAGATTTGGCAAAAATGGTGGGCGATGCAAGTTTCGAACTTGCGACCCCCACAGTGTGAAGGCAGTGCTCTACCACTGAGCTACGCGTCCTAGGTGGCGAAAGTCTAACTGAGGCCTCATTTTGGCACCGATTGCGCTTGTCATATTGCCCGACTAGATTCGGAGATTCTTCGACCAGACGCGCCTTCCGGGGGTCACCATGCTGTATCTCATGCAAAGCGCGATGGCTGCGATGTCCACCCCTACTCGGCAGGGGATGCGTCTCGCTCGGGCCATCCTCAATCACCCGCAAAATCAATTCGGGCAGTCGCCTGCGGGCAGGGATGTGGCTGCCTGGCTTTCGGTCTTTGACCATCTGGGTGGTATGCATCATCGGCCGGCATGGAAACTTGACCACGTCACCAAAGATGGAAAAGAAGTGCCCGTGCAGGCCAAGCGCGTGCTCAAGCGCGCCTATTGCGAGTTGACTCACTTTGAGCGCGAGGGCGGGGCTAAGGGCCTGCCCAGAGTGCTCATCGTCGCCCCCATGTCCGGACACTTTGCCACCCTGCTTCGCGGCACCGTTGAGGCGCTACTGCCCGACCACGATGTGTACATCACCGAGTGGCTCGACTGTAAGCACATCCCCAAAACCGAGGATCGCTTTAACCTGAACGACTTCATCGACTACCTCGTAGACTTTCTGCACTTTCTGGGTCCGCGCACCCACCTGCTTGCAGTCTGTCAGCCGACGGTGGCCGCTCTCGCTGCCTCGTCCATCATGGCCGATTGGGGTGATCGCTGCCAGCCCATGTCTATCACTCTCGTGGCGGGTCCCATCGACACGCGTGTGAACCCCACCGCCGTCAATGAATTCGCTTCCGCTCAAGATCTCACCTGGTTTAAAGACAATCTCATTCAGGTGGTTCCGCCCCCCTTCTTGGGAATGGGTCGTCGCGTCTACCCGGGCTTTATCCAGCTCAATAGCTTTATGGCCATGAACATGGATCGGCACAAGCGCTCAATCTCTGACATGCACGATTCTCTGGTTGCCGGTGACCAGGAGACACACGATCGGCGACAGGCCTTTTACGACGAATACCTCTCGGTGATGGACCTGCCCGAGGACTTCTATCTTCAGACCATCGAGGCCGTATTCCAGTCCCATGCTTTACCCATGGGCAAGATGATGAGTCGCTGGCACGCCGTCGACCCCAGCCACATTCGAAAGCCCTACCTGTTTGTTGTGGAGGGTGAGGCCGATGACATCTGCGGCGTGGGCCAGACTCAGGCAGCCCTCCATCTCACCACCAACCTGCCCGACAAGCACAAGAAGTATCTGTTGGTGAAGGGAGTGGGCCACTACGGCACCTTCAATGGCCGCGTTTTTCGCGAGACCATCGCCCCTCAGATCAAAACCTTCATCGAAGATGCAGAGCATCACGTGAACGTTCACTAAAAGCCAAGGCACCCCATGTCCATTGCTCAAGTACCCCAAATCACCGATCAGACCTCGGCCCAGCAGGCCGCCTCCCAGCCGAGCCCGCTCGACACGGCAGAGAGGCTCTACTGGCAGATGCTGCCCAATTGGGCGCTGGTCAACCAACTCTCAGAGGAGTCTCAGCGTCGATCTGCACACGGCTTTCAAGTGCTGCAGGCTGAGCTCGAAAAGATGGGAGAGACGGCTGTGCGTGCTGTCGAGAGCAACAACCTGCAAGAGCTCTACACGCTGCCGGCGCAGGCCTTTGGCCTCTGGGTGAACATGGCCCATCTGGGCCTTGAGGCAGCCGTCGGTGCGGGAGAGGCCGTGCGTCATTATCAAGAGCAGATGCAGCAGCGGCTCACCCCGAGCGCGAGCGACCGCTAAACTTGGGGGCATGCGCCCCGTTCGAACTCGTTTTGCCCCAAGCCCAACGGGCTATCTGCATGTGGGCGGTGCGCGCACCGCCCTCTATTGCTGGGCCTTTGCTCGGCACCATCAGGGCCGTTTCATTCTGCGGATTGAAGATACGGACCTTGAGCGATCCACCCCTGAGGCCGTTCAGGCCATCCTCGATGGCATGAGCTGGCTGGGTCTCACGCCCGATGAGGGTCCGTTCTACCAGATGCAGCACATGGACCAGTACCGCGCTGTGATTGCCCAGATGCTGCAGGATGGATCAGCCTACACCTGCTATTGCTCGCCCCAGGAGCTCGATGCCATGCGCGAGGAGCAGCGCGCCAAGGGACTCAAGCCTCGGTACGATGGCCGCTGGCGCCCGGAGCGCGCCAAGGCACTCGGGCTTGAGCCGCCTGATGGCGTGATGCCGGTCGTGCGATTTCGGAATCCCGATGACGGTGTGGTGAGCTGGGAGGACGGCGTCAAGGGCGCGATCAGCATTGCCAATTCGGAACTCGATGACCTCATCATCGCTCGAGGAGACGGCACCCCCACCTACAACTTCTGCGTGGTGGTGGATGACTGGAAGATGCAGGTGAGCCACGTCATTCGCGGGGATGACCACATCAACAACACGCCGCGTCAGATCAACATTCTCAAGGCTCTGGGTGCTGAGCTTCCCTCCTATGCACACCTGCCCATGATTCACGGGCCCGATGGTGAGAAGCTCTCAAAGCGGCACGGTGCCGTCTCGGTGATGCAGTACGAGGAAGATGGCTACCTGCCCGAGGCCTTGCTTAATTACCTCGCGCGCCTGGGCTGGAGCCATGGCGATGATGAGATTTTCTCCATGCAGCAGTTCATTGATTGGTTCACCCTCGATCACTGCAGTCGCTCCGCAGCCCAGTTCGACTTTGAGAAGCTTCGTTGGCTTAACAATCACTACCTGCGCCAGCGCGATGGCGAGTGGCTCGCGCAATCGATCGCGCCGCGCGTGCGCGCAGAGGGCCTCTCAATCGATGGGGGGCCACCACTCGCAGCCGTCTGCGACCTACTCAAGGACAGGGCGCATACCTTGGAGGAGTTAGCCGAGGAGGCTGCCATGTTTTATCTGGTTCCCCACCCCGATGCTGCACTTCTGCAGGAGCGTCTGGCCGAGCCCGTGCCCCAGGCGCTCAGAGACTTGGCGGCCCGGCTGCCTGAGTCCTTCGACCCCTCGGCTGCCTCTGCTCTCATGAAAGAAGTTCTTGCCTCCCATGGGCTCAAGATGCCTCAGCTCGCAATGGCGCTTCGCGTGGTCCTGCTCGGTCGAACCGAGACGCCATCCATCGACAAGGTGCTTGCCGTGCTCGGGGGCGCCCTGGTTCAAGAAAAGATCCAGCGGGCGCTTGAGGGCAGGGGATAAACTGCGGCCTATGTCAGGAAACACCTTCGGCCACCTCTTTTGCGTCACCTCCTTTGGCGAGTCGCATGGCCCAGCCATTGGATGTGTGGTGGATGGCTGCCCACCGGGGCTCGCCCTCTCAGAGGCGGACATCCAGCCTGAGCTCGATCGTAGGCGCCCTGGAACCAGTCGCCATGTCACTCAGCGCCAAGAGTCAGACAGGGTCGAGATTCTCTCTGGGGTCTTTGAGGGCGAGACGACGGGCGCACCCATTGCCCTTCTTATTCGCAATGAAGATCAGCGCAGCAAAGACTATGCGGACATTGCCCAGAGCTTTCGTCCGGGCCATGCCGACTACACCTACTGGCACAAGTATGGTGTGCGCGATTACCGAGGCGGAGGCCGCTCCTCGGCCCGTGAGACTGCTGTGCGAGTGGCGGCAGCGGCCATCGCCAAGAAATGGCTCTCACTCAAACACGGCATCAGGATTCGTGGCCACATGAGCCAGGTTGGCGAGCACTTCATCGCGTTTGAGGACTGGTCGCACGTTCCCAATAATCCTTTTTTCGCACCAAACGCCTCCCAGATTGAATTGCTTGAGGCCTACATCGACAGCCTTCGAAAGGCTGGTGACTCCTGCGGAGCGCGCATTCACGTGGAGGCCACGGGCGTGCCCGTTGGCTGGGGTGAACCCGTCTTCGATCGGCTGGATGCAGACATTGCGCACGCCATGATGGGCATCAATGCCGTGAAGGGCGTCGAGATTGGTGCTGGCTTTGCGAGCGTCTCGCAGCTGGGATCGCAGCATGGCGATGAGCTCACGCCCCAGGGCTTTGTTGGTAACAACGCAGGCGGCGTGTTGGGTGGGATCTCAACGGGCCAGCCCATCACCGTGAATATTGCGATTAAGCCCACCTCCAGCATTCGCACGCCCCGCCGGTCGATTGATATCCAGGGTCAGCCGCTCATGGTGGAGACCCTTGGCCGCCACGACCCCTGCGTGGGCATTCGCGCTACACCCATTGCCGAGGCCATGCTGGCCCTTGTCCTCATGGACCATGCGCTGCGGCATCGCGCCCAGAATGCGGAGGTCATTGTCGCCACGCCTCGCATCGCTGGCGCCGCGCCAAAGGAATGAACCCTGTAAGGCGAGTCTCGCTCTTTTTTGCGACCTACTTTGCCTACGTCGGACTCTTCTCTCCCTACCTCTCGCTCTGGCTAAACGGCCGCGGCTTTTCTCCTTCAGAAATTGGTGTGTTGCTCTCGCCCATGCAGTGGGCGAGGGTGGTGGGTCCACCGGCCTGGGGAGCGTTGGCTGATCACGTTGCAGCACCCCGGGTGCCTCGCATCATTCAGCTTGCCGCATTGGCCGCCCTCTTGAGTGCCGGTCTCTTGCTGCTGGACTGGTCGTTCTGGGGGCTCTTTGCAGTGCTCTGCCTCATTAGTTTTTTCTTAAGTGGGCAGGTTCCCATTGCGGAGTCGCTTGCCATGCAGGCCAGCCGTGGCGACATGGGGCTCTATGGCCGCATGCGTGTGTGGGGGTCGAGTGGCTTTATTTTGGCTGTGGTGCTGGGCGGACTCTGGCTCGATGCGATGGGCACGCACGTGCTGCCTGCAAGTCTCATGCTGGTGCTCGCCCTGGTGGCCATCAGCGCGCTCTGGCTACCCGAGCGCGAAGTGCATGATCTTGCGCCCCGATCGGGGGCGCTGCGCGAGACCCTCTCTGAAAAGCGCGTGCGCCTTTTTTTGCTTGCCTCTTTTTTGATGGTACTGGCCCACGCACCCCTCTACACGCTCTTCTCGCTGTGGCTTGAGCATCAGGGCTACTCGCGAACAGAGATTGGCCTGCTCTGGATGCTTGGGGTGCTCGCCGAGATCGTCTTCTTTCGCATTCAGCGCCCGCTCTTTGAGCGTTGGGGCCTCTCGTTTACCTGGCGATTGAGCTTTCTTGTTGCAGCCCTACGGTTTGGCCTGGTGGCGCTCTCGGGAGGTAGTCTGGCCATCATTCTGCTCACTCAGCTGATGCATGCCGCCACCTTCGGTGCGCACCACAGTGCCTCGATGGCGCTCGTTCGAGAGTGGTTCCCCGCCCAGGCCCAGGCGCGAGGACAGGCCCTCTACACCATGGCCTCCTACGGTCTTGGGGGCTCTCTGGGCGGCATGGCCGTGGGCTGGGTCTACGAGGCCATCTCGCCCGAGGCTGCGTTCATGTCAGCATCGGTGGCTGCCGGCTTGGGCTGGTGGGTGGCCTCAAGGGCATCTCGGCTCGGGGCGCCAGGAGCCCGGGAGGCCGGCCTCGCGGCATAATGACGGTTTCGTTTCAGTCCTCGGAATAAGCCCATGAGCTCAGCATCGACCCTCTACGACAAGCTCTTTGACGAGCATGTGGTGACGCGCCAAGACGATGGCACCTGTCTCCTCTATATCGATCGACACTTGGTTCACGAGGTTACGAGTCCGCAGGCCTTTGAGGGCCTTGAAATGGCGGGTCGCCCGCTTTGGCGCAATTCGGCCAACCTCGCAGTGGTCGATCACAATGTGCCGACCACCGATCGCTCGCATGGCATCGCAGACCCGGTCTCGCGCCTTCAGGTCGAGACGCTCGATGACAACACCAAGAAGTTCAAGATCGCCTACTTCAACATCGCCGATCGCCGTCAGGGCATCGTTCATGTCATTGGCCCTGAGCAGGGCGCCACGCTCCCGGGCATGACGGTGGTCTGTGGCGACTCGCACACGAGCACCCATGGCGCACTTGGCTGTCTGGCCTTTGGTATTGGAACCTCCGAGGTGGAGCATGTCTTGGCCACGCAGTGCATCCTCATGAAGAAGGCCAAGAATATGCTCGTGCGCGTAGAGGGCGCGCTCGGGCCAGGAGTCACAGCGAAAGACATCGTGCTGGCGGTGATTGGAAAGATTGGCACGGCTGGAGGCACCGGTCATGCCATTGAGTTTGGCGGCAGTACGATTCGTGCTCTCTCCATTGAGGGTCGCATGACCCTGTGCAATATGGCCATTGAGGCGGGTGCGCGCGCCGGGCTTGTGGCCGTTGACGACACCACCATCTCTTACATCAAGGGCCGGCCCCTCGCCCCAACGGGCTCTGCGTGGGATTCGGCGCTGACTTACTGGAAGACCCTTCACTCCGATGAGGGCGCACACTTTGACCGGGTGGTGGAGTTGCGCGCCGAAGACATCGCTCCTCAGGTCACCTGGGGCACATCCCCCGAGATGGTCTTGCCCGTGGGCTCTCGGGTGCCCAGCCCCCAAGACCAGAGCGATCCGGCCATCGTGGACAACATGCAGCGCGCGCTGACCTATATGGCCCTCAAACCCAACACAGCACTCACGGACATCGCAGTCGACAAGGTCTTCATCGGCTCCTGCACCAACTCGCGCATTGAAGACATGCGTGCGGCGGCCGCAGTGATCAAGGGCCGCAAGAAGGCACCTTCCGTGAAGCTTGCGCTCGTGGTGCCGGGCTCCGGCCTTGTAAAGGCACAGGCCGAGGCCGAGGGTCTTGATGAGATTTTTAAAGCCGCTGGTTTTGAGTGGCGTGAGCCGGGGTGCTCCATGTGTCTTGCCATGAACGCAGACCGCCTAGAGCCCGGTGAGCGTTGCGCCTCCACCAGCAATCGCAACTTCGAGGGCCGCCAGGGCGCGGGAGGTCGCACGCACCTCGTGTCGCCTGCCATGGCTGCAGCCGCAGCGATTGCGGGCCACTTTGTCGACGTGAGGAGCTTTTAATGAAGCCACTAACCGTTCACGAGGGATTGGTCTTGCCGCTTGACCGAGCCAATGTCGATACCGATGCCATCATCCCCAAGCAGTTCTTGAAATCAATTAAGCGCTCAGGGTTCGGGCCACACCTCTTTGATGCCTGGCGCTATACCGACGAGGGTCAGCCTGGCATGGACTGCAGCAAACGACCACTCAACAAGGACTTTGTTCTAAACCAACCGCGGTTTAAGGGTGCAAGCATCCTCTTGGCTCGGCGCAACTTTGGATGTGGGTCCTCGCGCGAGCACGCCCCCTGGGCCCTTGAGGATTACGGCTTTCGAGTGCTCATTGCACCTTCTTACGCCGATATCTTTTTTAACAACTGCACCAAAAACGGCATCCTGCCCATTGTGCTCTCCGAGGAGGATGTCGATGCACTCTTTGGGCTTGCCGAGCAGCCGGGGTTTTCGCTCACCGTGGACCTCTCGGCCCAGACGCTCAAGTCGCAAGACGGCGCCTTTGAGCGCGAGTTTGAGGTCGATCCATTTCGAAAGCACTGCCTGCTGCATGGCCTTGACGACATTGGCCTGACCCTTCAGAAGGCTCAGCTCATCAAGGACTACGAGGCCAGGCGTCTGGCCGAGAAGCCCTGGCTGTCGCCCGATCTGCATCGGTCCTTGCAAAGCACATGAAGCGGCTCCATATCGCTGTCTTGCCAGGCGATGGGATCGGCCCGGAAATTACCGCCCAGGCGGTTCGCGTGCTGGAGCGGCTTGCTGAGCAGGGCCGTTTTCATTTGGAGCTTGAGCATGCTGCCGTGGGCGGGGCGGGCTATCGGGCCTCGGGCCATCCGCTGCCTGAGAGCACGCTTGCGGTGGCGAGGTCTGCCCAGGCCATCCTCTTTGGAGCGGTGGGTGACTTCTCTCTTGACCATCTGCCACGGGAGCTGCGCCCCGAGCAGGCCATTTTGGGGCTGCGCAAGAACCTCGAACTCTTTGCCAATCTTCGCCCTGCTTCGATTTTTCCTGAGCTGCTTGGAGCCTCCACCCTGCGACCCGAGGTGGTGCAGGGCATGGATTTGCTCATTGTTCGAGAGCTCACGGGTGACATCTACTTTGGCCAACCCCGAGGCATTCGGGTGCTCGAAGGTGGCGAGCGAGAGGGCTTTGACACCATGGTCTATCGCGAGAGCGAGATCGTTCGCATCGGGCACGTGGCTTTTCAGGCTGCGCAAAAGCGAAGCCGCAGGCTCTGCTCTGTTGACAAGGCCAATGTGCTGGAGACCACCCAGCTCTGGCGCGAGGTGATGACAAGCCTGGGCAAGGCCTATCCCGATGTCGAGCTCTCTCATATGTATGTCGACAACGCTGCCATGCAGCTGCTTAAGAATCCGCGCCAGTTTGACGTGATGGTGACGGGCAATATGTTTGGCGACATTCTCTCGGATGAGGCCTCCATGCTCACGGGCTCCATTGGTATGCTTCCTTCGGCCTCCCTTGACGCGAATAACAAGGGCCTCTACGAGCCCATTCATGGGTCAGCGCCAGACATCGCCGGCAAGGACCTCGCCAACCCTCTGGCAACCATCCTCTCTGCGGCGATGATGCTCCGCTACACTTTCGCCCTTTCTGAAGAGGCGCTGCTCATCGAGCGCGCAGTTGCTCAGGTGCTCGCATCCCACCTGGCAACGGGAGATATCTATCGAGATGGCTGTCGGCGGGTCGGCACGCAGGCGATGGGAGATGCGGTCGTGGAGGCATTGCAATGAAAAAGGTGGGTCTGGTCGGCTGGCGCGGGATGGTGGGATCGGTGCTCATGCAGCGAATGCAGGAGGAGGCGGACTTCGCCCTCATCACACCAACGTTCTTCTCCACCTCCAATGCGGGCTCCGCGGCCCCGACCATGGCTGGGCATGGTGGCACGCTGCTTCCTGCTGGCGACCTTCAGGCGCTTGCATCTCAAGACATCATCATCAGCTGTCAGGGCGGTGACTACACCAAGGAAGTCTACGGACCGCTTCGAGCGCGCGGGTGGAAGGGGCACTGGATTGATGCGGCCTCCACGCTTCGAATGCAGGATGAGGCGGTCGTCATCCTGGATCCAGTCAACCGTCCGGTCATTGATGCCGCCTTGAGCAAGGGGATGAACACCTGGGTGGGGGGCAACTGCACGGTCAGCCTCATGCTCATGGCCATGGGCGGACTCTTTCGCGCTGGGGTTGTGGAGTGGATGTCTGTCATGAGCTATCAGGCGGCCTCAGGCGCCGGAGCCCAGAACATGCGTGAACTTCTGGAGCAGATGGGTGCCCTGCACGCAGCAGTGGCCAAGGAGCTGCAAGACCCCGCCTCGGCCATTCTCGATGTCGACCGCAAGGTCAGTGAGGCCCTCAGGGGACCTGATCTGCCTGTTGAGAATTTTCGCGGCGTACCCCTGGCCGGCTCCCTGATTCCGTGGATCGATGTGCCGGTGGAGCATGGCCAGACGCGTGAAGAGTGGAAGGCCGGTGCAGAGGCCAACAAGATTCTGGGCCACGCCCCATTCCGCTCGAAGGGGTCCGTGCCCATCGATGGCATCTGTGTGCGCGTGGGGGCCATGCGATGCCATTCGCAGGCCGTTACCGTCAAGCTCACCCGAGACCTTCCGATGAATGAGATTGAGTCACTCATTTCGGGCGCCAATGATTGGGTTCGCCTCATTCCCAATGAGCGCGAGGCCACAGAGCGTGAGCTCACGCCCGCGGCCATCAGCGGCAAGATGCATGTGCCTGTGGGCCGTGTTCGCAAGCTCGCCATGGGGCCGGAATACCTGGCCGCCTTCACCTGCGGAGACCAGCTGCTCTGGGGTGCGGCTGAACCCCTTCGACGGATGCTGCGCATCTTGCTATGAAGATCGCGTTGGGGCTGGCCTACGATGGCACCCACTTCAACGGGTACCAGACCCAGCCCCAAGGCAACACCATTCAAGACCATCTCGAGAGGGCTATCTGCGCCTTTCTTGAGGTGGGTAGCATCGAGACCGTGGCGGCCGGCCGCACCGATGCGGGGGTGCATGCCTCAGGCCAGGTGGTTCACCTGCAGACCGACATCGAGCGCCCCCTGTGGAACTGGGTTCGAGGGGTGAACACCTTCTTGCCCGCGAGCATTCGTGTGCGCTGGGCTGCTCCTGTGCCAGACGATTTTCATGCGCGCTTCTCCGCCCGCTCGCGCAGCTACACCTACACGCTTTTGAATGAACCGGTCGATTCGCCGCTTCATCAGCGCTTTGCCACCTGGGTCTTTCAGCCGCTGGACCACTCGCGCATGAACGCTGCTGCGCAGCTCCTCCTGGGCGAGCATGACTTCTCGGCGTTTCGCGCGGCAGAGTGCCAGGCAGCCTCACCGATTCGCATCCTCAGTCGCTGCGAGGTTCAGCGAGAGGGCTCCCTGGTTCGTCTGTTCATCGAGGGCAATGCGTTTTTGCATCACATGGTGCGCAATATTGTGGGGAGCCTGGTGGAGATCGGTCGTGGTGCCCAGCCTGTGGAATGGATGGGTCAGCTTCTGGCCAGTCAAGATCGAAGTGCCGCGGGCCGCACCTTCGCGCCACAGGGCCTCTGTCTCGTGTCTGTCGCGTACGATCACCCCTTCTTATGCGTACCCGAATCAAGTTCTGCGGCCTGACCCGTGAGGCTGACGTCGAAGCCGCTGCCGAGGTGGGGGCGGATGCGGTGGGCTTTGTCTTTTTTGAAAAGAGCCCCAGGGCCGTGTCTGCGGCCCGAGCCAAAGCACTCGCTCGACATGTCGCGCCCTGGATGTCGATTGTGGGTCTTTTTGTCAACGCAAGCGCCTCGCAGATCCGAGCCCTGGCCGACGAGGTGGGCCTCTCCCACGTACAGCTTCATGGCGACGAGACGCCTGGGCAGTGCATGCATCTGGGTCGTCCAGTCATTAAGGCTATTCGCATCGATGCACAAACCCAGGAGCCCGCGCTGGTAAAATCCATCCAGGCGTATGCGGACTGCGATGCGCTCTTGTTTGACGCTGACAGTGAGGGTTTCGGGGGAAGCGGCCATTCGTTTGATTGGTCGCTCATCGCACCCCTTGCACCGAGTCTGAGAGGCCGTTGGGTCTTGAGCGGTGGGCTCCACGAGCAGAGCGTCTCTCAGGCCATCGCGCTGCTTGCACCCCCTGCGCTCGATGTCTCTAGTGGCATCGAGTTGTTGCAGCAGGGCCAGACCGTCAAGGGCGTGAAAGATGCCCAGAGAATGCAGGCCTTTATGCGCGCTGTGGCGCAGGCCGACCAAGAGAGGAATGGTGCATGAAGCCCAACGATCTGCCGTATAACTTCCCTGACGCGAAAGGCCACTTCGGCCCCTATGGCGGCAGCTTCGTCTCCGAGACCCTCTCTTTCGCGCTCGAGGAGTTGCGCAAGGCCTATGCGCAGACCCAGACCGACGCAGCCTTTCAGGCTGAGCTCGCCGACGAACTCAAACATTTTGTCGGCCGCCCAAGTCCCGTCTATCACGCCAAGCGTTGGTCGCAGATCCTGGGTGGGGCGCAGATCTATTTCAAGCGCGAGGACCTCAATCACACCGGCGCCCACAAGGTGAACAACACCATGGGGCAGGCGCTCCTGGCCCGTCGCATGGGCAAGCCTCGCGTCATCGCCGAGACCGGTGCGGGTCAGCATGGCGTGGCCACGGCCACGGTGGCCGCCCGCTTTGGCATGCAGTGTGTGGTCTATATGGGCGCCACCGACGTGGCGCGACAGGCTGCAAACGTCTATCGCATGAAGCTCTTGGGGGCCGAAGTGGTGCCGGTAGAGAGTGGCTCCAAGACGCTGAAGGATGCGCTCAACGAGGCCATGCGTGACTGGGTGACAAATGTCGAGAACACCTTCTACATCATCGGAACGGTGGCCGGCCCCCATCCCTATCCCATGATGGTGCGAGACTTCAACAGTGTTGTGGGCAAGGAGTGTCTCTGGCAGATGCCCGAACTCATTGGTCGCCAGCCCGACATGGTGGTGGCCTGTGTGGGCGGAGGCAGCAACGCCATGGGTATTTTCTATGACTACATTGCCCACCCGCAGGTGCAGCTCGTGGGCGTGGAGGCCGCAGGCGAGGGCATTGCCACGGGCCATCATGCAGCATCGCTGTCTGCCGGAACGCCAGGCGTCTTGCATGGCAATCGCACCTATCTTCTGCAGGATGCCGATGGCCAGATCGCAGAGACGCACTCGGTCTCTGCAGGGCTGGACTACCCGGGCGTGGGCCCTGAGCATGCTTGGCTCAAGGACACGGGCCGTGCCCAGTATGTGGCCATTGACGACCATGAGGCGCTGGAGGCCTTTCACACCTGCTGTCGCATCGAGGGCATCATCCCGGCACTCGAAACCAGCCACGCGCTGGCCTATGCGGCCAAGGTCGCGCCCTCGATGCCGCGTGAGGCATCCATCCTTGTGAACCTCTCGGGTCGTGGCGACAAGGATATGCACACCGTGGCGCAGGCCGGCGGGCTGACGCTCTAGGTCATGTCGCGTCTCGCTGCTCGTTTTGCTGAGCTGTCTGCTCAGGGGCGCAAGGCGCTCATCCCCTACATCACTGCAGGTGACCCGTCGCGCGAGCAGACCCCGGAGCTCCTGCGCACGCTTGCGCAGGCGGGGGCAGACGTCATCGAGCTGGGGGTGCCCTTTTCAGACCCCATGGCCGATGGCCCCGTCATTCAGCGATCCAGCGAGCGGGCGTTGGCGCGCGGCGTGCGCCTGCAAGACTGCCTGAACTGGGTGGCCGACTTTAGACGGACCAACGACCACACTCCCATGGTGCTGATGGGCTATGCCAATCCCATCGAGCGATACGGCCAAGAGGCCTTTGTGAGAGCGGCCTCACAGGCGGGTGTGGATGGTGTGCTGGTGGTGGACTACCCGCCCGAGGAGTGTGAGACCTTCGCGGCTAGCCTGCGTGCAGCGCATATCGACCCCATCTTTCTCTTGGCACCGACCTCCTCGGATGAGCGCATCGATCAGGTGGCGCGACTGGGGGGTGGCTACTTGTATTACGTCTCGCTCACCGGTGTGACGGGCGCATCCACGCTCAACGCGCAGGCGGTGGGTGAGCGGGTGGCCCATATTCGGGGCTATACCTCCCTGCCCATTGGCGTGGGCTTTGGCATCTCGGATGCGCAGTCAGCCTGTGCAGTCGCTCAAGAGGCAGACGCAGTGGTCATTGGCAGCGCGCTGATTCGTCTCATGGATTCGCATCACCAGCAGGGCACGCCCCCCATTGCGGCCGCCGAGCAGTTTGTTGCCTCCATTCGAAAGGCCCTTGATGCCCAGTTTCATGGAGTCCGCGCATGAGTTGGGTTGAGAAACTCCTTCCCCCGCGAATCCAACGCTCGGAGACTCGGCGCCGCAACGTGCCCGAAGGTCTGTGGCTCAAATGCCCCTCCTGCGATTCGGTGCTCTACAAAAACGACCTCGAAAAGAACCTGCAGGTCTGCCCTATCTGCAGTCACCACATGCGAATTCGTGCACGCCTGCGACTCGATCAGCTGCTTGACGCAGAGGGTCGAAGCGAAATCGGTCAGGACGTTCGCCCCATCGACAGTCTGAGCTTCAAAGACAGCCGTCGCTACCCGGAGCGCCTGGCCGAAGCGCAGGCTCAGACAGGCGAGTCCGATGCGATGGTGGTGATGAGCGGCCGCATCAAGGCTGTGCCCGCCGTGGTGGCCTGCTTTGAGTTTGAGTTCATGGGTGGCTCCATGGGATCGGTGGTCGGAGAGCGTTTTGTTCTCGGGGTCGAGACAGCACTTCAACTCGGCATCCCGTTCGTCTCCATCTCGGCCAGCGGCGGGGCCCGCATGCAGGAGGGGCTCCTCTCACTGATGCAGATGGCTAAGACCACGGGTGCGCTTGCCCAGCTCGCAGAGGCGCGGCTGCCCTACATCTCTGTGCTCACGGACCCCACCATGGGCGGCGTCTCCGCAAGCTTTGCCTTCGTTGCCGATGTCGTGGTGGCCGAACCCAAGGCCCTCATTGGTTTTGCGGGGCCACGCGTCATTGAGCAGACAGTGCGCGAGAAGCTGCCCGAGGGCTTTCAGCGCTCGGAGTTCCTGCAACAAAAAGGTGCTATCGATCGCATCATCGATCGCCGTCAGATGCGAGAGGAACTCTCCGAGATGCTGCTCATGCTAGGAGCCCAGAGGGTCAGTGCTTAGCCTGCAGGACTGGCTCGAGCGTCTCGAGTCGCGCGGCCGCGGGCATATCGATCTGGGCCTGTATCGCTGCGTGGCTGTGGCCCAGTCCCTGGGCCTGTGCGGCGCCTCCGGTGGTGTTGAACTGCCCTTTGCAGTGGCCGTGGTGGGAGGCACCAACGGCAAGGGATCGACCTGCGCGTTGATGGCAGCCATGGCCATCGAGTCGGGCTATCGCGTGAGCGTCTACTCCTCGCCGCACCTGCTTCAGTTTGAGGAGCGACTCACCCTCAATGGCGGGCTGAGCGAGGCCTCGGACTGGGCTCGGGCCATGAGTCTGGTTGAAGCAGCTGAGACCGCCTCTGGTCATACGCTCACTTATTTTGAATTTGTCACGCTCGCAGCCATTCAGATGGTGAAGGAGGCGGCCCCCGATCTGGCCATCTTTGAGGTGGGCCTTGGCGGCCGGCTCGATGCTGTCAACATCCTGCAGAGTGATGTGGCGGTGCTCACGTCCATTGATCTGGATCACCAGGCCTATCTTGGCGATACCCGAGAGAAGATTGGATGGGAGAAGGCTCACATTGCTCGGCCGGGTCGACCGCTCGTGGTGGGCGACCCCATGCCGCCCCAGACCGTGCTGCAGGTGGCCCAAGAGGTGGGCGCCGATGTCTGGCTTTTTGGCCGCGATTTCAACTATCAGGGCGACCGTCAGCAATGGAGCTGGTCTGGCCGCAGCAGCCGCCGCAATGCGCTGGCCTATCCGGCCCTGCGCGGAGTGAACCAGCTTTTAAATGCGTCTGCCGCCCTGGCTGCCCTGGCGGCTCTCCATCAGCGACTGCCCATTACCCAGGGCGGGGTTCGTCAGGGACTGGCATTGGCCAGTCTGCCGGGGCGCTTTCAGGTGCTTGCGGGCCGCCCCAGCGTGGTGCTTGATGTTGCCCACAATCCCCACGCGGCCGGTGCGCTCGCCTCTAATTTGGATCAGATGGGCTTTTTCCCTCAGACCGTAGCGGTGGTGGGGCTTTTGGCCGACAAGGACGCCACGGCGGTTTTTGAGCGCCTGATCAGTCGAGTGGACGCATGGTGTTTGGCTGGCCTGTCTGGCCCAGAGGTGGGCGCTCGGGCGCGCTCTGCGCAGGAGCTTGCAGATGTCTTGCAGGCGCTTGTGGCGGCCCAGCCGAGCGGAGGCCGCCCCGGCCTTGGGCCAGCGCCCGTTTTTCTATTTCCCAGCCCAAAAGAGGCCCTCGAGAAGGCTGCTTCTCTGGTCGAGGCGAGTGATAGGATCGTCGTATTCGGGTCCTTCCACACCGTTGCCGCGGTCTGGGATGATGCCCATCGAATAGGTCTAGCCCCTCACGCACCCGATGCCCACTGAACTCGATTCAGATCAGGTTTTTGCCCCCCGCGCCTCGGGGGCCGACCCCATGGCCGAGCATAAACAGAAGGCGCGCTGGCGGTTTTTTGGGGCGGTTGGCTACTGCATTTTGGTTGGTGCGCTGGCCCTACAGGTTCTCAGGGACAAGCCGCGTCCTCTCTCGCAGGATTTCGTGGTGCTCATGCCCGTGCCGATGAGCGATCCGCCTGCTGACCTCAACGCCTCGCCTGCTGTTGCCCCCACTGCTGCGCCTGCGGCCACACCCGCGGCTACCCCCGCTGCTGCGCCTGCGGCGACACCTTCGGACTCCGCCCCCACCCCGCCAGCGGCCGTCGCCACTGAGCCCGCCTCGGCCACCCCTGCGGCCGACTCCTATTTCGTGCAGCTTGGGGCCTACAGTACGCGCCCGGCAGCAGACGCCGTCTGCCGACGTATGCAGTCCTCGGGCCATCGCTGCCTTATCTCAAGCGTGGGTGCGGGTGTCAGCGTGCTTTATCGCGTGCGTCTTGGGCCAATGGCCAAGGGCGAGGCCGAGGCGGTCAGGGCACGTGCCGGTCTTCAGGGCTATCAGGCCAGCGTTGTCCAGTAATGGGTAGCCTCACGTGGATCGACATCATCCTTCTGGTCTTGGTCTGCGCATCCATTCTTCTCTCGATGCTCAGGGGGCTTGTTCAGGAGATCGCCTCTCTAGGGGTCTGGGTCTTGGCTCTTGTGGGCGCAAGTCGTCTGGCCTCTACGGTGGGTGAGGCCTTTACCTTCGTTGAATCCGAGCCCATTCGTCTCACCCTGGCCTTTGCCATCGTCTTTATCATCGCCCTTATCTTGGGTCGTCTTGTGACGCTGGCCTTAAAGGAGTTGGTTCAGGCCACAGGGGCCACAGTGCTTGATCGGGTCCTGGGCAGTCTGTTTGGCCTGGCGCGTGGCCTGGTGATCGTTGCGGCCCTGGCCGTTTTGGGCGCCATGACGCCCTTGCCCTCCCAGCCGGCCTGGCAGGAGTCGGTGAGCAGACCACTGCTCGATCTGTCGATTCATGTCACTGCGCCGTGGCTGCCCGATTTTCTCGCCTCGCGCGTCTCAACCCCCAAGCCCGGAGCCACTTAGCCTATGTGTGGTGTCGTTGGAATTGTTTCTCACTCTGCGGTTAACCAACTGCTCTACGATGCGCTGCTCTTGCTCCAGCATCGCGGTCAAGATGCAGCGGGCATCTCCACGGCGCAAGGAAAACGAATCCATCTCTCGCGCGGCACAGGCCTGGTGAGAGATGTCTTTCGCACCCGCGACATGCGTAACCTGCAAGGGGATATGGGCATTGGCCATGTGCGCTACCCGACCGCAGGCAGTGCTCTGAGCGCAGAAGAGGCCCAACCTTTTTATGTGAACGCCCCCTTTGGCATTGCGCTAGGCCATAACGGCAACCTCACCAATGCACTTGAGTTGCAAGACGACATGTACCGGCGAGATCGTCGTCATATCAATACCGAGTCGGACTCCGAGGTCTTGCTCAATGTGTTTGCGCACGAACTTCAAAAGGCCGTCAGCGGCCTCACGCTCGATCCCGATGCGGTCTTCCAGGCCGTATCGGTGTTGCACCAGCGGGCCAAGGGGGCCTATGCCTGCGTTGCCATGATTCCGGGCTTTGGCATCGTGGGTTTTCGAGACCCTTACGGCATTCGCCCTCTGGTGATGGGCGAGCTCGACACAGGCACCGGCAAAGATCTCATGCTCGCCTCCGAGTCGGTGGCCATGGAAGGCCTTGGCTTTAAGCCTCTGCGAGACATCGCTCCAGGTGAGTGCGTCATCCTCACCGAGGATCGACAGGTCTTTTCTCGCCAGTGCGCCCAGCAGATCGTCTTGAATCCCTGCGTGTTTGAATACGTTTATTTCGCGCGGCCCGATTCGGTCATGGATGGCATTTCGGTCTATGACGCTCGGCTCAAAATGGGCGAGACCCTTGCCGCGGAGGTTGCCCGCCGAGTGCCCTCGGGGGCCATCGATGTGGTGATGCCCATTCCCGACTCCAGCCGCCCTGCGGCGCTTCAGCTGGCTATGCATCTCAATGTGCCCTACCGAGAGGGGTTCATCAAAAATCGGTATGTCGGCCGCACCTTCATCATGCCGGGCCAGGAGGTGCGCAGGAAGTCGGTTCGTCAGAAGCTCAACGCCATGGCCAGCGAGTTCCGCGGCAAGCGTGTGCTCATCGTGGACGACTCCATCGTGCGTGGGACGACCAGCCGCGAGATCGTGAGCATGGCTCGCGAGTCTGGCGCCCGCGGTGTGGTCTTTGCATCTGCGGCCCCACCCGTGCGGTTTCCAAATGTCTATGGCATTGATATGCCCACCCGCCAGGAGCTCATTGCTCACGAGCGCTCCGATGCAGAGATCTGCAAGGCCATTGGCGCCGATGAGCTCATCTATCAGAGCATCGAGTCCATGCGAGATGACGTGCAGGGTTTCAACGCGAAGGTGACAGGACTAGAGGCTTCATGCTTTGATGGCCACTACATCACGGGTGACGTCACGCCCGAGCTGCTCGATCGCCTAGAGGCCCAACGCCGCCATGGATAAACCCAGCTGGAAAGATTTTGGATTTGCCACCCGCGCGGTTCGGGCAGGGACCGAACGCTCTGACTTTGGCGAGCACTCCGAGGCCCTCTACCTCACCTCGAGCTATGTCTTTGACGATGCCGAGCAGGCCGCGCGACGCTTTCAGAATCAGGAGTCAGGCCCCGTCTATTCGCGATTCACCAATCCCTCGGTCCAGATGTTTGAAGAACGACTCGCGGCGCTTGAGAATGCAGAGGAGTGTGTAGCGACCTGCACGGGCATGGCCGCGATCCTCTCGGTCTGTCTCGGACTCTTGAAGGCTGGCGATGAGATCGTCACGACCGGAAGCCTCTTTGGGGCCACCATCCAGCTCTTTGACAACTTCATTGCGAAGTTTGGTGTGGGTGTGCGTTACGTGCCGCTCACCGACCCCCAGGCCTGGAAAGAGGCCATCACCCCGCAGACACGGCTGTTTTACTTGGAGACGCCGTCTAACCCGCTCCTTGAGATTGCCGATCTGCAGGCCATTGGGCAGATCGCCCGCGAGGCGGGTGTCATCACGGTGGTTGATAACTGTTTTTGTACGCCCGCCCTTCAGCAGCCGCTTCGCTATCCCATCGATCTGGTGCTGCACTCAGCCACCAAGTACATCGATGGTCAGGGCCGCGTGCTCGGTGGCGCGGTGGCAGGACTGGGAACACACATCGAGAAGATTCGCCAGGTGGTCCGGACCTGCGGCCCCACCCTCTCGCCCTTTAATGCCTGGGTGCTGCACAAGAGCCTTGAGACACTGCAGGTGCGCATGCGTGCGCACTCAGAGTCTGCGCTTGCGCTTGCGCAGTGGTTGCAGTCCCATCCATCGGTGGCCCGCGTGATTTATCCAGGCTTGGAGTCACACCCCCAGCATGCCCTTGCGATGCAGCAGCAGAGTGCAGGTGGGGCCATCGTCTCTTTTGAACTCAAGGGCTCCGATGCGGATGCGCTTCGCCAGAAGGCATTTGCGCTGGTGAATGCGACAGAGGTCTTCTCTCGCACGGGCAATCTCGGTGACACCCGCTCCATCATGACGCACCCTGCATCCACGACCCATGGTCGTATTTCGGAAGAGGCGCGAGCACGTGCGGGCATTACCCAGGGGCTGATCCGTCTTGCTGTGGGCCTTGAGGACATTCAAGACCTCCAGCGAGATCTCGCGCGAGGTCTTTAAGTCATCGAAGGTTTTGGCGCAGAAGACTCGTGAGCTCTCGTCGCGCCTGCATCCTCTCTGCTGCCTCTCTTGTTCTTGCTGGCTGCGCGGGCTTTCCGGGTGTCTCCACGACAGGCTCTGATCGTCGGTTTGCTGGCCTGCCCGCCGCAAGGCGCGAGCTCGCAGGCGAGAAGGGCTTCGCAGAGCCGGCGCTCCATGCCTTCAGCCTGGTTGGGACGCCCTATCGGTGGGGCGGCAACAGCCCAGCAGGTGGATTCGATTGCAGTGGGCTCGTGGTCTATGTGATGCGTCGGGTCATGGGCAAGACCCTGCCGCGCACCGTCGAGCAGATTGCGGGCACAGGCTGGGAGGTGCCAAGCGAAGATCGCCTTCCCGGAGACCTCGTCTTTTTCAACACCACCGGAGCGAAGCACTCTCATGTGGGCATTTACATTGGCCAGAACCGATTCGTGCACGCCCCCACCGAGGGCGGCACCGTGCGCCTTGAGAGTCTGCTGAGCAGTTACTGGGGGCCGCGCATCAGCTCGTTCAGGCGTTTGCAGGGCTAGTCATCTAATGAAAGTCCCTTGACGATGTATTCACCTGCCCCAAGGCATGTGCCAAAAAAGGAGTGTGATCCTCGAGCCTCATGGCCAGCAGGTTAAAGACCTGGCCCGCCGCATCAGGCGCAATGTTTTCATCGCGCTGCCAGCGGCCATACACCGTGATGAGCTGAGCGTGCATCGCGGCCTGCCGATAACGTGCCTGCACGTCTGGCCAGACCACCAGATTCACCAGGCCCGTCTCATCTTCAAGGCTGATGAAAAGCACGCCCTTGGCAGTGCTCGGTCTCTGGCGATGGGTGACCAGACCACTGGCTCGCGCCAATCGGCCGCTGGGCATCTTTCTTAGCTGGGCCACCGGAAGGCTCTTGAACTGTCGGGTGAGCTCATCGCGAATGAGCGCCAGTGGATGACGCCCGAGGGTGAGACCCAGGCTCGCATAGTCGGCCACAAGGTTGTCGGCCTCGGAGGGTGCGGGCAGCAGGTCTTTTGCAAGGCGCGGCTCGCGCACCACGCTCTCGTGTAAGACCCCTCGTAGGGTCTGATGGCCAGCAGCCATCCAGGCGGCCTCATGGCGATGCCCGGTCAGGCCCTTGAGCGCACCAGCAGCAGCCAGCGCAGTGAGGTCGGGTCGACCCAGTTGGGCGCGTGCGGCCAGGTCGGCCAGGGATTCAAAAGGCCTCTCGCTGCGGGCGCGAACAATTGCGTGCATGCCTTCTTCCGATAGGTCGGCGACCAGATGCAGGCCCAGTCGCACCGGCCAGAGGGGCGCACCGGTCTTTGTTGGCATCTCAAGCTGTGTCTGAGTGTGGCTGACCTGCACATCGACCTCACGCACCTCCACCCCGTGTGAGCGTGCATCGCGCACCAGTTGGGCGGGGGCATAAAAGCCCATGGGCTGGGCGTTAAGAAGTGCGGCCAGAAAGGCATCGGGGTGGTGACGCTTGATGTAGCAGCTCACATACACCAGCAGGGCAAAGCTTGCGGCATGCGACTCGGGAAACCCGTACTCACCAAAGCCCTGAATCTGCGAAAAGATGCGTTGCGCGAACTCACGGCTATAGCCTCGAATAAGCATGCCGTTAATGAGTTTGTCCTCAAAGGGTCCGAGCGTTCCGCGTTTGCGCCAGGCAGCCATGGCCCGCCTGAGCTGATCGGCCTCGCCGGGGGTGAAGCCCGCTGCCAGGATGGCAATCTGCATGACCTGCTCTTGAAAGATGGGCACGCCGAGGGTGCGCTCGAGTGCGCCTCTTACTGCTGGACTCGGGTAGTCGATGGGCTCAAGTCCCTGTCTGCGACGCAGATAGGGGTGCACCATGCCCCCTTGAATGGGCCCGGGTCGCACAATGGCCACCTCAATGACCAGATCGTAGAAGCAGCGCGGCAGCAGTCTGGGCAGCATGCTCATCTGCGCTCGCGATTCAATCTGAAACACGCCCACGGTGTCGGCCGCACAGATCATCTGATAGGTGGCCTCGTCCTCTGCCGGTACCTCCTGCATGGGCCACGCAGCAGGCTCTCCCTCAGCGCCTACACGGCCAGCCTTTTGACCCATCAACACCAAGGCGCCACGAATGGCCGAGAGCATGCCCAGCGCAAGCACATCGACCTTGAGCAGGCCCAGCGCATCAATATCGTCTTTGTCCCACTGGATGATGCTGCGCTCGGCCATGGCCGCGTTCTCAACGGGAACCAGGTCGGACAGGCTGTGCCGAGCAATCACAAAGCCCCCGACATGTTGTGAGAGATGGCGAGGAAAGCCCATGAGTTGGTTGGCCAGCAGGGCCCAGCGCCCTAAGACCTCGGGCGCTGGCAGGGGAGGAAGGGGCTGCGCCTGGGGGAGGGCGGCCAGCCGAGCGAGTCCCTCTTGAAGAGAGCTTGTCAGTCCTTCTGCGGTGATGTGTTTGCCATCCCACCAGCTGCGCCCCTTGGCTGCCTGGTCAACCAAGACGGCATGTAGGCCCAGGGCCTTGCCGGTATCGCGCAGGGCTGAGCGCGGTCGATACCGCACGATGGCGGCAGCCAGCGCAGCACGCTCGCGGCCATACTTGGTGTAGATGTATTGAATAACCTCTTCGCGTCGCTGGTGCTCGAAGTCCACATCGATATCGGGCGGCTCATTGCGCTCTTTCGAGATAAAGCGCTCAAAGAGCATGCTCATGCGAGAGGGATCTACCTCGGTGATGCCCAGGCAATAGCAGACTGCCGAGTTGGCGGCCGACCCGCGTCCCTGACAGAGAATGCCGCGCGATCGCGCAAAGGCCACCACGTCATAGACCGTGAGGAAGTAGGGCTCGTAATGCAGCTCTCCAATGAGGGTGAGCTCATGTTCAATCTGTTGGCGCACACGCGCCGGCATGCCCTCTGGGTGTTGTTCGGGCAGATAGCGTCTTCTTGCGCCCTCCTCGGTGAGGTGCCGCAGCCACTGGGATGGTGTGAGGCCTGGCGGAACAATCTCATCGGGGTATTCGTAGCGCAGCTCAGCCAGTGAGAATGTGCACTGCTGAGCAATCTGCAGACTCGCTTCAAGATGCTCTGCTGGATGCAGCTGTGAGAGTCGCAGGCGCGGACGCAGGGCCTGCTCAGCATTTGCACCGAGGCGCTGACCACACTCGGCAATGGGCTGTTGATGACGAATGGCCGCGAGCAGATCGGCCAGTGGTTTGTCTCGTCGGCGGTGCATGCGCACATCGCCCACGGCCACCATGGGTAGGCGCAGCATGGCGCCCAGTGCAGTGAGCTGACGCAGCCACGCCCGATCGTCTGCCCGCAGATGAAGGCCATAGCCCAGATAGACCGACTCGCGAAACTGCGTTTTCATCCAGCGGCCGTGGGCGTGCAGCTGCTCCTCGGGCTGCGTGGGACTGGGCAGCCACAGCACAATGCAGTCAAGCAGGCCCGATGTCTGCAGGTCTTGCATGAGCAGCATGTAGCTGCCCTTGTTGGCCCGGCGTCGCGCCAGAGTGATGAGTCGACAGAGCTGACGCCAGCCCTCACGGTTTTTCACCAAGACTGCCAGCCGCAGGCCTTCGGCCTCAAACTGGGCGCCATGAATGAGGTGAAAGCCAAGTGCCTCTGCGGCTAGGTGCGCACGCACACTGCCCGAGACACTCGCTTCATCGGTGAGCGCAAGGGCCTTGTAGCCCAATGCATGAGCGCGTGCCACCAGGTCTTCGGGATGAGAGGCGCCCGTTAAAAAAGTGAAGTTACTGCAGCAGACCAGCTCGGCGTAATCCATGGCCACTACCCAAAAAAGCCATGCAGAAACCAGCGATGAGAGGGGTTGCGGTAGACCCAGATGAGCCGTTGGTCGGGTGTTTCGGCAATGAAGTAGTCACGCTGAACGGGCTCTTCCCACCAGTTGGTCTCAATGCGCTCTGGTCCCGCACGCAGTCGCAGCGGCCCCTCGTAACAGGGACGATCGTTCTGGGTGCTCAAGGCCTGGGGCGCCTCTAGCAGCCAGAGTGGTCGAGGGGGCAGGGTAGAGGCTGGTGTGGGTGGCGGCACCCGACTCTGGCCAGGGTTGTTGGTGGGAACCAGGCTGGCTGCAGCCTCAGGGCAGTGGCTGTCTTCGAGCTGAATTCGCAGCACCTGCTGCTCCCCAAGCCTTGCCTGAAGGCGCTCGCAGAGTTCGCGAATATGCATCTCTTGTTGCTGGGGCCCCTCAAGGCAGTCGATGGTCTCTAGAGGCAGGGGCTCGATGGCCTGTACACGAAGGGTGACTTGGTGAACCGCTGCAGCCAGTGGCTCACGAGCCAGGCGTTCGCAGGTGATGCGATGAATACGCGCGAGGTCGTGGCTGAGATCTGCCAGCGTGACATTGAGCAGCTGCTGTCGATGGCGCCCCTGGCCGAGTACGAACTGCGCCTGACGCAGGCCCGCCTGTTGCGCTTTGAGCCAGGCCACACAACTGGTGAGGAGACGCTGGCAGGCCTCTTCCAGCATGAGGCTCGAGTCGGTTGGCAGCGCAAACTCGAGGGTCTGCTCAAACGAGGCAGCCAGCGTAATGGGACGGTGTGGGTCGGGCCGTCTTCCGAGACCGGCATCGAGCGCTTTCATTACAGCGGGCCCTAGTCTTTGAGTGAGCCCTGCCCGAGGCATCTTGAGCAGCGGACCCAGCTGATGCAGCCCCATGCGGGCCAGCATGGTCTGGTGGGGCGCAAGCTCAGGGATGCACGAGAGGGGCAGGCCAGCGAGGGTCTGTCGGCCGCAGTCTGCCCAGGCCACTTTCCAGTCGGCTGCGCGGGCCGTGGGAGCCCAGGCCACAGAAACACTCTGAGCAGGCCAGCCTAGTGAGGCCCACCCCCTTTGGAGTTGGACCAATAGAGACTCTAGGCCACCCCAGAGTCGAAGGCTGGGGGCCACCTCGAGCAAGATGCTGCCTGCCCACTGGCCCAGGCAGACATCGGGCGTGAACTGCAATGCCCACTGCGCCATTCGTAGCCGCACCGTCTGAAAAGACTCGTCTGGAGTGAGCCGAACCGGCTCGGGGGCGATGGGCTCGGAGGCGGGGCTATAGGCTGCGGGGTGAAACTGGCAGGCGATCCAGAGCATGGCCAAGCCCTTGGATTTGAGCGGTGGATAGCGACGGGCTGTGTCGTGATGGGCTGTGCGCGGGCTCTGTAGGGGCCTCTTGCAGCGGACGCAGTGCGCGGTGAGGAAGGGGCAGGTTGAGCAAGATGGGCTCGGCCTGTACGGGCCCGCGACGCTTCAGTAACTGCACCGCCAGGCCTGGGTAGCGGCGCGGCAAAAGAGCGAGCCTGAGGGGCGCAGCCGATGGCTGAGTCTGGACGGCGAGGGGGCGAAACAGAAATATGGGTCCTTGCGCCTGGCGTGCAGCAAGCTGAAAGCGACGGATGTGTTCGGCCCGGGTGGGCTCATCGAGCCAGGCCAGCAGTGCGCCAAATCGGTTGGATTTAAGGCTCTGCTCAAGCGCCCACAGGCGGTCGGCTGCCTGCCTTGCACGCACCACCAAGAATGATTCGGGTGCGAGGCCAAGCGAAGCCAGGGCTGGACCATAGGGCAGCTGAGGTGGGGCCAGCAGCAGAATTTGTTTTCCTGACTGAGCAAGCCTGCGCAGCGCTGGGGCAAGCAGCCGCAGCTCGCCCACACCAAGGGCACGGACCAGGAGCTCGGTGAGGTTGCCTGTGGGCCAGCCTCCACCGGGCAGCTGGGCATCTAGGTTTGCATGTCCTGTAGGAATGGATGCGCTGGTGGCAGAGCCCAGCCCAGAGGCTCGCCAGAGCTGAGGATGCAGGCCAAGAAGGTCTTCCATGGTGTGTGGGGTCTGCGTGAATCTAGACTGTGCGAATGACGCCAACACCCAGACCTTCAATGGTGAGGGGTTGGCGCCGAACGTCGACCTCGATGGTCTGGAAGTCGGGGTTGTCGGGTTTCAGCCAGACGGTGTGGCCTTTGCGCTCAAACCATTTCACAGTGACCTCATCGTCGAGGCGGGCCACAACCAGCTGGCCATTGCGAGCTTCGGGCAGGCCATGGAGTGCCTTCACAGCCAGCAGGTCTCCATCAAGAATGCCAGCATCACGCATGCTGAGGCCACGCACCCGCAAGAGGTAGTCGGGCTGGGCCTTAAAGAGGCTGGGGTCGATTTGATAGCGCTGCTCGATGTGCTCTTGGGCAAGAATGGGCGAGCCCGCAGCCACCCGACCAACCAGAGGAACAGAGAGCCCCTGCAGCGCTTCTTGAACAGTCTTTTGAATGGCACGAAGGGGCGCCTGGGGCTGTTGAGTGCCGAGCAGTCGAATGCCGCGCGAGGCTCCCGCAGTGAGCTGAATTGCACCCTTGCGCTCAAGGGCCTTGAGGTGTTCTTCGGCAGCGTTGGGCGAGCGAAAGCCCAGGGCCTTGCAGATCTCAGCGCGTGTAGGAGGAAAGCCTGTCTGCCTCAGATGGCTTTGGATAAACTGGAGGATCTCTTGTTGGCGGGGGGTGAGTAGCTTCATCAATCGGCCTCTTAGATACTGGTTTTTTATACAGTACTCTGAGGCTGCCCGCTTTGCAAGTCATACACCCATGAAGACACTCACCCGGGCAGATTTCCCACACTTTCTTGCCATCCCCACACGCTGGATGGACAACGACATCTACGGGCACGTCAACAATGTCGTCTACTACAGCTACTTCGACACCGTTGTGAACGAGTTCCTCATCAAGCAGGGTGTGCTCGATATTCATGCCGGTGAGGTGGTGGGTCTCGTGGTCGAGACCAGCTGTAGCTACTTCTCTCCCTTGGCCTTTCCCGATCTTGTGCACGCTGGCCTTCGCGTGGCTCGCCTGGGTCATTCAAGCGTGCGCTACGAGGTGGGCCTTTTTAAAAATGACGAGCAGACCGTTTCGGCTGCAGGCCACTTTATTCATGTGTACGTGAACCGAGCCGCGCGGCGGCCAGTGCCTCTGCCTGAGCGCTTAAGAGAGGTCCTGCAGACGATCGCCTACATCCCTGCGTAATTCGGGCCGCCTCCACCCTCGGGCGTCACCCACACAATGTTCTGAGCGGGGTCCTTGATGTCGCAGGTCTTGCAGTGCACACAGTTCTGCGCATTGATGCGCAGGCTTGCGCCCTGAACGGCCTCGCTGACCGGGGTGCCTGCCGCATCGAGATACTCATACACCCCGGCAGGGCAGTAGCGCGCCTCGGGGCCGCCAAAGACGGCAAGGTTCACATCAATCGGAGTCTGCGCATCGCGAAGCGTGAGATGCGAGGGCTGGTTCTCCTCGTGATTGGTTCCGGACACGAACACCGATGAGAGTCGATCAAAGGTGATCTGTCCGTCAGGCTTGGGATAGGCAATGGGTCTGTGCAGACGGGCAGGTTCAAGATAGGCGTAGTCGGGCTTGCGCGTGTGAAGGGTGAAAGGAGATCGGCCCCCAAAGAGCTTCTGATCGATGCCTACAAGCAGGCTGCCCAGCCAGAGCCCTTTGCCCATCGCAGGCTTGAAGTTGCGCGCGCGGTGCAGTTCAGTGTGTAGCCAAGACGCTTTAAAGCGCGTCTCGTAGCCCGTTAACTGAATGGCTGCCTCACCTGTTGCTGCCCCCTTCGCGGCAAGTGCCTCAAAGCTCGCCTCAGCAGCCAGCATGCCGCTCTTGATTGCCGCGTGGCTGCCCTTAATACGCGAGGCATTTAGAAAACCCGCATCACAGCCCAGCAGCGCACCCCCAGGAAAGCTCAGGCGTGGCAGGCTGTTGAGGCCTCCAGCAGTGATGGCGCGCGCGCCATAGCCCAGCCGTCGTCCACCCTCCAGGATGGGTCGAATCGAGGGGTGCGTCTTGTAGCGCTGAAACTCCTCAAAGGGCGAGAGCCACGGATTGCGATAGTTCAGGCCCACCACAAAGCCCAGCGCCACACGGTTGTCCTTCAGGTGATAGAGAAACGAGCCGCCATAGGTCTGGTTATCAAGGGGCCACCCTGCGGTATGCACCACCCGTCCTGGCCTGGCCTGCTCGGGCCGCACCTCCCAGAGCTCTTTAAATCCAATGCCATAACTCTGCGGGTCGCGACCCTGGTCGAGTCCAAAGCGAGCAGTGAGTTGCTTGCCCAGGTGGCCGCGTGCACCCTCTGCAAAGAGGGTGATGCGTGCGCGCAGCTCCATGCCGCGCTGGTGGTGGGCCGTGGGCTGGCCATCCTTGCCGATGCCAAGGTCGCCGGTGGCCACCCCGACCACCGCACCGGCCTCATCAAAGAGCACCTCCGAGGCCGCAAAGCCCGCAAACACATCCACACCCAAGGCCTCGGCCTGCGCACCAAGCCACTTCACCAGGTCGGACAGGCTGATGGCGTAGTTGCCATGGTTTTTAAAGCAGTCCGGAAGCAGCCACTGCGGCACGCGGGTGGACTCTTGGCTGCTCAGAAATAAGAACTGGTCCTCGCTCACAGGGGTGTGAAGCGGCGCGCCCTGCGCCTTCCAGTCGGGGCAGAGCTCAGAGAGTGCAATGGGGTCCATGATGGCGCCCGAGACAATGTGACCGCCGACCTCAGCGGCCTTCTCCAATACGCAGACTGAGACCTCGCGCCCGGCCTGCTGCGCAAGCTGTTTTAAGCGGATTGCGGCGGCAAGACCCGCGGGGCCAGCCCCCACAATCACCACATCACATTCCATCGATTCTCGTTGCATAGACCTTCCGGGGGCAGGCTAAACTGTGAATCGATATTTTACGGGGTGAATGCGCGAGGCCCCGTCTCACAAGCCACTGCGGAGCAACGATGAACAAGATTTACCCCAGCGCCAAGGCTGCGCTCCAAGACATCCTGAAAGACAACATGACGCTTGCCGTGGGTGGCTTTGGCCTGTGCGGCATCCCCGAGGCCCTCATTGCGGCGGTGCGTGAACTCGGTGCCAAGAACCTCACGGCCATTAGCAACAACGCAGGCATCGATGGCAAGGGCCTGGGCCAGTTGCTCGAGACCCGCCAGGTCAAGAAGATGATCTCCTCGTACGTGGGCGAGAACAAAGAGTTTGAGCGTCAGTACCTCGCGGGCGAACTGGAGTTGGAGTTCACGCCTCAGGGCACGCTGGCCGAGAAGCTGCGCGCAGGCGGTGCGGGCATACCGGCATTCTTCACGCGCACGGGCGTGGGAACGGTGGTCTCAGAGGGCAAAGAGATTCGCGAGTTCGATGGCCATCGCTACGTCATGGAGCGCAGCCTCACCGCAGACATCTCGCTGGTCAAGGCCTGGAAGGCCGACCGCGCAGGCAATCTCGTCTATCGCCTCACGGCCCGTAACTTCAATCCCAATGTGGCCATGGCCAGCCACTGCACGGTGGCCGAGGTAGAGGAGATTGTTGAGAACGGCGAGCTCGACCCCGCCGACATCCATACCCCGAGCATTTTCGTGAAGCGACTGGTGCTCAATGCCACGCCCGAGAAGGCCATCGAACAGCGCACCACGCGCGCAGCCTAAACAGCACAACGGAGACAAGACATGCCCTGGAGTCGCGATGAGATTGCCATTCGAGCCGCCCAAGAACTGCGTGATGGCTTTTATGTGAACCTAGGAATCGGCATTCCTGGCCTTGTGGCCAACCATGTGCCTGCAGGCATGGAGGTGTGGCTGCAGTCTGAGAATGGCCTTCTGGGTATTGGCCCCTACCCGCTTGACGAGGAGGTCGATGCCGACCTCATCAATGCGAGCAAACAAACCGTCACCACCCTGCCGGGCTCGGCCATCTTCTCCTCGGCCGACTCCTTTGCCATGATTCGCGGTGGTCATATCAACCTGGCCATCCTGGGTGCCATGCAGGTCTCCGAGCATGGCGACCTTGCGAACTGGATGATTCCGGGAAAGATGGTCAAGGGCATGGGCGGGGCCATGGACCTGGTGGCTGGCGTCGATCGCGTGGTGGTGCTCATGGAGCACACCGCCAAGAAAAAAGACGGCAGTGAAGACATCAAGATTCTGAAGTCGTGCACCCTGCCTCTGACCGGCGTGGGGGTGGTCGATCTCATCATCACCGACCTGGCCGTGATGGAGGTCACCCCCCAGGGCCTGCACCTCAAAGAGCTTGCGCCCGGTGTGAGCCGAGAGGAGGTTGAAGCCAAGACGGGCTGCCCACTCATCTAGGGCTTGGGCGAGTCGGGGCCTCGGTATAATTCGGCTTTCCATTTGCGGAATGGTCTGATGCCCAAGTTTGTGTTTGTCACCGGCGGCGTGGTGTCCTCTCTGGGCAAGGGGATTGCCTCCGCATCAATGGGCGCCTTGCTCGAATCTCGGGGTCTGAAGATCACCATCATCAAGATGGACCCCTACCTCAACGTCGATCCGGGCACCATGAGTCCCTTTCAGCATGGTGAAGTCTTCGTCACGGAGGACGGCGCAGAGACCGACCTCGACCTCGGTCACTACGAGCGCTTCATCGATGGCCGCACCCGTCGAACGAACAACTTCACCACCGGCCAGATTTACGACTCGGTCCTTCGCAAAGAGCGTCGCGGTGAATACCTGGGCAAGACAGTGCAGGTCATTCCCCACATCACCAACGAGATTCAAGACTTCATCCTGCGTGGCGCGCGGGTGGGCACCCCCGAGGAGGTGGATGTGGCCATCGTCGAGGTGGGTGGCACGGTGGGCGATATTGAGTCCTTGCCCTTTCTCGAAGCGATCCGACAGCTCTCGCTACGTCAGGGCCGCTCAAGCAGCTGCTTTGTGCACCTCACGCTTGTGCCATTTATTCCAACGGCTGGCGAACTCAAGACCAAGCCCACGCAGCACTCGGTTCAGAAGCTGCGTGAAATCGGCATCTTTCCCAACCTGCTGCTCTGCCGTGCAGACCGCCCGCTGCCCGAAGATCAGCGCGACAAGATTTCGCTCTTTTCAAACCTGCCGCCCGAGGCCGTCATTTCCATGGCCGACGTCGACAGCATCTATCGCATCCCGCGCATGCTCTGGGAGCAGGGTGTCGACTCCCTCATCTGCGATGCCCTGGGCCTGTCGGCACCGCCTGCCAACCTGGCCCTCTGGGACGATCTTGTGCATCGCCTGGAGAGCCCTAAGCATCACGTGCGAGTGGCCATGGTGGGCAAGTACGTCGACCTCACCGAGTCCTACAAGTCGCTCACCGAGGCACTTGTGCATGCGGGCATTCACACCCGCTCGCAGGTGCACATCGAGTACATCGATTCCGAGGTGATTGAGCGCGAGGGCTCTGGCGTGCTCTCAAGCTTCGATGCCATCTTGGTGCCGGGAGGCTTTGGCAAGCGCGGCGTGGAGGGCAAGATTGAGGCCATTCGCTATGCGCGGGAGAACAAGATTCCTTATCTGGGCATCTGCCTGGGCATGCAGCTGGCGGTCATTGAGTTTGCGCGCCATGTGGCTGGCCTTGCCGGTGCCAACTCCACCGAGTTTGACGCGGCCACCCCACACCCTATCGTGGCCCTCATCACCGAATGGGTCGCCAGCGACGGCTCTGTCCAGAGTCGCTCGGAGGAGTCCGACCTGGGTGGCACCATGCGACTCGGTGCCCAGCAGTGCGCCATTCGCGCCAACACCAAGGCGCAGGCCATCTATGGACAACAGGTCAATGAGCGTCACCGGCATCGCTATGAGGTCAACAACACGCTGAAGGCCGCGCTTGAGAAGGCGGGCCTGGTCATCAGCTCTGAGACACCCAATGAGGCGCTGGTTGAGATCGTCGAGCTGCCCGAGTCGGTGCATCCCTGGTTTATGGGTGTTCAGTTCCACCCCGAGTTCACCTCCACGCCACGCCGCGGTCACCCGCTCTTTCGGTCCTTCATTGAGGCGGCCCTGGTCCACCACGCTGCGTCAGAGAAAGAGGCCGCATGAAGCTTGCTGGCTATGAGGTGGGGCTCGACCGCCCTTTCTTTCTTATTTCCGGCCCCTGCGTGGTCGAGTCCCTCTCGCTTCAACTGGATGTGGCCGCAGAGCTCAAAGAAATCTGTGCGGGCCTTGGCATTCCCTTCATCTTCAAGTCGAGCTACGACAAAGCCAACCGCTCTTCGGGAACGTCTTTTCGCGGCCTGGGCATGGACGAGGGCCTTCGCATCCTGTCGGAGGTTCGCAGCCAGCTCGGGGTTCCGGTGCTCACCGATGTGCATGCCATCGATGAGATCGCCCGCGTGGCCTCGGTGGTCGATGTGTTGCAGACGCCGGCCTTTCTCTGCCGCCAGACCGACTTCATCCGCGCAGTGGCCCAGAGCGGCAAGCCTGTGAATGTGAAGAAGGGCCAGTTTCTGGCGCCCCACGACATGGTGAATGTCATCAACAAGGCGCGCGATGCAGCCGCAGAGGCGGGTCTTAGCATCGACCGCTTCATGGCCTGCGAGCGCGGCGCGAGCTTTGGCTACAACAATCTGGTGAGCGACATGCGAAGCCTTGCCATCATGCGGCAGACGGGCTGCCCGGTGGTCTTTGATGCCACCCACTCTGTGCAGCTGCCGGGCGGGCAGGGCACCTCGAGCGGCGGTCAGCGAGAGTTTGTGCCGGTGCTCTCGCGCGCTGCCGTGGGCGTTGGCGTGGCGGGCCTCTTCATGGAGACCCATCCCCATCCCTCGAAGGCGCTCTCCGATGGGCCCAACGCCGTCCCGCTTCATCACATGAGGGCCCTGCTTGAGCAGCTCGTGGCGCTCGATCGGGTGGTGAAGTCGGTGCCCCTGCTTGAAAACGATTTCAGTGAGGAGAAGCAATGAGTGCGATTGTCGATTTGATTGGCCGCGAGGTTCTTGACAGCCGAGGCAACCCCACCGTGGAGTGCGACGTACTTCTTGAGTCAGGCGTGATGGGTCGCGCCATCGTGCCGAGCGGCGCCTCCACCGGCTCGCGCGAGGCCATCGAACTGCGCGACGGAGATGCCAGCCGTTATCAGGGCAAGGGCGTGCTGCGAGCGGTCGAACACATCAACACCGAGATGGCCGAGGCCCTCATGGGTCTTGATGCCATGGAGCAGGCCTTCATCGACCAGACCCTCATCGACCTCGATGGCACCGAGAACAAGTCGCGGCTCGGAGCCAATGCCATCCTTGCCGTGTCCATGGCCGTGGCGCGCGCCGCTGCGGAGGAGACCGGACTGCCGCTCTATCGCTACTTCGGCGGCTCGGGCGGCATGTCGCTTCCCGTGCCCATGATGAACGTCATCAATGGTGGCGCGCATGCGAACAACAACCTCGACATGCAAGAGCTCATGATCATTCCGGTGGGTGCGCCCAGTTTCCGTGAGGCCCTGCGATACGGCGCAGAGGTCTTTCATGCGCTCAAATCCATCATCGATAAACAGGGCATGTCCACCTCGGTGGGCGATGAGGGCGGCTTTGCGCCCAATGTGGCCAATCATGAGGCCGCCATTGCACTCATCCTGCAGGCCATCGAGCAGGCCGGCTACGAGCCGGGCAGCCAGATTGCCTTGGGCATTGACTGCGCAAGCTCTGAGTTCTTCAAGAACGGCAGCTATGTGTTGGGCGCTGAGGGCTTCACGCTCAAGCCCGAGGGCCTCGTTGACCTCCTTGCCACCTGGTGCGACAAGTACCCCATCATTTCCATCGAAGACGGCTGCGCAGAAAACGACTGGGCGGGCTGGAAGCGCCTCACCGATGTGCTGGGCAAGAAGATTCAGCTGGTGGGCGATGACCTCTTTGTCACCAACACGCGCATCCTGAAGGAGGGCATTGATCAGGGTGTGGCCAACTCCATCCTCATCAAGATCAATCAGATTGGCACCCTCACCGAGACCTTTGCCGCCATCGAGATGGCCAAGCGAGCGGGCTACACCGCCGTGGTCTCGCATCGGTCGGGCGAATCCGAAGATGCCACCATCGCCGACATCGCCGTGGGCACGAATGCGCTTCAGATCAAGACGGGCTCCCTCTCTCGATCCGACCGAACCGCCAAGTACAACCAGCTGCTGCGCATCGAAGAGGACCTCGGCTCGGCGGGCAGTTATCCGGGCCTTGCCGCCTTCTACCAGCTGCGCCCCAGAGGTTAACGCTCATGCGGCAGTCGGCCAGGCGCAAGACCACTGGCTTTCGTCTGCCAGCCTTCGGCGCATTTCGGCTCACCCAGATCACTTTCCGTCAGGTGCTCTGGGCAGTGCTCATCCTGATTCAGTTTCCGCTCTGGTTTGGCCAAGGCGGCTGGCTTCAGGTCTGGCGGCTTGAGCGTCAGCTCGAGCGAGAACAGCTGCAGGTGCAGCGTCAGCGAGAACTCATCGAGGAGCTCGAGGCCGAGGTGCGTGACCTGCGCACCGGTACGATGGCCGCTGAAGAGCGGGCCCGCTACGAGCTGGGCCTTATGCGGCCGGGGGAGCGCTTTGTGCAGGTGATTAAGCCTGGCGACCAGGTGGTGCCAGAGCCTAGTGGGTCGTCGTCGAGCCGGGCTGGCTCGCAGAGTCCAGCAAAGACGAATCCCCCTCGGTAAAAAGCCTGGCGCAATCGATGGCGTCAAAGCGGTAGAGGGTGTTGCAGAAGTCGCAGCGCGTCTCAACCTCTCCACGCTCTTGCAGAATCGATTCCACCTCGTCTTGGCCAAGACCCGCGAGCATGCGACCCACACGGGCTCGACTGCAGGGACACTCAAATCGCGGATGACGGGTGTCGAGCACGCGGGCCGACTCTTCCCAGAAGAGCTGGTGCAAAAGAAGCCCCGGGGGGGTGTGCATGAGCTCGCTCGGGGCAACGGTGTCTGCCAAGAGGCAGAGTCGATTCCAGGCATCTTCGCGGCGCGCGGGATCGCTGGCGCCTCGGGCGGTGCCACCCACCTGAGGCATCTGCTGCAGCAGAAGGCCTCCGGCCACCTGCCCATCGCTGGCAAGCCACAGCCGCGTCGGTAACTGTTCTGACTGGCTCATATAGGACTCAATGGCGCCGGCAAGGGCCTCACCCTCAAAGGCGACGATGCCCTGATAGGGCCGCTGGCCGGGCGCTTTGGTGTCGAGGACCAGACTGAGTCGGCCCTGGCCGTGTGCGTTAACCAGCTGTGTGAGGGTGGACTGCGGATCAGGCGAGGTCTGCGCTGAATCGAGCGTGAGCGTGCCGCGAAGACCCAGCGAGTCTGAGCATTCGGTCACCACCAGCCGAACAGGCCCGTCTCCATGAAGCTGTAAGAGCACCGAGCCCTCAAACTTCAGGGCGCCACTCAGAAGCGTGGTGGCTGCGCTCATCTCGCCCAGAAGCGACAGTAGGCAGGGGGCTAGCTCAGCATGCCGACTCGTGATGGCCGAGAGCGTGGAGCCCAGGCGCACAAAGTGGGCGCGAGCGCTGGCCTCTTCAAAGAGCAGGCGCGTAAGGCTCTCTTCGGCCAGCGCAGAGTCGTTTGGGTTGAGCAGATGAATGGGCGTGCTCATTCATGCACCGGCTTGCAGGTCTGCGCATAGACGCGAGCCCGATCGATATAGCCTTGGGCCGTGCGATCCAGCGAGGCAAACTCTTCATCGGTGAGCAGTCGCACCACCTTGCCCGGGCGACCAATCACCAGGCTGCGCTCAGGAATGACCACCCCCGAGGTGATGAGCGCGCCAGCACCAATGAGGCAGTGAGCACCAATCTGGGCGCCATTGAGGATGATGGCCTGCATGCCAATGAGGCTTCCCTCGCCGATGATGCAGCCATGCAGCATGGCCTGATGGCCCACCGACACACGCCGACCGATGCGCAAGGGCGAGCCCATGTCGGTGTGCAGCACGGCCCCATCCTGGACGTTGGCACCCTCTTGGAGTTCGATGTCCTCGTTATCTCCGCGCAGCACGGCGTTGAACCAGACGCTGGCCTGCGCGCGAAGAATGACGCCCCCGAGGAGTTGGGCCCCCGGGGCCACATAGGCGCTGGGATCAATCTGTGGCCTGCGAGTGCCGAGGGCGAGAAGCGTCATAGGGCGGGGTTATGAAGGACAGGGTGGGCCGAATCCGAGACAATACAGACCAATGCTTGCGCACGATCTTAATGTAGACCTCCATATGCACTCCACCGCCTCGGATGGGGTGGTGGCACCGGCTGATCTCGCCGTTCGCGGGGCCGCCAATGGCCTGCACCTCATGGCGCTTACCGACCACGACACCATCGATGGACTCGGCCAGGCCGAGGAGGCTGCGCGCGATCTGGGCATTGAGTTTCTCAACGGCGTTGAAATCTCCGTGAGTTGGGGCGGCGTCACCCTTCATCTGGTCGGCCTGGGTTTCGACCGCGAGTCTCTTGCTCTTCAGGCGGGCCTGCAGGGGGTGCAGACCAGTCGTCTTGAGCGGGCCCGCGCCATGGATGACAGCCTCGTAAAGCATGGCATGCCCTCGGTCTTCGATCACGCCATGTCGTATGCCGGCAACCCGGCCCTGATTGGCCGCACCCATTTTGCCCGCGCACTGGTGGCCGAGGGCATCTGTAAGGGCATGCAGGAGGTCTTTGATCGTTACCTCACCCCGAACAAGCCCGGCTATGTGCCTCACGAGTGGGCCCGTCTGCGCAGCGCGATGGACTGGATTATTTCGGCAGGTGGCACCCCTGTTCTGGCCCACCCGGCTCGCTACAAGCTCACCGACACGGCTCACTGGGCTCTGATGCAGGAATTTATGCAGCTTGGAGGTCGTGCGCTCGAGGTCTCAACCGGCAGCCATAGCCTCGATGACACCCGCCGGTATCAGCGACTCAGTGTTGAGCTTGGGCTACACGCCTCTCGAGGGAGCGACTTTCACAGCCCCACCGAGAGTCGCTGTGATGTTGGCCTTGCCCCAGCCCTGCCCGATGGCACGTCGCCAGTCTGGGCTGGCTGGGCGCACTGATAAAATCGACCCCTTATGTATCCCCAACGCGTCTTGTCGGGCATGAGGCCCACCGGTGTCTTGCACCTGGGCCACTATCACGGGGTGCTCAAGAACTGGGTGCGCCTGCAAAGCGAGTACGAGTGCCTGTTTTTTGTGGCCGACTGGCATGCGCTCACCACGCATTACGAAGACCCGCACCAGATCAGCACCCACACCTGGGATCTCGTGGCCGACTGGCTGGCCGCTGGCATCGACCCGTCTCAGGCCACTCTGTTCATTCAGTCCCGCGTGCCCGAGCATGCCGAACTGCACCTGCTGCTGTCGATGTGCACGCCGCTGGGCTGGCTCGAGCGCGTTCCGAGCTTTAAGGATCAGCAAGAGCGCCTCACCGATCGCGACCTCTCGACCTACGGATTTCTGGGCTATCCCCTTTTGCAGGCGGCCGACATCCTCATCTACCGAGCAGATCAGGTCCCTGTGGGTGAAGACCAGGTGCCTCATGTGGAACTCACACGCGAGGTGGCGCGTCGCTTTAACCACCTCTATGGCCGAGAGCCTGACTTCGAGGCCAAGGCCCAAGAGGCCGCCAAGAAGCTCGGTTCGAAACGAGCTCGCCTCATTCTGGACCTTCGCGCCCGTCATCAGGAGCAGGGAGACGATGAGGCGCTTGAGCAGGCCAGGGCCCTTTTGCAGGAAGCCCAAAACCTCACCATGGACGATCGAGAGCTCCTCTTTGGTTACCTTGAGGGGTCGCGCCGTCTCATTCTCGTTGAGCCCCAGTCGCTTCTCACTCAGGCCTCGCGCATGCCTGGTCTCGATGGCCAGAAGATGTCAAAGAGCTATAACAACACCATCGGTCTGCGCGAGCATCCCGATGAGGTGAGTCGCAAAATTAAGACCATGCCCACCGACCCGGCGCGAGCGCGACGCAGCGATCCCGGCAGCCCCGATCGCTGCCCCGTCTTTAGCCTTCATGAGGTCTACTCCGATGAGAGTCGCCTCGCCTGGGTCCGCGAGGGCTGCACGACTGCGGGTATTGGATGCCTCGATTGCAAGCAGCCCCTCATCGACTCGGTGCTCGCCGAGCAGTCGGTCTTTCGTGAGCGGGCCAAGCCGTACGAGGAAGACTTAGACTTGGTGAAGAACATCGTGGCCGATGGCTGCGAGCGGGCTCGGGACTTGGCTCGGCAGACTATGCGCGATGTTCGCGAGGCCATGGGCCTCGATCTGGGCTAGGCACCAAGGGAGACAAGGCCAATGAGCAGCGCATCCACCCACACTCGCATCGAGGGCAGCATGGTTGCCCTGGTCACGCCCATGCATCCCGATGGCAGCCTCGATCTGGCCGCCTATCGGCGTCTCATCGACTGGCATGTGAAAGAGGGCACGCATGCCATCGTGGCCGTGGGCACCACGGGTGAGTCCCCCACAGTCTCGGTTGAGGAACACCTTGAGCTCATTGGTGTGGCCGTGGAGCAGGCCGCTGGCCGCATTCCGGTGGTGGCGGGAACGGGCGCAAACTCCACGGCGGAGGCCATTGCGCTCACCCGGGAGGCCCATCGCCTGGGCGCTGCTGCGAGCCTTCAGGTGGTTCCCTATTACAACAAGCCCACCCAGGAAGGCCTCTATCTGCACTTTAAGGCCGTGGCCGAGGCTGTGCCCATGCCGCACATTCTCTATAACGTGCCGGGTCGCACCGTGGCCGATCTCGCTCACGAGACCACCCTTCGGCTTGCCGCCATTCAAAACATCGTGGGCATTAAAGATGCCACCGGCCACATCGAGAGGGGCCAGTGGCTCATCCGTGAGGCGCCTGCACACTTCTCGGTCTATAGCGGAGACGATCCCACCGCCGTGGCTCTCATGCTCCTGGGCGGGAGAGGCAATATCTCCGTGACCGCCAATGTCTTGCCCCGCAGGATGTCTGAACTCTGCCTCCTGGCTATGCAGGGCAGGGCGCGTGAGGCCGCAGAAGCCAACCGCACACTTCTGCCGCTTCACAAGGCTCTCTTCTGTGAGGCCAACCCCATTCCGGTGAAATGGGCCATGCATCGCCTTGGCCTCATTGAGGCGGGCATTCGCCTGCCTCTCTCACCCCTCTCACCCGCTGGCCAGTCTGCTGTGGCCGCGGCACTCGATCACTCTGGAGCTCGCGCATGACTCACCCCATCACCCGTCTGACCGGCCTGGCCTCTGGGCTCGTCTTCACCTTGTTTGCGCTGGCGGGCTGCGGCAGCCTGGGCGACCCCAAGGAGGTTGACTATCAGTCAGCGGTCAAGAAGGAGACCCCGCTTGAGGTGCCGCCCGATCTCATCAAGCCCTCCATGGACGATCGGTTTGCCATTCCGGCATCGGGCTCGGCCAGCCGACGTGAGTTTGATCGACAGCAGGGCACTCAGCGAGGCATCACGGCCAGCAGCGCGGTGTTGCCCAAGCCCGAGGGCATGTCGATTGAACGTTACAACGACCAGCGCGTGCTCGTGGTCGATCAGCCCGCCGAAAAGCTCTGGCCTGTGCTTCGTCAGTTCTGGCTCGACAACGGCTTTGCCATTGCCACCGAGAACCCGGAGACCGGCCTGATTGAAACCGATTGGGCCGAAAACCGCGCCAAGCTTCCGCGCGACTTCATTCGTCGTTCTCTGGGCTCGCTGCTCGATGGACTCTACGACACCGGTGAGCGCGATCGCTTTCGCATGCGCCTAGAGCGTCGCAGTGCGACCCAGTCAGAAATTACTGTGGCCCATCGAGGCCTCGTCGAGGTGTATGCGCCCGGCACATCCCAGACCCGCACGGCCTGGACCAATCGCCCGAGCGACCGGCAGCTTGAGGAAGATTTCCTGCGTCGCATGATGCTGCGTCTGGGCGCAGATGAGGGTCGCGTCAAGGAGCTCATGGCCAAGCCGGGCATGACAGGTCCGGTCGCACAGCTCTCTAAGACCGAGACCAATTCTCAGGTCGAAATCAACGAACCCTATGAGCGGGCGTGGCGCCGGCTTGGCGTGGCCATCGATCGGCTTGGGTTCACCGTTGAAGATCGAGACCGTGCCAAGGGCCTACTCTATGTGCGCTATCGCGACCCCACGGTGCAGACCGGCGAGCAGCCGGGCTTCTTTGGCCGCATCTTCTCCTCCACCAAGCCCGATGAGGCTATTCAGTACCGCCTTCGCCTCACCGGTCAGGGAGAGAAGTCCACGCTCATCGTGCTGAGCAAGGACGACAAGCAGAGCAATGACGCCAACGCGCAGCGCATGCTCTCGGTGATCTTTGAGCAGCTGAAGTAAGCCTGTCCGGTGCGCTACAGCAGTCTGAGTAGCGGCAGCGAAGGCAACGCACTGCTTGTGGAAGCAGGGCCTGCTGGGGCACCTGTGCGCATTTTGGTCGACTGTGGCTTGGGTCTGCGCGATGTGCAGGAGCGCCTGGCCCAGCGCGGGCTTGCACCGAGTGATCTACACCTTATTTTTGTCACTCACGAGCACGCAGACCACTGCGCGGGGGTGGCCAAGCTCGCCCGGGCCTGCGAGCTACCAGTGGCCTGTACGCATGGAACGCTTGTGGCCATGGGTGCTGAGGCGCTGGCCGGTCTCACGGTGCTCACCGTCTCTCCGCATCGGTCCATCGACTTTATGGGCCTGAGCCTTGAGCCCATCCCCGTGCCTCACGATGCGCGAGAGCCCGTGGCGCTTGCGGTTTCAGACCAAAAGCACCGCATGGCAGTCGTTACCGATCTGGGCAGCTACACCCCGCACCTCATCTCTTGCCTGCAAGGTCTCGATGCCATTTTTCTGGAGTTTAATCACGATGCCCAGATGCTCGAAGAGGGCAGCTATCCGCCAAAGCTGAAGTCTCGTGTGGGCGGGCCCCATGGGCACCTCTCCAATGTGACTGCCGCGGAGCTGCTGGGGCGGCTTCTCTCTGCGCGGCTTCAGCACATCACGGCGGCGCACCTGAGCCAGCAGAACAATCACCCCGATCGGGTTCGGGCCTCAGTGGCTGGACTGCCCTTGGGTCAGGCCTGTTTCGAGGTGGCCAGTCAAGACCACGGCATGCCGTGGGTCAGTCTGGCGTAAAAAAAAAGGCAGGGCCCGGGGGCTCTGCCTTTTCACCTTCACCGCTTGCGCGGCAAAAGAGCTTACTTCTTCGCGGGAGCAGCAGGTGCAGCAGGTGCGGCGGGAGCAGCAGGAGCGGCAGCAGGTGCAGCGGCGGGAGCAGCAGCAGGAGCAGCAGCAGGTGCAGCAGCGTCAGCAGGCTTTTGCTCAGCAGCAGGAGCGGCAGCAGGAGCGGGAGCAGCAGCGGGTTTCTCTTCTTTTTTGCCACAGGCAACCAGACCGAGAGCGATCAGGGCAGCAGCGAGGACGGATTTCGTCATTTTCTGAGTTCCTTGGGTAAGTAAGTTAACGATGAGCCATCGCTGGCTCGCCTTTAATCATAGCCCTTTTTTCGTGACAAAGATGACAACCCCCCGCTCAAACAGCGTCTGCAGAAGCTCCCTGTCACCTTGAGATCGAGCGGCTCGACGACAGACGGCTGCCGAAAGGGACCGCTGGGTGGCAAGTTCGAGGAGCAGTTCACGGGTGTGACCGCGCGCCTGGAGGAGTTCACCATTGGCCGCAAACTGCCCCCTCCAGCATAGGAGGCGCGCGCCCGGGGCCAGTGCAAGCCCACCCTTGGTGGCAGCCAGCGTCTGTGCAAACCGTTTCACCGCGGGGCTGTTGGGCATCTTCACCCAGATCTGGGGATGCGGGCTTGAGAGGGCTGCGAGCACCGAACGCGCCATCTGGCGTGCATTGGGCAGGCATTGCATAGCCTCCTGGGCCATCTGCTCGACGAGCCGGTTGGGCAGCACGCCCGGTCGGGGGCTGGGTTCAAGCCAGGGGTCAGCCCAGGGACGGACCTTGAGCCCATCGAGGTGCTGGCCCACCGCCTCATCGGCCAACTCCCGAAGGTCTGGGGCCCGAAAGCCCACCGAATACGTCATGCAGCCTGTTCGCTGCGGGTCGATCGCCACGCCGCGATGGGCCCAGCCTGGAGGCAGGTAGAGAAGGTCGCCCGGTTCGCACAGCAGCGCCGTCTGGGCTTTGAAGTTCTTCAGAATGCGAAGGTCAAGCCCCTCCTTTAACGTGGGGTCAAAGCGCTGGGCAAGCTCCCAGAGCCTGCGGCCGTGAGCCTGAACCAAGAACACATCGTAGGAGTCCACATGCGCGCCAATGCCGCCTTGGTCGCTGGCCACGCTTGTCATCAGATCGTCGAGGCGGCCCTCCGGAATGAAACGAAAGTAATCAAGGAACTCATCTGCCTCGGCAAAGGCGGTATTCATCTGCTGCACGAGGATGGTCCAGCCACGCTGTTGCAGACCCGGAATGGTCTGGGGGTCCAGGGGGCCGTGAGCCACCGTAAAGCGCGAGTCGACCAGGCGCGTGGGCAACTCTCCCTGCTCGCAGGCTTGGGCCACGTCAGCAAGCGTGATGGGCAACGATTGGGCGAACAATCGGGCGAATGCGCCCCTCACGAGGAGCGGCTTTTTTTGCCAATGCTCTTGCATGAACTGGCGCGAGGAGAGACCACCGAGCCAGGGCAGCGGCGCATCATGGGAGAAGAACTTATTCATCAGATCCCTTCCGGTCGGAACGCGCCGGCCGCCTTGGGCTCGGGCAGCTTGTATGGCGAGAGCATGGCCACCATCTGTGCAAAGACTTTCGGTGTGGCCGCGATGATGTTTTCAGAGAACAGGAAGTCGGGCCCACCCTGGAAGTCGCCCACAAATCCGCCCGCCTCGGTGACGAGCAGGCTGCCGGCAGCCGCATCCCAGGGCATGAGGCCCATTTCAAAAAAGCCGTCGTAGCGGCCAGCTGCCACGTACGCGAGGTCGAGCGCTGCAGCGCCTGGGCGACGCAGGCCGGCCACGCGTCCACTGAGTTGCTTGAACATCGACACGTAGGTGTCGAGCAGGTCCATGTACTTAAACGGAAAGCCCGTCCCGATGAGCGCCTCGTCCAGTCGATCTTGTTTGGTGACCCGCAGTCGTCGGTCATTCAAGAAGGCGCCTTTGCCCTTGGAGGCCATGAAGAGCTCATCGCGGCTGGGGTCGTAGATGACCGCCTGGGTGATGACACCCTTTTGCATCAGGCCAATCGAGGTGCAGTAGACCGGCATGCCATGAATGAAGTTGGTGGTGCCATCGATGGGGTCGATGATCCACACGTTATCGGGCATGCGAGAGAGCGGCTTGTCGCCCTTGGTGAGGCCTGATTCCTCTCCCAGAAAGCCGTGGTCCGGGTAGGCTTGCGAGAGCACCTCGATGATGGCGCGCTCGCAGGCTTTATCGACTTCCGTGACAAAATCGTTCTGGTCCTTGCGGGCCACCTGGATACGCTCGATGTCGAGGCTGGCGCGATTCATGATCGAGCCAGCCCTGCGTGCGGCCTTCACCGCTGTGTTCAGCAAGGGATGCATGGGTGTCTGGAATGGAAAAGAGCAGCGCCGAGTGTAATGCCTTTCAACCGCTGCTTTGCCGCGTGCGCTGGGTGCTGGTTTCGCCCACTCATGCAGGCAATGTGGGAGCAAGCGCGCGCGCCATTGCCACCATGGGCTTTTCTCGGCTTTTGGTTGCGGCGCCCGAAGACCCCGCTCTCATTGATGATCCTCAGGTCCAGACGCTCTCTGCTGGCGCGCTCGAGCATCTCACCGAGATGCGCAACACCGCCTCGCTTGAAGAGGCTCTCTTTGGCACGCGCCTGCAGCTTGCATTCACGGCTCGGCCCCGTGAGTTTGAGCCACCTCGCCGAACGCTGGTTGAGGCAGCGCACGAACTGGCCAACGCACTGTGCCAAGAAGGCCAAGACGAGGTGGCACTCGTCTTTGGGCCTGAGCGCGCAGGCCTCTCCAACGCAGATCTCATGCGCTGCTCGAGGGTCTGTGGCCTGGATGTGAACCCCGCGTTCTCCTCACTCAATCTCTCTCAGGCCGTGCAGGTGGCTGCCTACGTGCTGCGCGATGCGCTGCGAGCGGCGAGCCGTGCGCCTGCTGCCCCGGCCCGCACCGACGGCCTGGGTCGGCCCACCGCAAAGCCCGCAGCCCACGAGCAGGTGGAGGGGCTGCACGCCCACCTGATGCGAGTGGCCGAGCAGGTGGGCGCACTTGATCCGCAGGCGCCCGGCCGCATGGACGATCGACTCCGCAGGCTCTGGACGCGCGCAGGCGTGTGGGAAGACGAGGCACAGATGCTGCGCGGCGTGCTCACCGCCATTGAGCGCAAGCTGCTCTGATAGGCTCTCGCCCCATGTTCATGCGATTCATTGAGGACCTCGACACCATCTTGCAGCGCGACCCAGCCGCGCGCTCTCGCTTGGAGGTGCTCACCTGCTATCCCGGCCTGCATGTCTTGTGGCTGCACCGCCTGGCCCACTCGTTCTGGCGGACCGATATGGGCTTGTTTCGTTGGTTTGCGCGCATGCTGGCCATGTTTGGTCGCGCAGCCACAGGCATTGAGATTCATCCTGGCGCGCGCTTTGGTCGTCGCGTGTTTATCGACCACGGCCTGGGCGTGGTGATTGGCGAGACCGCCGAGGTGGGCGATGACTGCACGATCTATCAGGGCGTGACGCTGGGCGGCACCTCCCTGGTCAAGGGCTCTAAGCGCCACCCTACGCTTGAGTCGGGCGTGGTCGTGGGTGCCGGCGCCAAGGTGCTTGGACCCTTTACCGTGGGCCGAGGTGCCAAGATTGGCTCCAATGCGGTGGTGGTAAAGGCTGTGCCCGCAGGTGTGACGGTGGTTGGCATTCCTGCTCGCGTGGTGACCGAAGATCAGGCCGATTCGCTCTCACGCCAGAAAGAGGGCGATGCCTTTGTGGCCTACGGGGTGCTCACCGGCGCAGAAGACCCGCTCGATGTGATGCTGCACCAGATGCGCGATGAACTGGCCCGCCAGAAGGAAGAGATCGCAGCACTCCAGAAGGCACTCGCCCAGGCCAAGTCGGGCTCTTAGCCCTGCGCACTAAAGGTTGAGCGGGGTCATGCCCTGGCTGTTAATGAGCAGGCCCCCGCCGCGCGGGGTCTTGCCCGCATGCCAGTCGGTGCTCACCCAGCGTGGCTTGCCCTTTGGCAGAAGCGAGCACCCCGGTCGGTGGGTGTGGCCATGCAAAAGCACATCGGCCTGCGCCTTTTCAAGGAGTGCCTGAGCGGCGGCCGGGTTGATGTCCATGATGTCCATTGAGGCCGAGGCCTTGTATTGCTCGCTCTGAGCGCGCATGGCCTGCGCCTCGGAGAGCCGCTCTGCGAGTGGCTTGGCGAGAAAGGTTTTCTGCCACTGAGGGCTGCGCACCAACTCACGAAAGCGCTGGTAGTTCGCATCGTCGGTGCACAGGGCATCGCCGTGGCAGACAACCACGCGGCCCAGGGCTGGATGCTCCATGACAAAGGGCTCGGGCAGAAGGTCCGCATGGGCGTGCGCTGCAAAGGCCCCGCCCAGCAAGAAGTCACGGTTACCACCAAGAATCCCTATGTGCACCCCCGCCGCATGGGCGCGCTCCAAGACAGCAATGAGAGCCCGCGCGGGCTCAGCCTGCGGGTGCTCCGCCGCATCGAGCAGGTCATCGCCCACCCATGCGTCAAAGATGTCGCCCAGCAGAATGAGCCAGTCAGGCTGGCCGGGCCCCGAGAAGAGCTGGGCCTTGAGCCAGGAGATAAAAAGCTGGGTGAGCGCTGGACTCTGGGCATCGAGATGGATGTCCGAGACCACCAGGGCCGAGTGCTCGGCCGCAAGTGCCAGTGTCTTCACTCTTCGGTGACGACAGCCTTCTGAATGACAACGGGCTCAAGGGGCACATCTTGATGAAAGCCCTTGCTGCCCGTCTTTACGCCCTTGATGGCATCGACCACGTCCTTGCCCTCGGTCACCTCGGCAAACACCGCGTAACCCCAGCCGCTTTCATCGGGCGCGCTGAAGTCCAGAAAGTCGTTGTCCACCACGTTGATGAAGAACTGGGCGCTTGCCGAATGGGGGTCGCTGGTGCGCGCCATGGCCAGGGTGTAGGCCTTGTTCTTCAGGCCATTGTTGGCCTCGTTTTCAATGGGGTCGCGGGTGGGCTTTTGCTTCATGCGCTCATCAAAGCCGCCGCCCTGGATCATGAAGCCGTTAATGACGCGATGGAAGATGGTTCCATCAAAGTGCCCCTCGCGCACATAGGCGAGAAAGTTCTCAACGGTTTTGGGTGCCTTATCGGCGTGAAGGGCAATACGAATGTTGCCCATGCTTGTCTGAAGCTCGACCATGCTCATCCATCCTTCGTGAAGAGAAAAAACTACTGAGGCTCGGTGATGCGGGGCCGAGACTGAATCCTGAGTGGGGCGGGCTGGGGCAGGGCCTTCAGGTGATCGCGCTTGGCGCCCAGAAAGGGTGAACGTTTGTCAATGGCAATGCCCGCCTCGTAGCTCTGAAGTGCAAGCTGCACATAGAGGTCGCCAAGGTTCTCATAGGCTTGAATGTAGCGGGGGCGATTGGCAATGGCGCGCTCCAGGGCCTCACGTGCGCGCTGGGGCTCGTTGTTGCGTAGATAGAGCACAGCCAGGTTGTTGTATGGCTCGGCCAGCTCGGGGAACTCTGAGACCAGGCTCTCAAAGCCATTGATGGCGCCCTGATCGTTGCCCGACTCCGCACACAAAAGCGCATCCAGGAAGCGCCACTGGGGGCTGCGAGGCCGCAGATTGAGGTTGGCGTTAATGAGCGTTCGCGCCTGCTCGAACTGGCGCAGCTGGATGTGCTCCGAGGCCTTCACAGCCTCTGGCGAAACAATGGGCACCACGCGGCTGAGGTCCACGCCACCCTGGGCAGGTGCCGCAGGCGCGGCATTGGGCAGGCCTGGCATGGCGGGCATGGTCTGAGCCAGAGCCCAGCCGTTTGCCACGCAGAGCGATAGGAGGGTCAGAAGCCGAAGGCCATAAGCCCTAGAATGCGAGGCTATTTGCTGAACAACGTGCAGGAAAAGTGCATGCATCGGGCGCAGTCTATCACGGTGATTTATTGAAGATTTTCAATACCTTAAGCCGCTCTAAGCGGCCCTTGGTTCCCATTGAGGCCGGCCATGTGCGCATGTATGTGTGCGGCATGACGGTGTATGACTACTGCCACATGGGCCACGCCCGCGTGCTTGTGGTTTTCGACATGGTGCGCCGTTGGCTGGAGGCAAGCGGCCTGCGCGTCACCTACGTGCGCAACATCACCGACATTGACGACAAGATCATTGCCCGAGCCGTGGAGCGCAACGAGCCCATCAACGAACTCACGCAGCGATTCATTCATGCCATGCATGAGGACTGCGAGGCCCTTGGGGTATTGCCTCCTACCCATGAGCCGCGCGCCACCGAGTACGTGCCGCAGATGATCTCGCTCATCGACACACTGAAGGACAAGGGCCTGGCCTACCAGGATCCCCAGCCCGATGGCAGCGCAGGCGATGTGCACTTCTCGGTGCGTGACTTCCCGAGCTACGGCCAGCTCTCTGGCAAGTCTTTGGATGAGTTGCGCGCAGGCGAGCGGGTGGCCGTGGTGCTCGATAAGCGCGACCCCCTAGACTTTGTTTTATGGAAGCGCGCCAAGCCCAGTGAGCCCGCCGATGCCATCTGGCCCTCGCCCTATGGGCCTGGGCGGCCGGGCTGGCATATTGAGTGTTCGGCCATGAGCTGCGCGCTCTTGGGCTATCACTTCGATATTCATGGGGGTGGGGCCGACCTGCAGTTCCCGCACCACGAAAACGAGATTGCCCAGTCCGAAGGCGCCCTCAGAGGAGATCGGCCCCAGGCGCCTTATGCCAACCTCTGGATGCACAACGGCTTTGTTCGCATCGATAACGAGAAGATGTCAAAGTCGCTGGGCAACTTCTTCACCATCCGCGAGGTCTTGACGAAGTTCTCGCCCGAGGTGGTGCGTGCCTTTATTCTGCGCGCCCATTACCGCAGCCCCCTGAGCTATTCAGACTTTGCGCTGCAAGAGGCTAGAGCCGCCCTTGTGCGCCTCTACACCGCGCTTGAGCTCGCCGGTTTTACTGCTGCACCCACTGATGAGCAGGCCAAAGATCTTCTAGAGGCCGCCATGCAGAGCCCTCACGAACAGGCACTGGCTTTTCGAGAGGCCATGCAAGATGACTTCAACACCCCCGAGGCCCTCGCTGCTCTCTTTGTACTGGCCACTGATATCAATCGTCTGGTTGCGGCTCAGGAGGGCAAGGAGGCCAGCGCGCTGGCCGCTCTGCTGCGAGGATTGGGCCTCACGCTGGGCCTTTTGGGGCGCAGCACTCGCGCGGTGCGTGAGGAGGGTGCCCACGCCTCGGGCCTTGAGGCGAGCGAGATTGAGGCCTTCATCGCTGAGCGCAGGGAGGCCAAGGCATCCAAGAACTTTGCCCGGGCCGATGAGATTCGCAAGATGCTGCTCGATCGGGGTATTGTTCTGGAAGATAGCCCTCAGGGCACCACCTGGCGCAGAGGATGAGCCGGCCTATGTCACAGACTTACCTCGATTTTGAGCAGCAGCTTGGCGAGCTTGAAGCCAAGATTGAAGAGCTTCGTTTTGTGCAGTCAGACTCTGCCCTCGATATCTCTGAGGAGCTCGAGCAGCTGCAGCGCAAGTCCTCTGAGATGCTGCAAAACCTCTATGGTGGGCTGACTCCCTGGCAGATCTCTCAGGTGGCGCGCCACCCTCAGCGTCCGTACACGCTGGACTACATTCAGTCCATCTTCACCGACTTTCATGAGCTGCACGGCGATCGCAGCTTTGCCGATGACCCCGCCATTGTGGGTGGGCTTGCAAGGCTTGAGGGCCGCTCGGTCATGGTCATTGGCCATCAGAAGGGCCGAGACTTAAAAGAGCGCACCCTGCGCAACTTTGGCATGCCAAGGCCCGAGGGCTATCGCAAGGCCGAGCGCCTCATGAAACTCGCCGAGAAGTTTCGGCTGCCCATCTTCACCTTCATTGATACGCCCGGGGCCTACCCCGGCATTGGCGCAGAGGAGCGCGGCCAGTCCGAGGCGATTGGCCGCAACCTCTTTGTGATGGCAGGCCTGCAGGTGCCCATTGTCTCCACCATCATTGGTGAGGGCGGCTCAGGTGGCGCACTGGCCATTGCCGTGTGCGATGAACTCTTGATGCTTCAGTTCTCTACCTACTCGGTCATTTCGCCCGAGGGCTGCGCCTCTATCTTGTGGAAGAGTGCGGCCAAGGCCCCCGAGGCGGCCGAGGCCCTGGCCATTACCGCTGAGCGCCTGACTGCGCTTGGGCTCGTAGACTCTGTGGTGGCTGAGCCCCTGGGCGGTGCGCACCGGGACCCGGTCTCAATGGCAGCTCGCCTCAAAGACACGCTCTTGGCCTCGCTTGCCTCGCTTGAGGCGCTCGATACGCCCGCTCTTCTTGCGCGGCGCCAGGCCAGACTGCGGGCTTATGGTCGGTTTAGAGAGGCCGCCTAGCGGCACGCGCGCGCTGGTGGTCGGCCTCTCTGCGGGCCTAGACTCAACGGTTCTTCTGCACCTGCTCTGCGCAGCGCGCAGCGCGCATCCCAAGGCCTATGCGGGCGTGAGCCTCTCGGTGCTGCATGTTAACCATGGCCTTCAGGCGGCTGCAGAGGCCTTTGAGCAGAGCGCGCTTCAGACGAGCGCGGCGCTTGGCGTTCCCGCTGTTGTGGTGCGCGCGCGCATCAGCGAGGAAGAACAGCGTCAGATGGGTCTTGAGGCGGCTGCCCGCAGAGCTCGCCGCGAGGCTTTTGCCGAGTCCGCAAGGGGTCAAGAGGGCGTATGCATGGTGCTTGCCCATCACCTAGACGATCAGGTGGAGACCACACTTTTGCAATGGATGCGTGGTGCTGGCCTTGAGGGTCTGTGTGGCATGGCAGGCTATTCCCCTGCTCTCGCTGGACGCCCCTATGCCATCTGGCGTCCGCTGCTTCAGATGCCCAAGGCTGCGCTTGCCGATTATGCAAAGCGCCATGAGTTGCAGTGGGTGGAAGACCCCACCAATGCGCTGGAGGACTTCGATCGCAACCGGCTTCGTATGCAGGTGCTGCCCGTTTTGACGGAGATGCGCGAAGGGGCCCTGGGTGCGATGGGCCGCAGCATCGAGCTTTTGCAAGAGGCGCGCCTTGCGCTTGAGCAGGTGACCTCGCAAGACCTTCTGGCCTGCCGCGTACACGCCAAGCCTGACGCGTCTTTCGCCCTTCAGAAAGACGCCCTCTTGGCGCTTACGGATGCGCGAGTGGCGCGGGTGTTGCGCGCCTGGATTGCTGAGCAGGGCAGGGCCACGCCGCCTGCTCGCAGGCTGGAAGAATTTATTCGTCAGCTGCGCGAGGCGAGCCCGGGCACCAGCCCCCAGCTTGCCGTTCGGCCCGAGCCTTCTGGCGGGCAGGAGTCCTTTGAGGTAAGGTTGCGCGCTGGCATTTTGACTCTGGAGCCTCTGGCTCCCTCTTCCTCTTCTTATGGCTCTCATCGTTCATAAATACGGCGGCACTTCCATGGGCTCAACCGAGCGCATCTTGAATGTCGCTCGGCGCGTGGTGAAGTGGCACCAGGCTGGCCATCAGATGGTGGTGGTGCCCTCGGCCATGTCGGGCGAGACCAACCGCCTTCTTGCGCTTGCCAAAGAGATTACGGACAAGCCCGATGCCCGCGAACTCGATGCCATTGCCTCCACCGGCGAGCAGGTGTCGGTGGGTCTTTTGGCGCTGGCCATTCAATCGCTGGGTGTTCCGGCCAAGAGTTATTCGGGCTGGCAGGTTCCTATTCGTACCGACTCGGCCTATACCAAGGCGCGCATCGAGTCGATTGACGATGCACGTGTGCGCGCCGATCTGGCCGCTGGCATGGTGGTCATCATTACCGGCTTTCAGGGGGTGGATGCAGAGGGCAGTGTGACCACGCTCGGCCGGGGCGGCTCGGACACGTCTGCCGTGGCGGTTGCCGCCGCGCTGGGCGCAGGGGAGTGCCTTATTTACACCGATGTGGATGGCGTCTACACCACAGATCCGCGCGTGGAGCCGAATGCGCGACGGCTCGCACGCATTACCTTTGAAGAGATGCTCGAGATGGCCAGCCTTGGCTCGAAGGTGCTTCAGATTCGGTCGGTGGAGTTTGCGGGCAAATACAAGGTGAAGACTCGCGTGCTCTCGAGCCTTACCGACCCTCAGATGGATCTGCGTGAGGAGGCCCAGTCGGGCACTTTAATTACCTACGAGGAAGACAACACCATGGAGCAGGCAGTTATTTCTGGCATTGCCTTTAACCGCGACGAGGCCAAGATTACGATTGCTGG
>Ga0114963_10000108_pt1 | contig 51020 bp, 47 predicted proteins | sample C_131016_EF_Meta_FD_87019 | JGI IMG/M metagenome (GOLD analysis project Ga0114963, IMG submission 87019) | Freshwater microbial communities from Lake Croche, Canada to study carbon cycling - C_131016_EF_MetaG | ecosystem: Environmental > Aquatic > Freshwater > Lake | place: Lake Croche, Canada... | reverse complement strand
CACTTCAGCAACGTGGAATGGCTGAGACAAGAAGCGCTGAATTTTACGAGCACGAGAGACAACAAGCTTGTCTTCCGGAGAAAGCTCATCCATACCCAAAATCGCGATAATGTCACGCAGTTCTTTGTAGCGCTGCAGGGTCATCTGTACTCCACGCGCGGTATTGTAGTGCTCCTCTCCCACAACTAAAGGATCAAGCTGACGCGAAGTGGAATCCAAAGGATCCACTGCAGGGTAAATACCTAAAGAGGCGATATCACGAGACAACACCACGGTTGAATCCAAGTGGAGGAAGGTTGTTGCTGGTGAGGGGTCCGTCAAGTCATCGGCTGGAACGTATACCGCTTGAACTGAGGTAATGGAGCCTGATTTGGTTGAAGTAATACGCTCCTGCAAGCGGCCCATTTCTTCAGCGAGCGTAGGTTGATAACCTACCGCGGAAGGCATACGTCCTAGCAACGCCGATACTTCAGTTCCTGCTAAGGTAAAACGATAAATGTTGTCGACGAACAACAACACATCACGACCTTCATCGCGGAAATATTCAGCCATGGTCAAACCGGTCAGTGCTACGCGAAGACGATTGCCGGGTGGCTCATTCATCTGGCCATAGACGAGCGCTACTTTATCAAGAACATTTGAGTCTTTCATCTCGTGGTAGAAGTCGTTACCTTCACGAGTGCGCTCACCGACGCCTGCAAACACAGAGTAACCACCATGTGCTTTCGCAATGTTATTGATGAGTTCCATCATGTTCACGGTTTTTCCTACCCCGGCACCACCGAATAAACCGACTTTACCGCCTTTTGCAAACGGACAAATCAAGTCAATCACCTTAATACCGGTTTCGAGCAATTCGGTACTGGGCGATAGGTCTTCGTATGCTGGCGCTTTGCGGTGAATCGAAGCCACGGCTTCATTACCAATAGGCCCGGCTTCATCGATGGGGCGGCCTAATACGTCCATGATGCGGCCCAAAGTTTTGGGTCCAACAGGAACTGAAATGGGCTTACCGGTATTTTGTACATTGAGCCCACGACGTAAGCCGTCAGAAGAACCGAGTGCAATGGTACGAACAACACCATCACCAAGTTGTTGCTGGACTTCTAGAGTCAACTCTGTTCCTGGTAATACGAGCGCGTCATACACAGATGGCATGGCATCGCGGGGGAATTCGACGTCGATCACGGCGCCGATACACTGAACAATCTTTCCTTCGGTCATGGGTGTCGTCCTAAACAGTAAATTTCAAAAGCATCAAACCGCAGCTGCGCCGCCAACGATTTCTGAGAGTTCCTTCGTAATAGCAGCTTGACGAGATTTGTTATAAATCAACTGCAACTCGCCAATCACGCTACCTGCATTGTCGGAAGCAGCTTTCATAGCCACCATCCGCGCACTTTGTTCTGAAGCAATATTTTCCGCAACTGCCTGATACACCAAAGCTTCGACATATCTGACAAGTAACTGAGCAATCACTTCTGGTCCTGCTGGTTCGTATATGTAATCCCACGAAGCACCTTGCTTACTTTCGCCCTGAAGTTTCTGCTTAGGCAAGGGAAGCAATTGTTCAACGACGGGTTCCTGCTTCATGGTGTTAATGAAGCGGGTGTAGGCCAAATGGACTTCATCCACCTCGCCAGCTGCAAATTGGTCCAGTAAAACCTTAATAGGACCAATCAACCGTTCAAGGTGTGGAGTGTCTCCCAAACCTATCGCATGCGACACTACCGGGACATTGGCGCGATTCATGAAGCCAAAACCCTTATTTCCCAACGCTGTAGCGCAAACTTTTGCTCCTCGGGCCTCAGAGGCCTTAAAGAACTGAGTCACTTGCCGAAGCAAGTTGGTATTTAAGCCACCGCACAAACCTTTATCAGAGGTCACAACAACAACCCCTACTCGCTTCACGTTTTCACGCTGTTCGAGGAAGGGGTGGCTAAACTCTGGATGGGCTTGGGCCATATGCGCGGCAACATTACGGATTTTCTCACCGTAGGGGCGTGCCGCTTTCATGCGGTCCTGCGCCTTGCGCATCTTGCTTGCAGCGACCATCTCCATCGCTTTGGTGATCTTTTGCGTATTTTTCACGCTTTTGATCTTGGTACGAATTTCCTTTGAACCGGCCATGCTTACTCCATTGCTACCTTGGCACGCTCACTACTCAATCAAATGCAGAATGAGCAGATTAGGGAATGCCCGGGTTATTCCCCGGACACTGATCAGTAAACGCCTGCTTTCTTGAACGCTGCGATTGCATCAGATAAAGTCTTTTCAGAGTCTTTATCCAATTCTTTGGTCGCTGCAATCTTGTCCATCAGGGCTTTGTGCTCGCTCTTGAGTGAAACTCGCAAGGCTGATTCAAAAGCCAAAGCGCGCTTCACCTCAACATCATCATAGAAGCCCTTATCAACGGCGAACAAGGTGACCGCCATCTCTTCAACAGACAAGGTGGCATATTGAGCCTGTTTCATCAGTTCGGTCACCATACGACCACGCTCAAGTTGCTTACGTGTGGCTTCATCCAAATCGGAGGCAAACTGGGCAAACGCTGCCAACTCACGGTATTGAGCCAGCGCAAGGCGCACACCCCCACCCAGTTTTTTAATGACTTTTGTTTGTGCTGCGCCACCCACCCGAGACACTGATATACCCGCGTTAATAGCGGGACGAATGCCTGCATTAAATAAATCTGTCTCAAGGAAGATCTGACCATCAGTAATCGAAATTACGTTTGTGGGTACGAACGCGGTCACGTCACCTGCTTGGGTTTCAATAATAGGCAAAGCGGTCAAAGAACCTGTTTTTCCAGTTACTGCACCATTGGTGTGATGCGAAACATAGTCTTCGTTTACGCGAGCAGCGCGCTCAAGCAAGCGTGAGTGCAAGTAAAACACATCGCCAGGGTAAGCTTCGCGGCCAGGTGGGCGACGGAGTAATAATGAAATCTGTCGATATGCCCAAGCTTGCTTAGTCAGGTCATCATACACAATCAGCGCATCACGCCCGCTATCGCGGAAGTATTCGCCCATTGAACAACCTGAATAAGGAGCGATAAATTGCATCGCTGCTGAATCAGACGCGGTAGCAGCAACCACAATGGTGTATTCCATTGCGCCATGCTCTTCCAATTTACGCACTACGTTCACAATCGATGATGCCTTTTGGCCGATTGCAACATAGATACAGGTCATATTTTGACCTTTTTGGTTGATGATGGTGTCAATAGCGACCGCGGTTTTACCCGTTTGACGGTCACCAATGATCAATTCACGCTGTCCTCGTCCAACAGGCACCATGGAATCAATCGCTTTCAAACCAGTTTGAACAGGCTGGTCAACTGACTTACGCCAAATCACGCCAGGCGCAATTTTCTCAATTGGGGAAGAGTGAGGAGAGTTGATTGGGCCTTTGCCGTCAATAGGCTTACCCAAAGCATCTACAACACGCCCAATCAAGGCTTCTCCAACGGGCACTTCCAAGATGCGACCGGTACACTTGACGGTGTTGCCTTCGCTAATATGTTCGTATTCACCCAGGATCACCGCACCCACCGAGTCACGCTCGAGGTTGAGTGCAAGGCCATATGTGTTGCCGGGGAATTCCAACATCTCACCCTGCATCACGTCGGCCAGACCATGGACACGGACGATACCATCGGTTACGGAAACAACCGTACCTTCGGTTCGTGCTTCAGCTGCAACGGGAAGATTCTGGATCTTCGCCTTGATCAGCTCGCTGATTTCGGACGGGTTCAACTGCATCATTTTCTCCATGGGCGTCTACAAATCAGACACCACGAATTTAAGTTGTTAGCGCGGCTTCCATACGATCAAGGCGGCCACGAACAGAACCATCAATAACAATGTCACCAACAGCCACTTTGACCCCACCTATTAATGATGGATCAATCCAAACATCCGGACGGATTCCACGTTTGAAGCGGGATTCAAGATCTTTTACCAAACGGCTTATTTGACCGTCTTCCATTCGGAAGGCCGAAGTAATCTTGGCATCAATCACGCCTTCGCGTTCGTGACGAAGAACTTCAAACTGGCTACGAATCTGAGGCAGCAATGCAAGTCGCTTGTTTTCAACCAATACTTCAACAAACTGTTTTGCATGGGCATCAAGGTGTTGGCCAACCACACTATCTATTAAGGCAACGAGTTGTTGACGTTGGATTCTTGGGTTCCCAATGAGGCTTTCCATTTGGGGATCCTTCACCACCATCTCCAGCAGGCTTAGCGCATCGGACCAGCTTGCGCTATTACCTGCCTCTTGACTTAGCTTGAAAACCGCCTCGGCATAGGGCCTTGCGACAGTAGAAAGTTCAGCCATTGATCAACCTCATAATTCCGCGCTAAGCGCGGTTAAGAGGTCAGCATGGACCTCGGCGTTGATTTCGCGGCGCAAAATTCTTTCAGCCCCCGCTACTGCCAGGCTAGCAACCTGAGCACGCAATGCCTCACGTGCGCGGAATGTTTCTTGCTCCACTTCTGCTTTAGCGGCAGCTTTAATGCGTTCTGCTTCCGCAACGGCTTCATGTTTTGCTTCTTCCACGATTTCAGCACGACGTTTTTCAGACATTGCAATGATTTCAGCCGCTTTTTGACGCGCCTCAACCATGGCATCTGCAGATTTACGCTCAGCTATTGAAAGATCAGCTTTTGCACGCTCGGCGGCAGCTAAACCGTCAGCGATTTTTTGAGCACGCTCTTCCAATGCCGCCGTTACGGGAGGCCACACAAACTTCAGGGTAAACCAGATCAGGATCGCAAATGTGATTGCCTGACCGATGATAGTCGCGTTGATATTCACGCTTTAGCCCTCATCAAGTTAAACAGAGATGGGGAATGCATCAGCCCTTCAGAACGGTAATCAGCGGATTGCTGAACAACAGCAACATTGCGATACCGACACCGATCATGGAAACCGCATCCAACAAACCTGCGACGATGAACATCTTCACCTGTAATTGGGGGATCAGTTCGGGTTGGCGAGCTGCACCTTCCAAAAAGCGGCCACCCAACAAGCCAAAGCCCAATGCTGTACCCAATGCACCGAATCCGATGAGGATAGCTACGGCGATGGCGGTCATTCCCAAAACGTGTTCCATGATTTCTCCTTGGAGGTCAGTTGTTAGTATTGCTAGTTAAAAAAAACGTACAAATTGAAACGCTAAATCAGTGGCTTTCGTAAGCCATGCTCATGTAAATCACCGTGAGGATCATGAAAATGAATGCCTGCAGGGTAATGACAAGAATGTGGAAGATGGCCCAGGGGGCACCCAGAATCCATTGGACATAAATAGGCATTAGGCCAATTAAAATAAATACCATCTCACCCGCATACATATTTCCGAATAGCCGGAGGGACAAGGAAATGGGTTTTGCAAGATCCTCAAGAATTCTGAAGACAAGGTTGGCGGGGGCCATTGCTGCACCAAAGGGAACGGTTAGCGCTTCTTTCGCATACCCAGCCGCACCTTTAGCGGCAAAGTTACCGTAAATACATAAAAAGAATACAGTGAGTGACATTGCAAAAGTGTGATTAGGATCGGTTGTTGGCACGACTTTCCAATGTTCAACTCCAAACAAACTCGCCACCATTGGGGCAAAGTCCACTGGGAGTAAATCCATGGCGTTAATTGCGAAGACCCAAACAAATATTGTCAAGGCCAAAGGCGCAACGAGCTTGCTATCACCATGAAATGTATCGTGAACTTGTTCTTCAACCATTTCTATCACAACTTCTACCAGAGACTGCAGTTTGCCCGGCACACCCGAAGTGACTTTCCTTGCGACCATAAACATCGTTCCGAAAATCACAAGCCCAAGGAATGCAGAGGTGATAAGCGTATCTAAATTCAAGGACCAAAAGCCATGACCAACCGTAAAATTGGTCAGGTGATGTTGAATATATTCTGTAGCGGATGGGGCTGCGCTTTCGCTCATGAATCTTTCCTGTCCTTACTATTCGCTTTGTCAGTCAATAAAGCCCCGAAGTAGCACATCAACGCCGCTACATAAGTGGCAAAAAATATGGGCGCGTCTAGTGGTTGCAGACGCGTGAACACGAGATAAAACATCACAATACTTACAACAAATTTGAAACTTTCCCCTGCATATTGAGCCCGTAGCGCATCTCTAGCGGAGGTAGAACCACCGAGCTGAGCTCTGGCTTGGTAAGCAAGTGCGGGAATAAACGCAGATGCCCCACCCCAAAAACTCGACAGAGCAGAATCTTGACCCATTACGCCCCACAACCCCAGGGACAATAAAACTGTTAATCCAACCTGAAGCCAAACAACTCTTAAAGCTTGCAGCAACATAGTTTCAGGCCGTTTAAACCATTCGATTATAGTCCGGGAAGAATTACAACGTCAATTCTGTAACAAATATTTCATGCGGCAGCGCGCAATTTTTTCTATCGCTTCAAAATCGCAATTAAACCCTCTAATTGATCAAGGTCATGAAAGCGCAAAACCACCTCACCCCCGCCCTTCGATTTGGTTTTGATACTTACAACCGCGCCAAGATGATCCGATAACGCTTGCTCTAAGTGACGAATGTCCCCCCCACCATGCTGGGGTTTTCCTAATCCGTTTGTTGACGCCTTGGCATTTGACCCGCGCTCTGCTGGCTGTGCCTCACTCAATCTTCTTTGCACCATTAGTTCAGTCGCGCGCACATTCAGGACTCGATCAATTACCTCTAAGGCTGCCGCAGGCTGTTCTTCGCTTGGCAAGCCCAGTAACGCACGCGCATGACCCATATCCAAGGCCCCATCTGAGAGTAGGGTTCGAACAGAAGGCTCTAAATCCAATAAGCGAAGTAAATTGCTGACTGCCGCCCGAGATCTCCCTACGGCCTTTGCGGCCTGCTCGTGGGTCAAACCAAACTCGTCTACCAAGCGTTGCAAGCCCACTGCCTCCTCTATGGCATTCAAGTTTTCGCGCTGAATATTTTCGATTAATGCAACGGCCAAGGTTGCTTCATCAGGGATAGCACGCACCAGAACTGGAACTTGATCTAAACCCGCCAAGCGTGCTGCTCTCCAACGACGTTCACCAGCAATAATCTCATATCGCTCTGATCCGATCGGTCTAACCAAAATAGGCTGCAATAAACCTTGGCCTCGAATGGAATCTGCTAAGGATTCTAATGCCACCTGATCCATATGGGTTCTTGGTTGATATTTTCCTGGTTGCATGGCGTCTAGGGCCAGACTATTGGGAACATCATTTGCTGATAATGGCTCATTACCAGATAACAGCGCATCGAGCCCTCGGCCCAAACCTTTTAATTTGACCATCTTGCTTTACTCTTTTTCTATAGTTGGGGGGATTGCTCAGGAAGTTGGCGTCGCAGCAATTCCGTTGCTAATTCTTGATAGGCCAAGGCCCCTTTTGAATTAGGGTCATAGTGCATGGCGGCTTTACCGTGGCTAGGCGCTTCTGCTAAACGAATGTTTCTAGGAATGACGGTTTGGTATACCTTGTCACCAAAATGCGCTTCTAGCTGCGCCGACACTTGCTGTGCAAGCTGGCTTCGCGGGTCAAACATCGTCCGCAATAATCCTTCTATCTCTAGCTGTGGGTTGAGATGATGTCTAACCCGTTTAATTGTTTGTACAAGATCCGATAAACCTTCCAGCGCATAGTATTCGCATTGCATAGGAATCATGACGCGTTCAGCCGCAGCCAAACCATTCACAGTAAGCATATTTAATGCTGGAGGGCAGTCTATTAAAACAAAATCATAAGCATCCGTAGAACTACTTAATGCCCAACGCAATTGAAACTCACGGTTCGGAAAATCCACCAGTTCAACCTCTGCTCCTGCCAGCTCACGGTTTGCAGGCAGCACCAGATAATCCCCTGCTGGCGATCGGATAGCGACTTCGTTCAGTGTGGCTTGGCCAAGCAGTACGTGATAAACGGATTGAGTTAACTCCGTTTTTTCTATCCCACTCCCCGTAGTGGCATTACCTTGAGGGTCAAGGTCTATCAATAGAATTTTTTGGCCTAACGCCGCAAGACTAGCAGCAAGATTCACCGAAGTTGTGGTTTTTCCGACGCCGCCTTTCTGATTTGCGATCGCAATGATTTTCATGATGGCGCTATTGCCTCTTCAATAGAATCGAAACGCACAATGATTAAGTGGCGGCTTGCTGCTAAATCAGGAAGATCTATGGCTTCAATGGTTGTTTTGGCGTGAGGAGGTAAGCGCCCAATTTCTTCGTAGGGAACCAGACCCTTCATTGCAATTAGCATGCCTTGACGCATAAGTATGCGCTCACTTACTCTAACAAAATCTGGCAAATCCGCAAACGCTCGGGAAATCACACAATCAAATGAAGTACCCGGAATATCTTCTACCCGCTTACCCAAAACCTCTAAATTTGTTAGACCCAGCGCTCCTTTTGCCTGACGAAGAAAAGCAACTTTCTTCTGATTAGGCTCCACCAAAGTGACCGTTACATCGGGACGGGCAATGGCAAGCGGGATACCTGGAAGCCCAGCGCCTGAACCAATATCAGCGAGCTGATGTCCCTGTTTGGGTAAATGAGGAATGACGCTCAAACTATCAAGCAAATGATGTGTCACCATCCTATCTCGTTCGCGAATAGCGGTGAGATTGATCGCTTGGTTCCACTTCTCTAGCAAAGACAAATAGTCTAATAGGCGGGTTGAAACATCTGAAGAAAAACTTAAACCAAAGCGACTCAACCCCAGTTCCAGAACTTCTTTTTCACTCATGCGGCATGCTCTCCGTGGCTAACTACGCCACCCAAGGCAACTGAAGCTCCCCCGCGACGCAAATGAACCAGCAAAAGCGCTATAGCTGCCGGGGTAATCCCTGAGATCCGGCCGGCCTGACCTAGCGTTGCTGGACGCAATTTAGTTAATTTTTGTTCTACCTCTCGTGACAAGCCCTTCACAAGCGCATAATCAAATTGCTCTGGAATACGCGCTTCTTCAAAACGGCGCTCTCGCACCACTTCCTCTTCTTGTCTTGCAATGTAGCCTTCGTATTTCACAGCAATCTCTACCTGCTCAGCGGCTTCTGGTGACACCCCTCTAAACATTTTCAATGCCTCTGAATTGACTGAGGCACAGGCTTGCATCATCTCCAAATAGGATGCCTCTGGACGTTTTAGTAAGTCCAACGCTGAAACCTCTCTTTCCAATGGTTTACCAAGCATTTCTTCGAGCGCTTTGGCCTCGGGGGTACGAGGGCGAAAAATCCATGTGTTTAAGCGTTCGCGCTCTTCAACAACTTCCGCCTGTTTTTCATTAAATTGTGCCCATCGCAAGTCGTCCACCAAACCCAAACCCCTTCCTATGGGTGTCAGGCGCGCGTCTGCATTATCTTCTCGCAACTGAAGCCGATACTCTGCGCGACTGGTAAACATGCGATAAGGCTCCGTAACCCCGCGAGTGGTGAGATCGTCAACCATCACCCCCAGATACGCTTCATGGCGTTTTGGCCACCAGGGTTCTCCATCTTTTGCTCGCAAAGCTGCATTCACCCCCGCAAGCAAACCTTGCGCTGCCGCTTCTTCATATCCCGTGGTGCCATTAATTTGTCCAGCAAAAAACAACGAAGAAATAACCTGCGTTTCCAACCAAGGTTGCAATGCACGAGGATCAAAATAGTCGTATTCAATGGCGTAGCCGGGCCTTAGAATTTTCGCGTTCTCCAAACCCGGGATAGAACGAACCATAGCCCATTGAATATCTAGCGGCAAGCTTGTAGAAATACCGTTAGGGTAAATCTCGTGGGTATCCAAGCCTTCTGGTTCTAGAAAAATCTGATGGCTTTGACGATCAGCAAAACGGTGGATTTTATCTTCGATAGAGGGGCAATAACGCGGGCCCACCCCCTCAATGACTCCCGTGTACATCGGCGAGCGGTCTAAACCGCCACGAATAATCTCGTGCGTATGCGCTGTAGTGTGGGTCATCCAACAAGGAACTTGCCTTGGATGCTCTCTTCTATGCCCCATATAAGAAAAAACCGGTTCCGGGCTGTCACCAGGCTGAGGCTGCAAAGAGGAGAAATCAATACTGCGGCCATCAAGCCTAGGAGGGGTTCCTGTTTTCAAACGTCCAACCGGAAGATCTAGCGCCCGCAAACGCCCAGCCAATGCGTTTGAAGGTGCGTCACCGACACGGCCACCGAGGCTTTGACTTAAGCCCACATGGATAATCCCACCCAAAAAGGTACCCGTTGTAAGCACCACAGCGCGCGCATAAACCAACATTCCGTGCTGGGTGCGAACACCCCTTATCTCACCACCCTCAACCAGAAGATCTTCCACGCTATCTTGTAAAAGCGCCAGATTTTTCTGCGACTCCAGCATTCCCCTAATCGCTTTGCGATACAAAACACGATCAGCTTGTGCACGGGTGGCGCGAACTGCCGGGCCTTTGCGGCTATTTAAAACCCTAAACTGAATACCCGCCCTATCCGCGGCAAGCGCCATCGCCCCACCTAAAGCGTCCACTTCTTTAACAAGATGCCCCTTGCCAATACCACCTATAGAGGGGTTACAAGACATTTGACCCAGGGCTTCCAGGTTTTGAGTAAGCAAAAGGCAGCTGGCGCCCATTCGGGCAGCCGCCAAGGCGGCCTCCGTTCCGGCATGCCCACCACCAATCACGATCACATCAAAGTCTTCTGGGTATCTCATTTTATTTTATGGAGTTCCATCTATTCACTAACATCACTTTTCGCAGACGACTATTCTACTTGAGGACAGCCCCAACCCCAAGGAACAAAACACTTTGGTTGCAACAAAACCAAGGGGGACGTTCCACGTGAAACAATTTGATGCTCAGCAAAAACCATTGTTTCACGTGAAACAATGCAGATTAGGTCAGCAAATCCTTGGCGAGACCTCTCAATAAAAAGCTCATGGAAGTAATTTTTTCCTCGTTCTCAGTGCAATAAGATCCAAACGTTTGATTGGGGGGCGCAGAGTAAGAAACCGCACCCGCCCTAGGGAAAAGCGGTGGAATAATCGCAGAACATGAAACCCCCATCAGATTTTCTAGGGTGTGAACGGTCCCCTCTACGGGCAGATAATGAGGATCGATTCCCGCATTCGCAACCCAGGCAAACACGGAGATATTCTTTGCTTTTAAACTTTCCATTGTTAAAAGAGCGTGATTAATGCATCCCAAGCGAAGCCCCACCACCAACAGAACCGGCAAGCCCATGGCAGAAACGAAATCGCGTAGATCGTCCCCTATGGAATTAAGGGGAACACGCACCCCCCCTACCCCTTCTATGATCAGCAACTCGCATGCGCTCATTCGCTCACGTACCCTATCCTCTAAGTGAGTGAGCGAAATCTCGACACCTTCGGCAGCAGCGGCGAAATGCGGCGAAGCCGCCAACCTAAAGCGATAGACCGACCTCTCTTCCAAGCGTAAAGCGTGACGATCGGCGCGATCTAAAAATACGATATCATCCCAAAATGCTTCGATTTGTCCTTCGTAATGTCCAACGGGAACGACCCCGCTAGCGACAGGTTTCATGGCGGCGGATTGAAGACCCAGATCCAAAAAAGAGCGCGCCAACCCGCCGGAAACCAAAGTCTTTCCAATACTGGTATCGGTGCCTAAAACAAAAAAAGCCTTGTTAGGCACTGCTCCTCTCCTTAAAAAAGCCAGCTGACTTTGCAGAATGAACCAAAAGATCCACGTCTTGAAAGGTGTGAGCGGCACTAAGAGAAATACGTAAGCGCGATGAACCAACAGGGACAGTCGGTGGGCGAATCCCTGCAACCCACACGCCTTGGTCAGCAAGCAATCGGGCGCAATGCATGGTCTCTGCTTCATCTCCCACAATAACAGGGACAATCGGGGTGCCATAAAAACGAAAGGGATAGCGCGATGCACCGACGGCATCTGACAAACGCGAGGCAAGCATGCGCAGCTGTGACCTCTGCTGCTCACCTTCCTGAATCAATTTTAAAGAGGTGGGGATTGCCCCAACCAAGGCGGGTGAAGGCGCTGTACTGAAAACATATGTGCGCGCGTGTTGTAGCAAGTATTCAATCAGAAACGCGGAAGATGCTACAAACGCCCCGCTTAATCCGGCAGCTTTGCCTAGCGTGGCCATCAATATCACCCGATCGGAATAAATCTGCCCCTCAGAAACACTCCCTCTCCCCTGTGCCCCCAACACACCAAAACCGTGCGCATCATCAATCAAGATTAGGGCATCAAACTCTTCAGCTAACTCAAGCAAACGCCCCAGGGGCGCGCGGTCCCCATCCATACTGAACACGGCATCAGTCACGATTAAACGTCGACGAGCAGGCAGTGTTTTAAGTGACTCAGCTAAAGCCAGCATATCCAGATGAGGATAGCGCTCTATGCGCGCGCGACTCAAACGACAAGCATCAATCAAAGAAGCATGGTTGAGGTGATCAGAAAAAACCACATCTTCTGGGCTGGTTAACACGCTCGTGATCACAGCTAAATTAGCCATATATCCAGTGATAAACAGGAGCGCCTCTTCAAAGCCGGTAAACGCAGCCAAAGCTTGCTCAGCATCAGCATGGCATTGCATATGACCACTCACCATAGGTGAAGATGCCGCCCCGGCCCCCCAAGATTGCGCCGCACTTGATATTGCGTCTTTTAAGTCGGGATGGCTAGCCAAACCCAAATAGTCGTTGCTCAAAAAAGACAAGGAAGGACGGAGGTTTCCCAAAAGTTGGATGCGAGGGCCGGCAGGCAACACCAATACCTTTCTCTCACGCCTTAAGTTTCGTGATTCCCATTCTTTCGCATCCTTAGCTAGTTCAGACAAAAAAAGGGATTCTTTCATGTCATAGTCTGAAGAACGCTAGCTGTTAAGGTCTCGCCTAACCAATTACATATATCCTCATTTAAAAGATATGGGGGCATGAGATAGACCGTTGAAGCAATAGGCCTTAATAAAAGTCCACGCTTCTTTGCCTGTACCTGAATCTGCCTGGCGCGGCCTGAACCTTCAATACAGTCAAATGCAAATACCATTCCCAGGCGACGGAGATTCGCCACCCCAGAACTATCCTGAAGGGGTTTAAGCGCTCGTTCTATCCAATCACCCCGCTGTATGTTGTGAACAAGGACATTCTCTTCACGCAAGAAATCCAACATCGCAACCGCCGCACGGCAAGCCAAAGGATTTCCGGTAAAACTGTGAGAATGCAAAAATGCTCGCCCCACCCCATCACCCAAAAAAACCTGATAAATAGCTTCGCTCGATAAGACCAAAGACAAGGGAAGCAATCCACCTGTAATCCCCTTAGACAAACACAGAAGGTCAGGCCAAACCTCTGCTTGCTCAACAGCGAAAAAAGTTCCTGTTCTGCCGCAACCGGTCGCAATTTCATCCGCTATCCAATGAAGTGAATAACGATCACAGAGCGTTCTCACCCCTCGCAAAAAATCAGGGTGATGCATTACCATCCCACCTGCTCCTTGCATTAAAGGTTCGCAAACAAAAGCAGCAAGCGTTGACCCTTCCTTTTTTAATACAGTCTCTAAACGTTCCAAGGCTTGGGCTGCCTCATCTTGGGGAGATACGCCAACACGGTGTGCGCGTCGATTATCGGGTCCATCAATAACCAAAGCGGCGCGCAACAAGGACCGATACTGCTCGCTGAATACGGCTTGATCGGTAACACCAAGCGCACCTAATGTTTCTCCGTGATAGCTTCCAGAAAGACAAACAAAACGGGTTTTGCGAGGAAGCCCCTGATTACGCCAACTCTGAGCGCTTTGTTTCAAAGCAATTTCCAAAGCGGAGGCACCATCACTCGCATAAGATACGTGAGTCAGTGCTCCGCCCGTTAGGCCCACCAAACTTTCAGCCAAACTGACTGCAGAAGGATGTGTGAATCCGGCGAGCATAACGTGATCAAGGGTTTCGAGTTGATCATGCAATGCTTGAACAATGGCGGGATGTCGGTGGCCAAGTAAGCACGTCCACCAAGAGGAGATGCCATCAAACCACTTTTGCCCGTTTTCTCCGAAAAGCCAAGGACCCTCAGCGCTAAGGATAGGTTCAACGGGTTCCTCTATCAGGGTCTGCATCTGCGTACAAGGATGCCAGACCACCCGTCGACTCCTCTCCGCCAAATTTATGTGGTTTAGGGTCATTGTTTCTTAGGTATCTTTGGATGGCTGATTAAAAAAGTCGAATCACTTACCAATACAAAAACGGGAGAATATTTCACCCAGCAAATCATCTGAAACAAGCTCGCCTAAAACCAAGTCCAATGCTTTTTGCGATAATCGTAATTCTTCAGCGAAAAACTCCTCTTGTTGCGCCACCATAGCCAAAGCCGAGTGCATATGGTTTCCGGCAATGCGTAATGCACTTAAATGCCGTTCTCTTGGCAAAAACCCTGGTTCAATGTTAGCGGACCATCCAAGTCGATCAAGAATTGCGGATTCAAGCGCTTCTAGCCCCTCACCGCTTTGAGCTGAAACCCAGATACCATCAAAAATTCTTTGCGCGGGAGCCACAAGATCCGCTTTGGTCCAAACCGATAGTGTTGGGATCCCTGTTAGTACTTCAGCAAACTCTTGTTCCATCCCCAGCTTATCCACATCGGGTGCTTCGAGGATAAGCACCAAATCTGCGGTCTTTGCGGTTGCCCAGCTTCGCTCAATCCCCATCTTTTCCACAAGTTCTTCACTATCTCGAAGACCGGCCGTATCGATTAATTCCAAACGAATACCTTTAATTTCTAAATGCGAACGCACGGTATCTCGAGTGGTGCCTGCTATGGGGCTCACTATTGCAAGCTCGTCCCGCACCAAAGCATTTAACAGGCTGGACTTACCAACATTTGGCGCCCCCAAAAGAACCACCCTACAGCCCGCTTGAAGGGTATGAAAGCGCTCAGCCTCATTCAAGAGCCCTTTAACCTTCTGATAAACCAAAATGAGTTGTCCCTGGGCATAGGTAAAACTATCGGTCTCTAGGCCCTCTTCAGGAAAGTCCATTCCGCCTTCAATTTGAAGTCGTATTCCAGTCAAATCATCCTGAATATTTCTTACAATTGAGGAAAACATGCCGTTTAAGGATCGTAACGCCCCCCGTGCCGCGGCTACACTGGTTGCGGAAACAAGGTCTGCCACAGCCTCTGCCTGAGTAAGATCAAGTTTTCCGTGAGCGTAAGCCCTGCGCGTAAACTCACCCGGCTCTGCTAGGCGAGCACCTAACGCTAAGCAGGCTTGTAGGATAACCCGGGGGATCATGTCCCCACCATGGGTATGCAACTCCAATACGTCCTCCCCCGTATAAGAATGCGGAGCTGGAAACCAAATCAAGAGGCCTTGGTCCAGCATTAAACCCGTTGAATCTTTAAACGAGGAAAAGTGTGCGTAACGTGGTTGCGGGGTAAACCCAGCTAATTGCTTTGCAATATCCAAGCATAGGGCACCACTCAACCGAATCACCGCTACCCCACCCGGGCCTATTGCCGAGGCTAGTGCGATGATGGTGTTCATTAAAAGCGCATCTCGCCTTTAAAGTATTAGTGCGCTGCAGCCTTTTCAATCTTGCGGGTAATTGCCCATTGCTGCAAGATCGATAAGGTATTATTCACCAGCCAATATAGTACCAAGCCTGCTGGGAAGAAAAAGAACATCACGCTAAAGGCCAAAGGCATAATCATCATGACTTTTGCTTGAACGGGATCAGGGGGAGGCGGCTGCATCTTAGTTTGAATAAAGCTAGAAATCCCCATCACGACAGGCAAAATGTACAAGGGATCTTGAGCACTTAAATCATGAATCCAACCTAAAAAGGGTGCGTGACGAAGTTCAACTGCGGCAAGTAAAGTCCAATATAGCGCAATAAACACCGGTATCTGTATGAGTACTGGTAAACACCCACCCAAAGGATTAATTTTCTCAGTCTTATAGAGCTCCATCATAGCTTGGTTACGTTTTTGCGTATCGCTTTCGTGTAACTCCTTGATACGTTGAAGTTTAGGAGCAACCAAACGCATTTTAGCCATGGATCGGTAGCTGGCAGCCGATAGAGGGAAAAACAGTAACTTAATACCAATGGTGAGCAAAACAATAGACCAACCCCAATTACCCACCCATTCATTAATAAAAGCCAGTACATGCCAGATGGGAACCGCAATAATCGCAAGCCAACCATAATCAATCGTTAGATCCAAACCTTTAGCCAGTGCCTTCAATTTTTCGCCCTCTTGAGGGCCACTATATAAAGGAACGTCTAGAGTCTTGGTTGAGCCAGGCGCTATCTCTCCTAAATCAACAATGACTCCTGAGGTATACAAGGTGTCGGATACTTTTCTAACGAAAAACTCCCTGGAAACGCCAGTTGCAGGAAGAAACGCAGACACAAAATAATGTTGAAGCATGGCAACCCAACCATCGTTGGATTGGGGAGGCGTTTTAGCCTTCTCTTTGTCAATATCTCCAAACGCCACTTTCTGAAATAGTGTTGAATCCGTGTAAAAAGAGGGGCCTGTGAACGTACTTACAAAACGAGGATCACCTGGTGGTGGTGTGGCATCGCGCAAAAATTGATAATAGGCGTGACTTGGAACGGGTGTATTTGTTGTATTGCGAATAGTCCAACGAATATCAATAAGATACGTACCTCGATGAAAAATGTATGTCTTGCTAGCCTGCAATCCATTTGTTAAGGGTGCCGTTAAGGTTAACTCAGCCGTGTCCTTACCTGGTTCTAACTTTACTAGCTCTGCACTCGGTTCAAAAACGGAAGTGTGATTAGGCAAACCCGATCCCATAAGACCGCTTTGCACAACGTACAGTGGCATCCCAGAATCCTGCATCAATACCATGGGATCGGAGCCATCGTCGGCAGCAAGATGCTTAAGAAGCACTAAACGACGAATATCACCACCGTTCACATCAATTTCGGCGTGAAAGACGTCCGTTGTGACAGAAACACGTTTTCCCATCTGCAAAGCTGCGCCCGGAACGACGGTTAATGATGTACTGGGTGGAACAGCGTTGGGTGCTGAATTCGGAATCGCTCCGGTTGTCGAGGCAGAAGAAGGCGTTGACACAGTCTTGGCCATTTCTAAGGCTACCGGCTTATTATGTGGATGTTGATCTTTGTCCCACGCCTCTAAAAGCATGTAACCAGAAAACAGAAAAACAGCGAGCGCGATTAAACGATTGGCATCCATGAATCAACGAATTCCTTCAGGGGACAGGATCATAGCCACCACGATGCCAGGGATGACATCGAGATAGCCGACGAATAGACAGTAAGGTACCGTAAACTAGACCATGACGATTTAAAGCTTCCAGCGCATAGTCGGAACAAGATGGGGTAAATCGACAACGTGGCCCAAGAAAAGGGCTGATCAAATACTGGTAAATGCGGATGAGGATACGCAAGAATTGCGACATTTCTGCACCCGTTTAATATGCAATTGAAACTCAGCAAGATAACGCTCGAAATCAGTAGAACTGAACGGTTTTTTGACGAGCACAACAAGATCCATTCCTTGCAGAGCGTCAGCATTTTGCCTAAACAACTCCCTACTGACTCGCTTCATGTAATTTCGCCCGACGGCCGTTTTACATACTTTCTTACTTACCGTAATACCCAACCGTGGAAAGGAACAAGTGTTTGATTTAGCTAACACCCTTATTAAATCCCCTCCGCTTGAACATCTAAAGCGAAACACGGCGTCAAACTCTGCTGGGGAAGACAATTTCCCCCAAGACTGACCCGGGTGTTGTTTAGACGGCGAGGCGAGCGCGTCCGCGGGCACGACGGGCATTCAATACCGCTCTGCCGCTACGAGTTTTCATGCGAACACGAAAGCCGTGTGTGCGTTTGCGTTTAGTAACCGAAGGCTGATAGGTGCGCTTCATGATATTTAATCCAATAATTGCTTTGAAGAACCCAAGATTTAAGCACAAAACCCTGTTTTAAGTCAAGCATCAAAAAGATATGGAAACGCCCTATGTCCTGTGGATAAGTATCCCCAGCTAGTCTACAATTACTGCATCGAATAATAGAACCTGACACTGCCCATACGGTTCGATAAAACCTCTCTGTCACTTACCCTAGAAGGCTTCTGCACCACCATGACCTCCTTTTGGGACTCTTGTATCAATGCGCTTCGGGAAACGATGCCCGAACAACAACTCAATACTTGGATACGTCCACTGATATTAGAAGGTGAAGGGACTAAATTACTCTTGCTAGCGCCTAACCGTTTCGTGCTGCAATGGGTTAAAGATCGGTACCTTGATCGAATACAAATTCTTGCAGACAATTACTTTAAACAATCAGTACAAATAGAAATGGGGCTTGTCACTGTTGATACGATCCCCAAGATAACCTCAAGTTTAAACGTATCGCATCAAGGGGAAGATATCTCCACGCCCTCTCTAAAACAAAAAAACACCTCAAACAATAGTACGAGCGAAACATCAGCTGAGCCTAGTCAAGCAAACAAATCTCACGAGAAAGGAAATAGGCTCAATAGTCTTTTCACTTTTGAAAACTTTGTGGGCGGAAAAGCTAACCAGTTAGCTCGGGCAGCAGCAATGCAAGTGGCAGAAAACCCAGGTAAAGCCTACAACCCGCTATTTATATATGGTGGCGTAGGCTTGGGTAAAACTCATTTAATACATGCCATTGGCAATCATCTTTTGCAAGAAAAAGAATCTGCTCGCGTACGCTATGTACATGCCGAACAATATGTTGCTGATGTTGTAAGAGCTTACCAGCATAAATCTTTTGATGCCTTTAAGCGGTACTACCATTCCCTTGATCTTCTAATGATTGATGATATTCAGTTTTTTGGGGGAAAGACGCGAACTCAAGAAGAGTTTTTCTTTGCTTTCAATGCTTTAGTCGAAACAGGAAAACAGATTATTATTACTTGTGATAGCTTCCCTAAAGAGATCATTGGCATGGAAGATAGGCTCATTTCTCGATTCGGTTGGGGTTTAACCGTTGCCATTGAACCGCCTGAATTAGAAATGCGGGTAGCGATCTTGCTGCGTAAAGCAGAAATGGATGGAACACCGATTGATCGCGACGTTGCTTTTTATGTTGCTAAATATATTCGTTCAAATGTACGTGAGTTAGAAGGGGCGCTTAAACGCATTCAAGCTTATGCTCGATTTCATCAAGAATCCTTGAGCATGGATATCACTCGCGAAGCCCTGAAAGATGTGATCGCGGTGCAAAAACGTCAAGTTTCCATTGAAAATATACAAAAAACAGTTGCCGATTTTTATAAAATAAAAGTTGCCGACATGTTTTCAAAAAAACGCAGCAGAGCTCTAGCGCGTCCCAGGCAAATCGCAATGGCTCTTACCAAAGAACTCACATCCATGAGCCTTCCTGATATTGGCGATGCCTTTGGTGGTAGAGATCACACAACTGTACTGCATGCTTGTCGCAAAATAGCGGAATTAAAACAAGAAGACCCCCTAATGCAAAAAGATTTTCAAACGCTACTTCATACTTTAAGCGGATAAAAGTGGAAGAGTATAAGTAACAAAAAAACATGTATGAACTGTGGACGATTTGGGGATAAGGTAGGTTTTGTCAAAGTTTTAAAAAACAATCCACAAAACCAATACACCATAACTTGAGTTTATCCCCTAGGTTTTAAGTAAGCTAAGCACATGAAACGTTGATGGTAAATGAACTTATCCACGGCAATACCCTTGCTCCTATTATCAAGTATTAAGGTTATATATAAATGCTATTAATTAAAGCCCAACGAGATCGACTTCTATCTCCACTGCAAAGTGTCATAGGGATTGTCGAGCGCAGACACACCCTTCCCATCTTGTCTAACGTTCTAATAGAAACTTCTGGTGACCGCTTAGATTTCACAGCGACTGACCTTGAAGTTCAAGTTCGAACTTGGACCTCGGTTACTGAATCACCAGCGGAAGAGTCGGTTACGCTTTCTGCCCGTAAATTGCATGATATTTTGCGTGCCCTTCCTGCTGGTGCGGATTTGGTGATTGAAGCCAAAGATAATCGCCTTACAGTGAAGGCGGGACGCAGCCGGTTCAATTTACAAACACTTCCCGGTCGAGAGTTTCCCCAAATTGCATTAAATTCCGAAGTAGGCGCAACCTTCAGCATTCCGCAAAATGTATTGAAAAAACTATTGGAACGTGCACAATTTGCAATGGCGGTTCAGGATATTCGTTATTACCTAAACGGAACGCTTCTCTCGATTGCAGATGGAAGATTGACCGTAGTAGCCACGGATGGTCACCGATTGAGCTATACCCATCAAGATTTAGGGGATAGCAACTCGACACAAGCTGAAGTAATCATTCCTAGAAAGAGTGTGCAGGAATTAATAAAACTACTGCAACCCATTGATGATCAGGTTCAAGTGACGATTCATGGAAATCAGGTGCGATTTGAATTTGGTTCGATTGATTTGGTTACTAAAGTTATTGATGGTAAGTTTCCAGACTACAAACGTGTGATCCCTACAAACCATCAGAAGACGATTCTGGTAGATCGTGCTTTGTTACAGCAAGCACTACAAAGAGCATCCATTTTATCGAATGAAAAAATAAGAGGTGTGCGCTTACTTTTAACTAAAGATAGTCTGGCTGTGGTTTGTTCAAACAATGAACAAGAAGAAGCGCAGGAAGAGTTAGAAGTCGCGTATACTGGTGAAGCTCTAGATATTGGCTTCAATATTGCGTATTTGGTCGATGTACTCAACCACCTGTCGGTTGATCAAGTTGAATGTCATTTCGGTGACAGCAACAGCAGTGTTTTGATCACGGTTCCGGAACAAGAAGACTTTAAATACGTTGTAATGCCCATGAGAATTTGAAATCGTTGCATAGCAGGATCCCCCAGTGACCGAAGCATATAACCCCAGTAGCGACTACACATCCGATAACATTAAGGTACTTAAAGGCCTGGAAGCAGTGCGAAAGCGCCCAGGCATGTATATCGGAGATACAAACGACGGAACAGGCCTGCACCACATGGTCTTCGAGGTCGTTGATAACGCCATTGATGAAGCTCTCGCGGGGCACTGCAACGAAATACATGTAACGATACACACGGATAACAGCATCAGTGTAACGGACAACGGGCGAGGTATTCCGACGGATATTCATCCGGAAGAAGGACGGTCAGCTGCAGAAGTCATCATGACCGTACTGCATGCGGGTGGAAAATTCGACGCGAATTCCTACAAAATTTCTGGGGGTTTACATGGTGTAGGCGTATCGGTTGTTAACGCCCTCTCATCTTCTCTGAAACTCACAATTCGAAGAGAAGGAAAAGTGCACGCGATGGAGTTTCGTCATGGCGAACCCGTTGCTCCTTTGGCGGTAATAGGAAATACCGATAAGCGTGGAACCGAAGTGCACTTTATGCCCGCGGTTGAAACGTTTCAACACATTGAATTTCATTATGAAATTTTAGCCAAGCGCTTAAGAGAACTGTCGTTTCTCAACAATGGCGTAAATATTATTCTCCATGATCAACGAACTGCAAAAGAAGAAAATTTTAGTTTTAATGGTGGGGTAAAAGGCTTCGTCGATTATATGAACCGCAACAAGGCGGTTTTACACCCAACAATCTTCCATGCGGTAGGGGAAAGCGAGGGGATAACCGTAGAAGTTGCAATGCAATGGAACGATTCTTACCAAGAAAACGTTTTATGTTTTACAAACAATATTCCGCAAAGAGACGGAGGTACGCACTTAACGGCCTTGCGTGCCGCTATGACCCGTACGCTGAATGCATACATAGAACACAATGATCAGGCAAAAAAAGCAAAAGTAGAAACAACGGGCGATGATATGCGCGAAGGTTTAATGTGCGTGTTATCGGTCAAGGTTCCGGATCCAAAATTTTCTTCTCAAACTAAAGACAAATTAGTCTCATCTGAAGTACGTCCTGTCGTAGAGGAAGTGGTTTCGGCCAAACTCGCTGAGTTTTTACTTGAAAAACCAGTTGAAGCAAAAATAATCGTTTCAAAAATTATTGAAGCCGCTCGTGCGCGAGAAGCCGCGCGTAAAGCCCGTGAAATGACACGTCGTAAAGGTGTGCTGGATGGGATGGGTCTACCAGGAAAACTGGCTGATTGCCAAGAAAAAGATCCAGCACAATGCGAGTTGTACTTAGTTGAGGGTGATTCTGCAGGCGGCTCAGCAAAGCAAGGGCGTGATCGCAAGTTCCAAGCAATCCTGCCACTGAAGGGAAAGATATTAAATGTAGAACGCGCACGTTTCGATAAGCTCGTGAGCAGCCAAGAAATAGCAACACTCATCACGGCTTTGGGTACAGGTATCGGAAAGGACGAATATTCCGCCGATAAACTTCGCTACCACCGCATTATCATCATGACCGACGCAGACGTGGATGGATCACATATCCGTACGCTTCTATTAACCTTTTTCTACCGCCAAATGCCAGAGCTGGTTGAACGGGGCCATATCTATATTGCGCAACCTCCCCTATATAAAGTCAAACATGGCCGCAGCGAGCAATATATTAAAGATGACTTTGAGTTAAAGCGATATTTGCTAAAACAAGGGCTAGAAGGCGCGGAATTGATTCCATCTGCCAATTTGGCGCCAGTGACGGGAGAAGCACTAGAAGCAATCGCGCGCGAATATTTGCTCGCTGAGGCAGTGATAGAAAGGTTGTCTCGCGTGATGGAAAGCTCAGTACTTCATGCACTGATGCAAATGCCAAAAATGAGTTTGCAATCTAAACAAGACGCAGAAGCTGCTGCAAGCACGCTTAAAGCACTGATTAATAATACCGAACTTTCTGTTCAAGTCAGTTCTAGCCAGAGGTTTGAAGGCTTTAAACTTGATTTGATTCGTCACATACACGGCAATGCCTATCTTTCTTCCCTTGATGGTGATTTCATCGAGAGCGGTGACTATGATCAAATTCTCAAAGCAGGATTGGTTTTACAGGGCTTGATCGGAGAAGGTGCCACCATACGCAGAGGTGAAAGAAAAGTACCGGTCTTTGGGTTTAAACAGGCGCTAGACTGGTTGCTAGAAGAAGTACGTAAAAATATGAGTATCCAGCGCTATAAGGGCTTGGGAGAAATGAATCCCGAACAGTTGTGGGAAACCACAATGGATCCGACCACCCGCCGATTATTGCGCGTTCAAATTGATGACGCCATTGCATCTGATGAGATTTTCACCACCTTGATGGGGGATGAAGTGGAGCCCCGCAGAGCGTTTATCGAGACCAATGCGCTTGGCGTAACGAATCTCGACATCTAAGTTAAACTTCCTGAAACTAAAACATGGTATAGCCTAGTTTTGTTTTTGCTGATTAAGGTCAGAGGAGTTAAGTTTTGCCTAAAACTCAGAACAAATCTTCAACTCGGAAAACACCGCATCCTCTTGACCGGATCCATGCCACTCACGCATTTATCCCTGGCGGCTTATATAAACCCCAACTAAAACGTAGCCTAGAACCGATCGCTGACAGAATGGTTTTAGGTCAGGCCCTTCGCGAATTTTGTCCCCGAGAGTCTCACGCAGTATGGGCTGTACCGGAAAACCGCCCGGATCCCTTAAAGTTAATTGCCGCCTCCAACCGAGGCCGCCAAGCCCATCTTGTACCCTTACGCATGGGACGGATGGCCGCCAGCCCTTTTGCTTACTTGCGGGGATCGGCATGTGTCATGGCTTGGGATCTAGCGCAACTGCCTGATACAGGTTTAAACGTAGTGATCGACGGAGACGCTCATCTCGATAATTTTGGTTTGTTTGGAACGCCAGAGGGAAGCGTAGTATTTGATTTGAATGATTTTGATGAAACCATGGTTGGCCCATGGATTTGGGATCTCAAACGCTTATCCGCTAGCGTAAATGTTGCAGGACGCGAAAATGACTTTAGCAAAAGAGAGCGGCACGCAGCCGTGATGCAATGCGTAGCAAGTTATCGACGTGCCATTGGCAACATGTCTGGAATGAGTGCACTAGAATTATGGCAGCGACATTCCTTAGCGGATCACTTCGCAGCGGAGTTCAGTGGGGATGGGAAAGTACGAACGATTATCCGTAAGGCAGAGGAAAAGGCCTTGGGGCAAAATAACCTTTCTTTTTTTAATAAAGTGATTGAAAAAGGACCGAAAGGGCTGCGTTTTAGACAAGATCCACCTTTGCTTGAAAGGGCAGACGAAGAAACAATAGCGGCGCTCATTGATGCACTCACCGACTATGCCAACACACTCTCGCCTGAGCGCGCGTATATGTTGAGACGGTACAGGGTGGTGGATGCGGCACATCGAGTGGTTGGGGTAGGCAGTGTAGGAACGCGTGCTTGGGTGGTATTACTGATCGGAAACAATCCAGACGATCCCTTGTTTTTGCAGGTGAAAGAAGCGGTAAAACCGGCGGCAGCCCCTTATGCTCCAGCCATGCCAAAAGACTTTCGCCATCAAGGGCGTAGAGTGGTTCATGGGCAAAGACTATTGCAAGCTGCCGGAGACCCACTCCTTGGATGGACCATGATGGAAGGCCGTGCTTTTTACGTACGTCAAATGAGAAATATGAAAGGAGGCGTTCCTACTGAGTGGTTAGCACCGGGACCCTTGGCTTTTTTTGCTGGAGGGTTTTCAGGGCTTCTGGCCAGAGCGCATGCACGCACAGGAGATGCAAGCGTGATTGCAGGATATTGTGGTAATTCTCGCGCACTAGATGAATCCATTGCAGAGTGGGCAGAACATTACGGCGATCAAATTGAACAAGACCACCACCTTTTGGTAAGGTCTATCAAAGCAAACAAAACGAAAGCCGAACCCCGAATTTAAACTGGCTTGACGGTCTTAGAGGTTTTCTTTGCAAGGGCTTTTTTGGCAGGGGATTTCACTGTGGTGGATTTCTTAGCGCTGCTTTTTGTGGGCTTGCTCGCCGAATCAGGGTCAACTTTAGACTTGGGACTTGTTTTCTTGGTGGCAGTGGGTTTTTTAGTGCTTGTAGCCTTTTTCAACGTGGTTTTGGCTTTAGCTGGCTTTTTACCGGTGGCTGCAACGCGTGCACTGAGTAAAGCAAGCGCCTCATCCAGCGTAAGCGTATCTAAATCCATCCCCTCAGTTAGGGTGGCATTGATTTTCCCGTGCTTAACATAATTACCGTAGCGACCCGTATGAAGGGTGATCGCCGCCCCATCTTCGGGGTGTTGACCTATGGTACGTAATGAGCCGCGAGCCGAAGATTTTGGCTGCGCCAAAATCTCAACAGCGCGAGGTAATTCGATGGTGTAAACGTCCTCTGTTTTGGGCACAGACCGAAATTCACCATCGTGTTGTAAATAAGGACCAAAACGCCCCACATTGGCCACAACCTTCTTACCTGATTCCGGATGTAAGCCTAAGTCTCTGGGTAAGGTAAGCAGTTTTAATGCAATGGCTAACGTAACGTCAGCGGGAGCCATTCCTTTGGGTAAAGAGGCGCGTTTGGGTTTTTTCTTTTCGTCCTTGATCGCTTCACCTAATTGCACATAAGGACCATATGGCCCTTTTAGCAATAAAATAGGTAAAGCGGTTTCTGGGTCGTCCCCAACAATGGTTGGGCCAACTGGCTCGGTGCTGCCATCCATATTGCGTGTGAAATCACATTCAGGATAACCATCACACCCCACAAATAAACCCCGGCTGCCAAGATGAAGGCACAAACCCTTATTGCACTTGGGGCAAAACTCATGAACTTTTGGCCAAGGGGCGGGTTTCCCTGCTGCTTGAACGGATTCCGAGAAGGGGTCCCAAAAATCTTTGAGCACAGGAACCCATTCAGACTTTCCTTCAGAAATGATGTCTAGTTGGTCTTCCATGTTTGCAGTGAAAGCGTAATCTACATAACGTGAAAACCGTTCAGTAAGGTAAGCGTTAACCCAAATACCTACATCGGTTGGGGTAAAGCGCTTGCTATCAAGATTGGCGTATTCGCGCGTCTGAAGCGTACTAATAATACTGGCATAGGTAGAAGGCCGACCGATACCATATTCTTCCAATGCCTTCACCAAACTTGCTTCAGTGAAACGGGGAGGGGGCTGAGTGAAATGTTGCTCACCATAAAGCCGAGTCACATCTAGAACATCACCCTGCTCCAGGTTGGGTAAACGCGCTTCGCCGTCTTCCCCTTCACTATCATCTTTGCCTTCCTGATAAACAGCGATAAAGCCAGGAAAAACGAGGGTCTGGCCAGAGGCACGGAACAGATGAGAGGGGTCGCCGGCAGCGGCCAAATCAACGCTAACGGTATCAAAGCGCGCAGGAGCCATTTGACAAGCGACAGTTCGTTTCCAAATCATTTCGTACAGACGAAATTGCTCAGGAGAAAGATGTTCGCGCAAACTGGCAGGGGTGCGGGCAATGGCAGTAGGCCGAATTGCTTCATGCGCTTCTTGGGCATTCTTTGAACGATTAGCAAAGCTAACAGGGGTGGCGGGTAAATATTCAGCATCAAAATGGCTAGACACCCATTGGCGAATATCGGTAATTGCATCCCTGCTTAAGGCTACAGAGTCGGTTCTCATATATGAAATCAGACCCACCGCCCCACCATCAATGGCAATACCTTCATAGAGCTGCTGTGCCACTTTCATGGTGCGATCCGTTGTGAAACCGAGTTTACGAACCGCTTCTTGTTGCAAAGTGGAGGTCGTAAAAGGCGCCGCTGATTGACGCTGTTTACGCTTGCGCTCAACGCGCATCACCCTTACTTGACCGCCATGGCTTTCAAAAAGATCCGTTGCCCCCTCGGCAAGCGTGCCAGGAATCATTGAAATTTTACCGCCTACCGCTTTGGAGAGCCTTTGCATGACTTCGCCACTGCTGTCCAATGAGGTGACCGCAAACTGCTCGAATTTTTCCCCATCAAACTGGTTGAGCTTTGCTTGAACTGCTTGCCCCTCTTTTAAGCCCTCTAAGTGAATAGACCAATACTCTCGGGTTTGAAAGGCTTTGATTTCTTGCTCACGTTCAACGATTAAACGTAGCGCGGGGCTCTGAACACGGCCAGCAGACAACCCTCTTCTTGCCTTCCATAAAAGCGGAGAAATATTAAAACCAACGAGGTAATCTAACGCGCGTCGGGCTTGTTGGGCATTGACTAAAGGCTGGGCAATTTCTCTAGGATTGGCAACAGCATCACGCACAGCATTTTGTGTAATCTCATAAAAGACTACACGTTGCATGGTTTTGTCTTTAAGGAGTTTTTTGTCTCGCAAAATTTCCGCAAGGTGCCAAGCAATAGCCTCGCCTTCGCGATCCGGGTCAGTCGCGAGGTAAATGTGGTTACATTTTTTTACTGCCTTGGCGATGGCTTCGACGTGTTTTTCGTTTCTTTCGACCATTTGATATTGCATGGCGAAATCATTGTCGATATCTACAGCCCCAGTTTTAGGGACCAAATCACGAACGTGACCATAAGACGCAAGAATTTCAAAACTTGACCCTAAATATTTTTTTAAGGTCTTCGCTTTGGAGGGGGATTCGACAATCAGAAGGTTCTCAGCCATATTGTTGCGATCTCTAAAAGTCTAGGCTTAATGAACCAAGGGCTCGGTGTCCCCGATGAGTTCTTCCATCAACATGATGTCCATAGGGTGACCTTGTCGCCAAAAAACCGTTAAGGTAATGAGCTTCAATTTGTCTAGGCTAATGGCACCGCCTTCGATCGCCATGGCACTTGAAATAATCCATTCGCGTTGTTCTGCCCCTAGAATTCCGCCCCCTTCTAAGAAACTTAGAAAGCCCCAGCCTTCTTGGCCTAATTTATCAAACTCAGCATCGCTCAAACAACGCAGCGAAGCCTTCCCCCCCGTTTCAAAAGTACCTATAGGGAGTTGGTCAACAACCTCTAACCAAGCTAAGGCTTGTTCTACTTCGTCAGGTTCAAAACCAGCAGCAAATAATCGGTTTTGTAAAACAGCATTAGTGGGATACACGCCACTGGAAAAAAAGTTTTCGTAAACAAAAATTAGGATGTCGTACATCGTTTTTCGTTTCACTCCCCGAAGTCACATTACGAATCCTTGCCTCATATAGCTCGCCTTGAGGCCCCTAAGAAATCAGTCGTTGATATCGACCATCCGATAATCGAACAACTCTTCCTGCTAATTCTTCCTGACCGAGAATGGAGGATACTTGGATTGCCGTCAAGCGCGTGAGGTTTACAATTTCATCTAGCCCTGCAATCCCGGCCTGTAAAACACAAAGAACCGGATCAGTTTCTGATATTGGGTCGGTTTGCGGAGAACTCAAGCCCGATAGTGAGGAATGACGAAGAAGAATAGGGGCCAGTTGTGCCCATACATCATGAACCGTTTCTACCAAAGTGGCTCCCTGTCGGATTAACTGGTGGCAACCTTTACTAAAAGGTGAGTGAATAGACCCTGGAATCGCCATGACCTCGCGCCCTTGTTCCAATCCTTGTTGAGCTGTAATCAGAGAACCGCTCCCCAGTGCAGCCTCAACGACCAACACGCCCTGCGATAAGCCAGAAATAAGACGATTCCGCTCAGGAAAATGATGTTTGAGCGCATTGGTTTGTAAGGGATACTCGCTGACAAGGAGTCCTTCCTGAGCGATCTTGTGGCCTAAAGCGCGATGTGCTGGGGGGTAGATACGGTCTAGGCCATGAGCCAAAACGGCAAGGGTTCGACCTATGGTTCCTAGGGCGCCTTCATGGGCGGCCCCGTCTATGCCTTCTGCTAGACCGCTAACAATAGTGAGCCCCCCCTCCCCCAAATGTTTTGCAAACGCGCGGGCATCTTGCAAGCCCTGAGGTGAAGCGCGGCGACTACCTACAATGGCGATAGAAGGATGATTTAGCAAAGCACTATCGCCAGAGAGCCATAAGATGGGTGGGGGGTCCGATAAGGTTCTTAAAGAGGCAGGATAAGCACTGTCAGCCAAGGTGAGGATGTGGTGTTGGGCATTTTGAAGCCAGGCTTGTCTTTGATGAATGGCTTCGGTTTTAGGCCCATCCCGAAAATACTTTGCGGCGGCGGGGGATAAAACCTCGGCCATGCGGCGTATGGGCTGTCTGCAAATGGAGTCCATATCACCAAAGCCTGCTATGAGTTGGTGCCAGACCCCTGCCCCGAAGCTTGGTATCGCGGCAAGTTCGAGAAGGGTTTCACGTTGTGTTAGTGAGTCTAAGGGGGTAGGCATTCAATCTTCAGGGAGCGGATCAAAACAAACCTTAGGATAACGCCAGAAGGAAGGGGAGTACCGTTTTGAAAAACACAAAATTCTTATACTAGGGGAAACGACAGAGCGCAGCAGGCTAGGCGCCAAGGGTTATAATGCAATTTAATTTTTTGTTACTCATGTGCTCAGATCATGGCTTTACTTCCGCTTCTTCACTACCCTGACCCGCGCTTACATAAGGTAGCTGCGCCGGTGAAGCAGGTTGATGAAACCATACGCAAACTGATCGATGATATGGCTGAAACCATGTACGCCGCGCCTGGCATTGGCTTAGCAGCGACGCAAGTAGATGTTCATCAACGCATTATCATTGTAGATACCAGCGAAAACGGGAACCAACTGCAGGTTTTTATTAACCCTGAAATCATTTCCTCGTCTGGTGAGGCTGAGCGCGAAGAGGGCTGCTTATCGGTTCCAGGTATTTATGATCGCGTTGTTCGGGCAGACGCCATAAAAGTTCAAGCTTGGAATAAACAAGGCGAATTATTTACGCTCGAGGCAGAGGGCTTGCTGTCTACCTGCATACAACATGAAATGGATCATCTTCTCGGTAAAGTCTTCGTAGAGTATCTGTCGCAACTTAAACAGAATCGTATCAAGACAAAATTGCGCAAGCGTTCGCGCGCGGCGGGGTAATGCGCATCGTTTTTGCAGGAACCCCTGTTTTTGCTGCAATTGCACTTAAAGCCCTCTTGGAAGCAGGGCATGAGGTGAGCGCGGTATTTTGCCAACCCGACCGCCCTGCTGGCCGTGGGCAAAAACAATTGTTTGGGCCGGTTAAACAAGTGGCGATAGAGCATGGCTTGCAAGTATTTCAGCCTACGAACTTGAAAGAACCAGACATACTGGAGTGGATTAAAAGCGACCCCTCTCAGCTTTGGGTGGTGGCAGCCTATGGCTTACTCCTCCCCCCTGATGTGCTGTCTTCTCCTCCTATGGGATGCCTGAATATCCATGCTTCATTGCTGCCCCGCTGGCGGGGTGCAGCGCCTATACATCGCGCAATTCAAGCAGGGGATCGCAAAACCGGGGTGGCCATTATGCAAATGGAAGAGGGCCTAGATACCGGCCCAATTCTGTTTGAGGAGTCGATAGAAATTGGCCCCCGCGATACTACCGAAACCCTGCACAACCGCTTAGCTACGCTGGGTGCGCAGGCCATCGTAAAGGCCCTCGAAAACTTAGACTCTCTTAGATTAAACGAACGCAAACAATCCAGTGAGGGGGTCCGCTACGCCCATAAAATAAAAAAAGAAGAAGCAAGGATAAACTGGACGCTTCCAGCAGCAGAACTAGAGAGGCACATTCGAGCTTTCACGCCCAGCCCCGGAGCGCGGTTTTGCTATAAGGAAGAGATGATCAAAGTAGGAGAGGCCTTTGTCGCAGCCTTACCCCCCGAAACCCCCAAAGAGAGCCCTGCCGGTTTAGTCATCAATAATCAATCAGATTTGTACGTTTTAACAGGGCAAGGGGTGTTGCGCTTTACCCGATTGCAAAGACCTGGAGCAAAGATGATTGCGGCGCACGATTTTATGGCGGGTTGCCCTATCCCGGTGGGCACAAAACTTGACTGAAACCACTCCAAAGCTTCCTGTCCGCGCTCGCGATCTAAGCGGAGAAGGAGAAAGACTAGAGCGTGCGCAAATGTTGAGCGTAGAACTATTGCAGCAGGTGTATGCAGGCAGCAGTCTCGATACGGCGACGCAGCGCACCATGACGCAACTCGATGCGCTCGGCCCACATTTAAAGGCAGTGTGCAGAGATACCTGTTACGGCGTTCTGCGTCATCGTGGGCGTATCCGCGCTTTGCTCGCCCCTCTTCTCAAAGATGACAATACGCAAGTGCTACTGAAAACCTTGCTTGAAGTCGCGCTGTATCAAATTGCCTATACTCGAATTGCGCCCCATGCTGTAGTTGATCATGCAGTTAAATCCGCCGGTCTTCTTGCTCATCCTGCCGTTGGGGGATTTATCAACGCGGTGCTGAGAAACTTTATTCGACAGAGAGACAGCCTAGAGCTGGAGGCAGATCGGACTGCTGAAGGACGGTTTTCGCATCCTGAATGGTGGGTGCGAAGAATGAAGCGGGACCACCCCAATGAATGGAAAAAAATTCTTGAAGTAGCGCAAACGCCTCCGCCCTTGACCCTGCGGATCAACATACGTAAAACCACGCTGCAAGGGTATTTGGACATCCTTCAGCAGAATGCTATTGAAGCTTATCCCGTCGGGGTTTCAGGGGTGCATCTCGTCCAAGCGATTTCAGTTGAGCATATCCCACACTTTTTTGACGGATGGGTGTCGGTTCAAGATGCGGCTGCGCAGTGGGCAGGCCATCTTCTTGCCCCCAAAAAAGGCGAGCGTATTTTAGATGCTTGCGCCGCTCCTGGTGGTAAGACCGCACATTTGCTCGAGTTGGCTGAGATAAAATTGAGCGCCTTGGATCAGGATGGCCTACGGTTAGAAAGAGTGAAACATAATTTGGATCGCTTAGGCCTTCAGGCCGAGCTACTTTGTGCAGACGCGGCAGATTTGGGAACTTGGTGGGATGGCCAAAGCTTTGATCGAGTTTTACTCGATGCGCCATGCACTGGTTCGGGCGTCACGCGCCGTCACCCAGACATACGCTGGCTAAGACGTTCTGCAGACCCCTCTACAATGTCAGTTCAGCAAGCACGATTGCTTAGAGCGCTTTGGCGGACATTAAAGCCGGGTGGTACATTGCTGTTCGTGACTTGTTCGTTATTCGCCGAAGAGGGGCCTAAGCTTATTCAAGGCTTTTTAACAGAACAAGCGGATGCTCGCTTTAGAGTTTTACCTCAACCCCCATTTGAACAAGGTTGGATTATTCCCGATGCCCTGCATGATGGATTTTTTTATGCACTTCTTGAGCGCACCCGCTAGCCGATCGCCTCTTCTCAGGGGTGTATGGTTTCTTCTACTCCTTGCCTGCATGCTGGTGACAGGAGAGGTTCAAACCGCAAAAGCCGAGGGAATCAACATCCGCACGGTGGATGTAGAAACAGTCGATGAAGGTTACCTTCTCAACGCTAACTTTGATCTTGAACTCACACCCAAATTACAAGATGCAGTCTCACATGGGGTGTCTTTGGATTTTGTTTTGGAATTTGATTTATGGCGCCCGCGTGCATGGTGGTTTGATGAAACCATTATTCATTTTCAAGAGCATCGTAGGCTGAGTTTTGTTCCTGTTACCCGAATGTATAGACTCAATATTGGCAGTTCTTATGAAACCTTTCCTAACCTTAAAGATGCGTTGAAAGCCTTAGCTTACGTCCATGCGGTACCCGCTTCAGAAAAACCAGGGTTACTCAAAGGACAGCGCTATGAAGCTTCACTCTCACTTCGCCTGGATACTTCCTTATTGCCCAAACCGATTCAGCTTGAGAGCTTGTCAACAGGTGAGTGGCAACTGTCTTCGCCTATCCATCGCTTTAGTGTGAACCCTAACTGATGCTCTTTACTTCATGGCGAATGCGGGTTTTGCTTGGGGTATGTGTGCTCCTTGGGGGAGGCTTGCTATATCTCTTATTTCAGGCAACCGCCAATACTTCCCTGTTTGCCGAAAACTATACGATGCTGCTTTTTTTGGGGGCGACGCTAGCGTTGGGTCTAGTGGGTTTAATTGCTTATCAGATTCGAATGTTGTATCGCCGATTGCGTTCAAGGGAATTTGGTTCACGCCTTACCTTAAGACTGCTCATCGTTTTTAGCATTGCGGCCTTAGTACCAGGTACTTTGGTTTACGCTGTTTCAGTGCAGTTTTTAGCAAATAGCATTGAAACATGGTTTAACGTAAACGTGGATCAGGCGCTCGAGGCAGGATTAAACCTAGGAAGAACCAGCTTAGATAGCATGTTGGATGATCTCGCCTTAAAAGGCGAAACCATGGCCGGGTCAATGGCTGAAAGTTCAGCTATTGATGAGGTGCCACTACTCAACCATTTGCGGGAGCAAGCAGGAGTAGACGAAGTTACTTTATACAACAAAGCTGGAAAAACGCTTGCCTTCTCCAGTTCTCACCCCACCGCCCTTTTTCCTGGAGCAGGATTACCCAAAACCGCAGCACTCAGACAGATTCGCTTACAGCGCACTTATAAAAGTATTGAGACAGTGCCTGGACAGGGATTTTTCTTAAGGGTTGTGGTACCCGTCAATCTTCTTTCCATTAACGAGGATATGAGGGCATTAGAATTACTTCAACCAGTTCCGGCAGAACTTTCAGCAAATGCCGAGCGGGTGGACTCTGCTTGGCGCAACTATCAAGAGTTGATTCGAGCCCGAGTAGGTCTCAAAAGAGTGTATGGATTAACGCTTACGTTAACCTTATTACTTACCTTGCTTTCCGCCTTGGCTCTGGCCTTTTCGCTTTCAGAGTACCTGGGACGGGCACTAGGACAATTATCAGAAACCGCGTTGGCAGTGGGACGAGGGGACTTTACCCGCTTTGCCAAGGTGACCAGTAAAGACGAACTGGGTTTATTGGCAGGAGCTTTTAACACCATGATTCGTCAATTACAATCTGCTGCAGAGACACGTGCTCGTGATCAAGCACAGGTTGAAGAAGCGAAGTCCCACTTAGAGGGAATTCTGGCCCATTTGAGCGCAGGGGTCGTCGTGATTAATCCTGACGACACCATTCAGACTGCAAACCCAGCAGCGAATCAACATCTGAATGGAGAGGCGTACTGTGTTCCAGGAGTCGCACTGAAAAGCTTACTTAAGGATGCCCCGGTAGAAGGGATGCGCTCTTTTGCGGGCGCGGTGCTTCAGCATTTTGCTCAAACCACCGAAGCCTCTTGGGACAGTCAGTTGGAGTTCGTCGGCCCGGATGGGGTGCGCATCTTGCATCTTAGAGGCTCATCTTTGCCCGGCAAGACACCGCCTGATCGCATGGTGGTATTTGATGACATTACCGAGCTACTTCAGGCGCAGCGTGATGCCGCATGGGGTGAGGTGGCGAGGCGCTTGGCCCATGAAATCAAGAATCCACTTACTCCCATTCAACTCGCTGCTGAACATTTACAAAGAAAGCTTGTTTCACGCCTCAATGAAGAAGATGTGGCCTTCGTGAATCGTTCTACGGCAACGATCGTGAATCAAGTTGATGCCATGAAATCTATGGTGGATGACTTTAGTGCCTATTCGCGTGCATCAGGTCTGGTGAGTCGGAGCCTAGATCTGAATGCCCTCATCGCTGAGGTCGCAACCTTATACGAACCCATGCAAGTAGCCATACGTCTTGAACTCATGCCTACGCTTCCGCTGTTAATGGGTGACTCAAAGCTACTTCGGCAGGTTTTGCACAACTTACTACAAAATGCGGTAGATGTTCTTCAGGACCAAAAAAATCCTGAGATCGTGATCAGCACCAAACTCGAGGCAGGAGAAATTGGCTTGTCTATCAGTGACAACGGTCCTGGAATTTCAGAAAACTTGTTGGGCCGTGTATTTGAACCTTACGTGACAGGAAAAACAAAAGGCACAGGATTGGGTCTTGCGATTGTGAAGAAAATTATTGAGGAACACCAAGGGCGTATTCAAGTGAGAAATCAAGAGCCGCAAGGCGCACAGTTTGTGATGACTCTGCCCATAGTCAACGCAGCATCCGAGGGGACTCAGGCGTGAGCCAAGATATTTTAGTTGTCGATGATGAGGTGGGGATCCGAGAACTCCTTTCGGAAATTTTGCGCGACGAAGGCTACCGAGTTCGGCTTGCAGCAGATGCGATAGAGGCGCGGCAGGAGCGCCGCGAAATACGCCCGGATTTGGTTCTCTTAGATATATGGATGCCAGGAACAGATGGAATCACCTTGCTCAAAGAGTGGGGAAGCGCGGGTATGCTCACTATGCCCGTGGTCATGATGTCGGGGCATGGAACGGTAGAAACAGCGGTAGAGGCAACACGTCTCGGTGCATTTGATTTTTTGCAAAAACCCATCGCGCTTCCGAGGCTACTCGACACAGTGGAGCGGGCGCTGGCCAAGGGCAAAGCAGATTTTCAACCAGGCCTGAATTTCGTTCATCTCGGAAAATCCGCCATGATGCTGGATATGAGAAAACGACTGGATCTGCTTGCCAATCGTGCTGCCCCCATCCTTTTTGTGGGGGAATCGGGTGCAGGGGCTGAACTTGCCGCCCTTTATCTTCACCGCCCCAACGCACCTTGGGTGGCCCCGCTCGATATGGGCTGGTTGGCCGAGAATCCATTTACCGTTTTAAGCGAAGCGCAAGACGGTACTTTGTTTTTAAACGACATCGCAAAACTAGATAAAGCCAGCCAAAAAGGACTAATCCAACTTGTCGGAAAATTGGATCGCCACAATGTGCGCTTACTAGCGGCTTCTTCAAAATCGCCCGCAGACCTTCTCAAGCTAGAGCTCTTTGATGCTGAGACTTTGGCAAGATTGACGCAAATCGTGATGCCCATGCCCGCATTACGGGATCATTTGGATGATATTCCTGATATTGCTACCGTAATTTTGATGCAATTAATTGAGGCGAAGGAAGTACCATTCAGAACTTGGTCGGCTGGCGCCCTGAATGCGCTGCGCGCCCTAACATGGCCCGGCAATTTACCTGCGCTGGCAAACGCAGTAAGAACATTGGCATTAAGTAGTTTTGATGTAGAAATTGGGGTAGAAGAAGTCAACCGAATTGCAGCGCAGTTTACCCAAACAGAACAATCATCGGCCATCCCCATAGAGTTTGATTTACCCTTGCGAGAAGCCAGGGATTTGTTTGAGCAGGCCTATTTTGCGCACCATATTCGAGCTGAATCCGGCAATATGTCGCGTGTGGCGGAGCGTGTGGGCCTGGAGCGAACCCACCTGTACAGAAAACTCAAGCAATTAGGAATGAGAACAACTGGGAAGGATGAATGAATCCTTGTAAATTAACTAGGCTAATCTGCCGTTATGTCGTAAGCGAGAAATAATGCTCTTGCCGGAGAAAACAACATGACCCAAGAAGATACCCTAATTGAAAGCGCGCCTTCAGTGGATACAGACGCACTCCTGATCCCATTGAACATGGATCAACCCTCTACAGAAGTGGTTGCCGAAGCGGAGCCCGTCTATCGGGCTACAATTTTGTTTGTAGACGATGAAGCGAATATTCTGCGTTCCTTGGCGCGTTTATTTCGAGGAAGAGATCTAAAGATTCTTATTGCTGAGAGCGGTGAGTCAGGTTTAAAGGTTTTGTCAGAAGAGCAAGTAGATTTGGTGGTGTCAGATATGCGTATGCCTAATATGGATGGAGCACAGTTCTTGACCAAGGTATACGAGGGTTGGCCGGACACAGAAAGGCTTTTGTTAACAGGCTACGCTGACATCACCGCAACTGTGGGGGCAATTAACCAAGGGCGTATTTCGCGCTATATCGCGAAGCCATGGGTAGATGATGAAATTTTAGGTGCGGTTGAGAATGCGCTAAAGCTTAAGCAGTTAAAGCATGAAAAACAGGAGCTTGAGCAGCAAATAGAGTCCCAAAACAATGAGTTGGAGCAACTCAACCAAACCTTGGAACGCAAAGTAGAGCAACGGACCAAAGAAATTCACGCATCGAATGAGCGTTTAAAAAGTAATTACGTCACTTCCATTAAGGTCTTTTCAAACTTAATTGAATTGCGAGGCGGTGCTTTATCTGGCCATTCACGCAGGGTAGGTGAACTCGCTGTGAAAATTGGTACCGAAATGAAATTACCCCGACCCGTGTTACAGGAAATTTTGTTAGGAAGTTTACTGCATGATGTAGGAAAAATTGGTTTTAAGGACGATATTTTGAGTAAGCCTTTGGCTCAAATGAATATTGAAGAAACCAATATGCACCGAAGCCATACCAAAAACGGGCAGGAAGCACTTGAAGCACTCGGTGATATGGAAAAGGTGAGCCTGATCGTACGATCACACCATGAAATGTGGGACGGAAGTGGTTACCCTGATAATCTTTCAGGTGAGCGCATCCCACTTACGGCCAGAATTGTATGCGTAGCGAATGATTATGATGGTTTACAAGCCGGAACGTTAACGGTCACTAGGCTCAAACCAGAAGCGGCAGCAAAGATGATTCAGATGGGAAGCGGCAAACGATATGACCCCGTAGTAGTGCGCGCATTTGAAAGAGTCGTGTTTGGAGATGAGATTAAGGCACATGAACACATTGTCACAGCCTCTGAACTTAAGGTTGATATGGTATTAAGTCGAGACTTATTTAGTTCAGATGGTGCACTCCTTGCGGTAGCCAATACGAAATTAGCGAATGAAGAAACTGTTAAGCGTTTGCAGGAATATAAAAACCATGACAACTCAGCGCTAAAAATAGTGGTCAAGAAATAATTTGCTTTTAACCCTTTAATCATAGAGATCCAGAATGTCTGTTTCAGTACTCATCGTAGACGACTCGCCCATTGCCCGAAAAATGTTAAAACGGGCCCTTCCCCCGGATTGGGATATCACCATTCAAGAGGCCTCGGATGGCGCGCAAGCGATTGATATATACAGGCAAGGAAGTGTTGAACTGATGTTTCTAGATCTCACTATGCCAAATATTGATGGCTACGGTGTGCTAGAAGTGCTGCAGGCAGAAGGGCTGAACTGTATCGTGATCGTTGTTTCGGCTGATGTGCAGCCTCAGGCAAGAGAACGTGTTTTGGCAATGGGTGCGATTGCCTTTATTCCTAAACCGGTCAATCCGGAGGGCCTGCAAGAGGTGTTGCGTCAATACGGAATACTCGTATGATCAAAGGCTTAAATGAAGATCAGACCGCTGCCCTACAGGAGTTGGCCAATATTGGTATGGGCCAAGCAGGGAATTCTTTAGCCCGTATCTGGAAGGAGTTTGTTCACTTATCTATCCCTAGAATAGCGATGGTGGACGCTTCGCGTCTGCCAGATTTAATTCTGGGCTTTGTGGGCGATACGGCGGTAAGCGCTTCGCGTCAAGCCTTTCACGGCGGTTTTAGAGGCGAAGTGTTAGTTGTAGTGACAGCCAAGGATCGAAATGGTCTCGCGCAGTTGATGGGCTTCGAAGGTCAGCTCGATGCCGCAGAACGTGAAGAGGTGTTGCTCGATATCGTCAATATTCTGGGTGGCGCTTGCGTGGGTGGGATTGCGCAACAAGTAAGCGCAGAGATCGGTTTTAGCGCTCCATCATTAATCGGTGAAGATCTTGATCCGCTTGATGTGATCAACCCAGAGCAGTTAGCCATTGATACCGCTTTGAGTTTAGAAGTGTGTTTTCAGGTTGAAAATAGAAGCTTAACCGCACACTTGGTTATTTTATTACCGAATAATGAGGTTGGGGCTTTAGCAGACCTGCTTGATCAATTCCTGTGCACGCTTTAAGCCTAGGTTTTTCTAAATGAACGATCAGCACAACACACTTCTTGCAGATTTTATCGTTGAGCGATTGGAGTTAGGGGTTTTTGCTGTCGATGCGCAGTTCAACATTGTGCTGTGGAATCGATTTATGCATACCCACAGCGGTAAAAGTGCGCAAAGCCTAAAGGGGTCTAATCTTTTTACGACCTTTCCTGAACTCCCTGAATCGTGGCTAAAGCGCAAGATAGAAAGCGTATTTGAGTTGGGTAATTATGCGTTTACCTCCTGGGAACAGAGGGCCTATCTTTTTCGCTTTAAACACAACCGGCCTATTACGGGTGGTGTGGAGGCGATGTTACAAAATTGCACTTTTCTGCCTTTGAAAGACGAAAAAGGCAAAGTAGAGTTTGTGGTGATCACCTTGCAGGATTGCACGGATAACGCCTTGATACAGCAGCGGCTGGCTGAAGCAATCACCATCTCTGACGAAGAGCGGCGCAAACAACAAGAATTAATTGTTAAGTTAGAAGACGCAAAAAATCAACTCTTTCAATCAGAAAAACTTGCCTCAATCGGACAATTGGCAGCGGGGGTAGCGCATGAAATTAATAACCCCATTGGTTTTGTTAACTCCAACCTCGGCACGCTGGAGCGCAACGTTACTGACTTAATGAAGTTGATGGCGGTGTTTGAAAGTAAAGAAGCAGAGCTACCCGAAGCCGCGCAACAAGAACTCCGCAAAATTAAAAAAGATATTGATTTTGAATATGTAAAAGAAGATTTAGCTGACCTCATCAATGAAAGCAAAGAAGGCTTAGGTCATGTTCGTCGCATCGTAGCCGATCTGAAAGATTTTTCTAGGGTTGATCAAAGCGGTTGGCAAATTGCGGATCTAGAAAAATGCATTGATACCACCCTAAACGTTGTATCCAATGAGATTCGTTACAAAGCAACGGTGGTGAAAGAATATGGACATCCTCCCCTCGTTGAATGTATTCCCGGACAAATTAATCAGGTATTGATGAATTTAGTGGTGAACGCATCACAGGCTTTTCCTGAGCGCGGTCAAATTACACTGCGCACCGGCGAAGAAGGGATGTATGTTTGGATTGAGGTGCAAGATGATGGAGTGGGGATCCCCCCTGAAAACTTGCAACGTATTTTTGAGCCTTTTTTTACCACCAAGCCTGTTGGTACCGGCACGGGCTTGGGTTTATCCGTTTGCTACAATATTGTGCGTAAACATGAAGGCGAGTTAACTGTTCGTAGTGAAGTGGGTAAGGGTAGTTGTTTCCGCATCTTATTACCTATTTTTCATGGCAAGATGGGCGAATCTGAAGAATTGGAGGCCGCTCTCAGCGTGCCGCAATAAAACAAGCCATGAATGCTGAAGACATCACCTCTGGGGAAACATTACCGCAAGCAGAAGCAACGGGTACTTTACTGGTGGTGGACGATGACGAAAATATTATTTCTGCCTTAAAGCGTTTGCTGCGCCGAGATGGATACCGCGTTCTCACGGCAACCAGCGGCAAACAAGGCTTAGAGATATTGCTTCATGATATTGTCGATGTGGTGATCTCAGATCAACGCATGCCAGAAATGACCGGCGTAGAGTTTCTGCGACAAGCCAAAACTATTTGCCCCGATACCGTTAGAATTGTCCTGTCAGGCTATACCGAGCTCGCTTCGGTGACAAATGCAATCAACGAAGGTGCAATTTATAAGTTCCTGACCAAGCCTTGGGATGATGGGCTGCTTCGTGCCAGCATTCATGAGGCTTTTCAACGCAAATTACTGAATGATGAAAATCGACGGCTCACGCAACAACTGAGTTTGGCTAAGGACCAACTTCAACGACAAAACGAACGCTTACAGGCGGCCCTTGCAGATCAGAAAATGGCGATGCTCCTGGGTGAAAAAGTATTAAGACTCGCCAAAGATGGTTTGGATCAATTGCCCATACCTGTAATAGGTATAGATGCAGGATCGCGCGTCGCTTTTGTCAATTTTGCGGCGCTAGAAATCGCCCCAGAAAACACTTGGAAAATCGGGGAATTGGCCCAGTTAGGATTACCCACTATTGTCTCAGAGTGTGTTCGAATCGCACCTGTGCAATTTACCATCCCCGAACTCTTCGGTAAGGGTTGGATCTTAGATGCGCGCCCCTTGGGAACCCGCGACTCCCCGCGGGGTACGCTCGTCACCCTCATCCCTGTGTCTCCCACCGCTCAAGTGGGGATCAGTGCGTCACCTCCGTCAGTCTAAGTGACGCAAGACCCTAAAGCAGGGTCACCAATACCCAACTGCATGAACCCCTTTTGTCTTAATTGACAGGCATCACAAGAGCCGCACGGTAGACCAGAAGCGCTGGGGTCATAACAACTGATGGTGAGGCTATAGTCCACCCCAAGCCGCAGTCCTTCTTGAATAATTTCTGCTTTGGTCATGGCAATTAAGGGAGTATGAATTTTGAGCGGCTTCACACCCTCAACGCCTGCACGCGTGGCGAGATTCGCCATCTGCTCATAAGCAGCAATGTAGTTCGGCCGACAGTCAGGGTATCCAGAATAATCTAGTGCATTCACACCAATAAAGATGTCGGTGGAGTCGAGAACTTCGGCCCAGGCCAGGGCAAAACTTAAAAACACCGTATTTCGTGCAGGCACATAAGTAACGGGAATACCGGTGCCTAAATCAGCAGGCAGGCGATCTTTGGGCACATCAATATCGGCAGTAAGTGCGGACCCACCAAAGGTGCGCAAATCAATATCCACCACTACATGTCGCGCCGCCCCCATTTTGAGTGCGATTTTTTCAGCGCAGAGTAATTCGTGGGCATGACGTTGCCCATAACGGAAACTCATGCAATAAGTATCAAACCCCGCCTCCTGAGCCATCGCCATCGTGGTGGAGGAATCCAAGCCTCCGCTAAGCAAAACAACGGCACGTGCTTTCATCCCGCAAACTCCCAACAAGAATCGTAAACCTATCATTATCCATCAAAGCAACAATCATCCGGGGCAGAGAGGCGTTACAATCCTCAAAGAAGATGACGAAGGGGAACACCATGCAAGGACTGCACTACACCGAAGACCATTCTTGGCTTAGAGAGGAAGGGGATGGATTCATTACTATTGGAATTACGGATCATGCACAAGAACAACTAGGTGACGTGGTTTTTGTCCAATTACCGGAAACGGGCCACCATTTTTCAATTGGGGACGAAGTCGTAGTCATTGAATCTGTTAAAGCGGCGGGAGACATTCGGATGCCGGTAGATGGGCGTATTGAGGTCGTCAATCATGCTTTGGTAGATGAGCCAAGTTTAGTCAATACCCTGCCAGAAGCAGAACGATGGTTTCTTAAAATCAAAGCAGACCAACCGGCGCTCCCTGAAAAGCTGATGGATGCGCAAAGCTATTTAGCGCATGTGGGTTGAGACAAAAAGTTACGACTAAAACCTTGAGGCCACTCTCAAAATCTAAGCTCATGGCATTTCGCCAATGCCCACGAAGACTTTGGCTTGAGGTACATCAACCTGATCTGAGAGAGGACTCTCCTGCCACGGAAGCCAAATTTGCAGTGGGAGATTTGGTTGGGGAGCTAGCTAGACTGCTCTATGACCCCGAGGAAAATGGCGTACTGGTTAAAGTGATGGAGGACGGCCCGGATGCAGGCGTGGAACGTACCCAAGTCTTACTGGATAAGCGGGTCCCCATTTTTGAAGCGGGCTTTGAAAGTGCGGGAGCACGGGCGTTTATTGATATTCTTCGCCCGGCAAAAAAATCGGGGCAGCGGTGTTGGGAATTAATAGAAGTGAAGTCTTCTTCCTGCCGAAAAGGCAACCACCGAGACGATGTGGCCATCCAGGCTTACGTTGCCCAGCAAGCTCAAATCAATCTGAGTGCGGTAAAGGTAGCCCATATCGATACCAGTTTTATCTATAAGGGCCAAGACCAGTATGACGGTCTTCTTAGGGAGGTAGATTTAACCCAGGAAGCCCTGAGCCGATTTGACGAGGTGACAGACTGGGTCAGGGATGCACAAGAGATTGCAGCGGCCGAAGCGATGCCCACTATTCTAACGGGCACGCAGTGCCGTAGCCCGCATCCATGCGGTTTTCTTAAGTTTTGCCGAACACAAGAGAAACCTGTGGCTTATCCAGTAGATCTCTTGCCTCGCGTTCAAGGAGAATTGCGGCGCTGGATGCAAGCGCATCAAACCCGGGAATTAAGTGAGGTGCCAGATGAAAAACTGACCCCACTTCAACAGCGCGTAAAAAACTGCACGCTATCCAATAGCTTTTATTTTGATCCGGAGGGCGCGTTGAATGATATTAACGCTGCTCCGCTTCCGCATTCTTTTCTAGACTTTGAAGCCGTTCAACTTGCCGTTCCCATTTGGCCGGGCACCCATCCCTATCAAATGTTTCCATTTCAATTTAGCCTTCATGTTCGCCGGCAAGATGGAGAACTCGATCACCATGAATTCATGGACCTTTCTGGAAATGAGCCCTCGCGGGCATTCGCAGAGGCTTTGGTTGCGGCTTGCCCGGAACAAGGGGCTATTTTTGTATGGAATGCGAGCTTTGAATTAACTCGCCTTGCGGTATTGGCTCAGCAATACGGGGATTTACGTAAAGCCCTGAGCCAGATTCAGGATCGTATTGTTGATTTACTTAAAATTGTAGAAAAACGTTATTACCATCCGGGCCAAAGGGGAAGTTGGAAGCTAAAACGGGTGCTGCCAACCCTATCTTCAGACCTAAACCATGCCCACTTGGATGGAGTGAAAGATGGGTATATGGCTGTGCTAGCGTATGTTGAAGCGATTCAACCTGAAACCTCCCCCCAAAGACGGGCCCAGATACAACAAGAACTATTTACTTACTGCAGGCTCGATAGCCTTGCACTCGTGACCATATTCAATGCTATGGTTGGCACTATTAAAACTGAACCTGCCGATTTCTCCTCATGCCATGTCTAAACCAGAATCCTTAAACAACGATCAATTGATCAGCCAGTTGCAACGTGAACTGGAGACCTTAAGAGACGGTCACCGTGCCGCTCGAGACGCGCTTGAAGTTGCACATAATGAACGTGCAGCTGCGCTTTTAGAGTTAACGCATTCGTTTGATGCCGAGATTGTGCATCTTAAAGAGACCGTTCAGGCCTTGAGAGATGCCCTTGAAAAACAACGATTGCAAAACCTCGCCGACCAAGAAGCGGAGCATACCGGGCACATTCGTGAGGTCACGCAGTTACAGAAATCCATTGATGAGCTGCGCCGACAATTAGAATCAAGAGAGATTTACCATCAGCAGAAGAATACGCAGTTGGCCCAGATCGAAGAAAACGAAAAGGGCTTACTTCAAGAAACTATCAATTCGCTTAGGCTGGCTTTAGAGCAGCAAAGCACTCAACTGAAGAGCTAAACGAACATGGCTAAAGACAATTCTGAAAACCTCAGCAACAAGACAGAAACAAAAAAGCCCGTAAAGCGATTGGCGGCGCATCTGGCCCCCCCCGCTGAGTTGCTTCAATTAATGCATAGGCTGTCTGGCTGCGAAGCACTGGATGCCATGATCGAAGTGTTTGTGGCTGAAGTCAGCCATGCGGTGAAAGCAGATCGTTCTACCCTATTAATGAATGATGTCTCTACTGATGAATTGTTTGCCCGCTACGCGCAAGGTGGGGTCACCAATGAAATTCGTTTTCCCAATCGATTAGGTATTGCAGGCGCCGCATTCACATCAGGAGAGCCCATCCTAATTGAAGACGCCTACCAAGACCCCAGATTTAACCAACGTATCGATGATCAAACAGGCTACCGCACACGATCCATTATGGCCGTGCCATTGCGAACCATTCGAGGAAAATTAATTGGGGTTGTGCAATGTTTGAACAAAATGGATGGCGAATTCGTTCCGCTCGATGTAGAGGCAGTCAATCAGTTAATTGAAAGCGCTTCCACCATTCTGGATGGCGCGCTTGCCTTAGAACAAGCGCGAACAGCCCGCGATGTAGAGCGCCAATTCTTGCAAATCGTATCTGATATGACTTCCGATCTTGATCTGGCCTCATTACTCAAAAAAGTAATGGGAGAAGCCAGGGATATGTTATCGGCGGAGCGCTCCACCTTATTTTTAAATGATGAAAAGCGGAATGAGCTTTGGTCACAAGTGGGGGAAGGCTTGGGCTCTACAGTGATTCGTTTTCCTAACCATCTCGGAATTGCAGGTGCGGTATTTACCAGCGGTAAATCGATCAACATCCCCCATGCTTATGCCGACTTAAGATTTAACCCCAGCTTTGATCGCCAGACGGGCTTTTTTACTCGATCGATTTTGTGTGTTCCAGTATTGAATAAAACTGGCCGCATTATCGGCGTTACCCAAGTCTTGAATAAACGGGGTGGGCCGTTTACTGCTGAAGATGAGCAGCGATTAAGAGCTTTTACAGCGCAAATTGCGATCGGTCTAGAAAATGCCAAGCTATTTGCTGATGTCACCAATATGCGAAATTACAATCAAAGCATCTTGGAAAGTATGAGCAATGGGGTGATTACCATTGATGACGAAGGGCTCATTGCAACCTGTAATATTGCGGGTGCCCGCATTATGCGAATAGACAAACCTGAAGATATTCTTAAGCATAAATTTGAAGAGTTTTTTGGTGGCCCAAACGCATGGTTGAGTGAACGTATCAAGCGGGTAGAAAAACCGGAAGATCAAGAAGTGGCCATGGATGCCACATTAGAATTTGCTGGCGAATCCATCTCAGCCAACGTATCGGTCTCGCCTTTGATTGGCGAGGAAGAGAAAAAGTTGGGCGCGATGGTGATGATTGAAGACATTAGCGGCGAAAAAAGGATGCGCGCCACGATGTCTCGTTACATGGATCCAGGTTTGGCCGATCAGCTCTTATCAGGTGGCCAGGATGCGTTGGGTGGCCAAAGTGTAGAAGCGACGATCGTATTCACTGACGTACGAAGCTTTACCACCCTCACCGAGGCCTTGGGTGCACAGGGCACCGTAGCCTTATTAAATGAGTATTTCACGCTGATGGTGGATTGCATCACCAAAGAAGGTGGGATGCTCGATAAGTTTATTGGTGATGCCATCATGGCGGCATTCGGCTTACCGGTTGGGCACGGCGATGATGAAGACCGAGCCGTTCGTGCGTCCATTCAAATGTTGACGGAACTCAACCTATGGAACAGCCATAGAAATAGCCAAGGCCTGCCATCAGTAGAGATGGGCATAGGTATTAATACCGACCATGTCGTGTCAGGAAACATTGGATCGCCTAAACGGATGGATTACACCGTCATTGGTGATGGAGTGAACTTGGCTGCACGATTAGAAGGGGCCTGTAAAGAATACTCCGCAAAACTCTTGATCTCTGAATCTACTTTTAGTCGTTTGAAGGGTTCTTATCGCATTCGGGAAGCAGACAAGCTGATAGTCAAAGGTAAAACTAAACCCGTGACCATTTTTGAAGTGTTAGATCATCGCCAAGACATTCCCGGCAGTGTGTTGATGGACATGCTAACGGCCTTCCGAGCAGGCTTAGGGGAATATCGTGAGGGAAATTGGGATCGCGCTATTAAGTGCTTTAACGAGGCACTCAAAGCACATCAAGGTGATGAGCTGAGCCGAACTTATATCGCGCGTTGCGAAAAACTTAAGCTCGATCCTCCCAAAGATTGGGAAGGCGTATTTGTAATGAAATCCAAATAAAAACTAGTGCTGTGAGGATACGGCTTGAAGGATGGCCATTACCCTGCGGGAGGCTTGAGAACGGATGCTTTCGCTATAAAAAGCACCGGATTGGCCGCATTCTAACTGTTGAATTTGCGCTATTGAAAGGCAAGCTTTTCTTGCTAAGGTAGGGATATCTAAACCAGCGGCAAGGCGTAAGTGTTGAAGCGTTTCTTGTGAGGAAATTAAAGTGTCATGCGCTTGATCGTGCCCGTCCATTTTTCTCCCCGAAAAGCTTAAGTTTATTTACCTAACAATGCTGAATGACGGTTGTTTAATACAAATTCGCGAAAAACCGCATAAGCTGATGAATTTGATACTTTGTTTCAGTATTTAACCGGAAGTTATGCGGATGTGGATAAAAAGTCAAGTATTATTTAAATGAATTGAACGGATTAATAAAAAATGGCTCAGTACTACATTGATTATCCGCAAGAAGAAGACGGAAAAATGCATAGTTACCGTTGTAAGCATTGCAAACTCAATACGTTAGTGATTAATGGTTTGCTGGAAAACCACGAGCCGCATTGCGCTTACCGGGTGGAACAGGAAGTAACCTTGCATCAAGCCATGCTGAGTGGGCAGCATAATAAAATTGGATTGGGCGGGGTAGACGAGGCGGATTAAACGATTTACGAATGGGGCATGGCTGCATGCTCTTGTCCGGGGGCGCGCCAGGAACCATCTATGGGTACGCCAACTAAATTGGCTACGGCCGCCTCTGCCCGCCGGGTAATCTCGCGACGATGGGATTGATCCGTTTGAATGGGCTGCCCAAAGCGCACTGATACATTCAAGCTGTGGCGGCGGATTGAGATCAGCAAAGAATCGAGAAAGGTCTGCTCCCCAATAAATGGGATTGCCCTGTCTCTTTGACCTGAACTGTCCCCATAACTCAAGGCGACAGGTACGATCAGCGCTTCACTGTTCACAGCCGGTTGTAGAAGAGGGCTGAAAAAAGGTAACAAGACCGATCCATCACTCGTTGTGCCTTCAGGAAAAATCCCGATTACTTCTCCGGCTTCCATTACGGCTAGCATTTCAGCGCCAATATGAACAGTGTCACGTTTTCGGGATCGGTTAATGAACAAAGTTCCTGAACGTCTGGCTAAAAACCCAGCAACGGGCCAATTTTTAACCTCCGCCTTCGAGACAAAACGAAGAGGTTGTACACTCAAGATCACAAAGATATCCAGCCAAGTAATGTGATTGGACACCAACATGTAACGGCCGGGTGCGCTAGGCCAAACCCCTTGAGCGTTCAGTTTGATTCCCAAACACCAAACAAACCAGCGAGCCCAAGCGCTACTGGCCCGTGTTCGATGTTTAGCCCCTATTAAAGGAAACACAATTAGACACATTAATACCCCTTGTGCAATGCACAGCAGGCTGAAGAGGAGTCTCAGTCCCACCCTCCAGCTTGCTGCAATTTCACGCTGAGCTTCCTGATGGTCCGCTAGGATAGAACGCATTCTAAGCAATCAATTAGAAAAGAGATTCACCAAAAGCCGACAGGAATTTCGCCTGCAACTCGGCATGACTAGGCGCATGATTTTGTCCGCCACGTGATGCAATCTTAATTGAGCCCATGAGAGAGGCAAGTCGGCCTGTTTTTTCCCAAGACCATCCCTGAGAGAGCCCAAACAAGATGCCTGCACGATAAGCATCACCACATCCAGTAGGATCCACAATGGCTTCAGGCTTAACAGGGGGGATTGAAATTTCAGAGCCTTCAGTATAGATGGTCGAGCCTTCAGCGCCACGGGTCACAATGGCGGCATCGACATGACTTGCAAGTTCAGCAAGACTTTTCTGCGTTTTTTCAACAAGTAGCTCTGCTTCATAGTCATTCACAGCAAAATAACTAGCGCCTGCAAGGAAGTTTAAAATTTCTTCGCCCGTCAACATAGGCAGCCCTTGGCCGGGATCAAACAAGTAGGGAATGCCGGCTTGTAAAAACTCTTGAGCGTGTTGCAACATCCCTTCACGCCCATCGGGGGCAATAATGCCATAGCGTGTCCCAGCCGCATCGGCAACATGATTCATGTGACTGAAATTCATGGCGCCCGGGTGAAAAGCGGTGATTTGGTTATCGTCCAGATCGGTCGTGATAAAAGCTTGTGCCGTGAACGTATTTGGGATTTCACGAATACAGTGTCGTGAAATACCTAAGCGATCAAGTCGAGAGGCATAGGGGCTAAAGTCTTCTCCCACCGTAGCCATAATCATGGGTTCACCACCCAATAGCTTTAGGTTATAGGCAATGTTTCCCGCTGTACCGCCCCACTCTTTGCGCATTTCAGGGACAAGAAAGGCGACAGAGAGCATATGAATTTTTTCGGGAAGGATGTGGTTCTTAAAACGATCGGGGAACACCATGATGGTGTCATAGGCAAGGGAACCACAGATCAGGGTTTGCATGTCATCACACTTTTAGGGAAAAATTGTTTGGGGAGTATAGCAAGAGAGAACCCTCCTGCCGGGGTAGTATGATTTCGCCTTAGCGATTATCGTGATCGAGGCGCGGCTACAGCTGGAAGAATTGCCTGTGTATCCGCATGCACGGTTTTAACAAGTGCGCGCTCCATGTCATCCAGCACCTGTTCCCAGCCTAGAGGTTCACAAGTTAATACGGCCCCCGACCTGATACGTGATCGAAGGGTGGCAGACTGGGCCAAGCTTTGTGCAGCTTGAATAAAAGCGGAAGTATCGTCATAGGGAACGAGTAAGCCCGATTCCTGATGGGTCATGTGCTCCGCGGCGGCGGCATAATCATACGCGACCACCGCAAGGCCACTTGCCATTGCCTCTAAAGTAACATTTCCAAAAGTTTCAGTGAGACTGGGGAATAGAAAAACATCGGCAGAAGCATAGTGGCTCGCCAAATCCTCTCCGCGCCGGATTCCCGCAAAGATGTAATTGGGTTGTTCGGTTTCTAGGGTTGCGCGCGCTGGGCCGTCACCAACTAGGACGAGTTTGGCGCGGGGTTCCACTTTTTGTATGGCATCAAAAGCAGAAAGTACAACGGGTAGATTTTTCTCTGCAGCTAAACGCCCTACGTACAACACAGCCAAGTCTTCGGGGCCCAAGCCCCATTTCAATCTAAGCTCAGCATCTCGTCTTTTAGGATGAAAAAGGTGGGTATCTACACCGCGCGCCACCACTTCTAAACGTTTAAAGCCGTCGGCAATGAGTCGCTCTCGCATCCCTCGGGTTGGCACAAGGGTGAGCTGGGCGCGATTATGAAAATGACGAAGATAGCCGTAAATAAATTGAGAAAACCAGCCCCAGCCATAGTGCCGACCGTAGCTATGAAAATTAGTGTGAAAATCAGCCACGACGGGAATATGCATGGCCTCAGCAACACTCAAGGCAGACCACCCCAACGGGCCTTCCGTGATGACATGAACTAAATCAGGCCGCCAACTTTGCCAGTGTTGGCGGAGTTTGTTCTTTGCAGGCAAACCCATTTTTAAAGCAGGATAACCTGGAATAGGAAGACCTGAGGTTATTAGCTCATCATCAGTATCGGGAACGCCAACTTGCTTGGGGCGCACTACTACAACATGATGGCCCCGTTCCCGCATGGCATCCACGCAACGTTCGAGCGTCAGTGCTACCCCGTTCACCTCAGGCGGGTAGGTTTCAGTGACCACACAAATCCGTAGGCGAGGAAGGGCCGCAACGGTTCGGTCTAGAATGGATACTTCGTGAGACATCATCTAAGATTGCCAGTTAATTACATGCGACGTCATTACAAAATTATTAATAATAAATGACAGTCGATCGAAGTGGTGCTGAGCGCGCTAGAATCATGTTAAGAATGTTCAAAACAAACCCCCTTCCCTTTTAGGAGTATCAAGAATGAGCACTGTTACACTTGGTGGCAACCCTATTCCAGTTTGTGGCACCGTTCCCGCAGTGGGGACCCACGCCCCAGATTTCGCCTTGACCAGCAAAGATTTGGGTACGGTTTCATTGAGCAGTTATGCTGGTAAGCGCAAAGTGTTGAATATTGTTCCTAGCCTTGATACCCCTACTTGCGCCACCTCAACTCGAAAATTTAACGAGCAAGCAGGACAGATGAACAACACCGTTGTCTTGGTTGTGGCGGCTGACCTTCCCTTTGCAATGGGTCGTTTTTGTACTACTGAAGGGCTTGAGAACGTGGTGCCGTTGTCTACTTTCCGTGGTCGTGATTTTCATCATGCCTATGGAGTAGATATTGCAGATGGGGTGTTGCGAGGTCTCACGGCGCGTGCAGTAGTGGTGCTGGATGAACACAATCAGGTTTTGCACTCAGAACTCGTAGGCGAGATCGCCAATGAGCCTAACTACGAAGCGGCATTAAAAGCGCTGGCTTAAAATATTCATGTGACGGTAATAGGCCGCTAGGTTCCCGGCTCGATTCCCACCAAGTAAATCGAAAAGGGCCTCGGCCCCAAGTAATTGTGGTCTATTAATCCTTGAAGATACATTTTTATACGTATTTCAGAAACACGTAAAGAAGTACCAATAGACTGAAATTCATACAGATGAATTCAAACAGTAAACGTATTCAAGATTTCAAACTTGACTCAGCGCTTACCTACCAAGCAGAGCTATTGCCGCCGGCAGAAAGACGAATATCAATCTTTGTTGAAGCTGGGGTATTGGGAGGGGCTACCTTT
>Ga0114963_10000102_pt1 | contig 51963 bp, 80 predicted proteins | sample C_131016_EF_Meta_FD_87019 | JGI IMG/M metagenome (GOLD analysis project Ga0114963, IMG submission 87019) | Freshwater microbial communities from Lake Croche, Canada to study carbon cycling - C_131016_EF_MetaG | ecosystem: Environmental > Aquatic > Freshwater > Lake | place: Lake Croche, Canada... | reverse complement strand
TTTTCTTTTTTTTTTCTACCCCCTCTCTTTTTTTAATAAAAAAAAATAAAAAAAAAAAAAAAAAAATTATTTTTTTTTTTTTTAAAAAAAAAAAAAAAAAAACATAAAAGAAGGGTGTCTTCTATGTCTTCTAGTACAAATAGAACCTTTAGGTTTCATTTTTAGAATAACAATTAAACCTTTAGGTTTACTTTTTAACTGCCAGTTTTGTACCAGAAGACACGGTAGGGTAAACCCTAAGTAGTATAAAGTATTACAAAAAAAATATTCTATATTACAAAAAATTATAAAAAACCTGCGTTTTATATGAACTGCGGGTTTGTGGGGCCCCCGGGGGGCCGGCCTGGCACGGGACCCGTTTGGGGTGTGTGGCATATAAACAACACCGGCCTTGGCATGTTTCTTGCTTTAATGCGTTGTTGGCATGATCCTTGCTTGCCTAGCAAGATCCGTGCCAACATGGGCTGGCATGCTTATTGCTAGTCTAGCAAGATCCGTGCCCGCGTTGGTTGGCATGATACTTGCTTGGCATGCAAGATCCGTGCCAACATGCATACTGGCATGATACTTGCTAGGCATGCAAGATCCGTGCCAATGTGGGCTGGCATGCTTATTGCTAATAGCACACTATGTGCCCACAACGGCTGGCATGCTTATTGCTAATAGCACGCGCCGTGCCATGCGCATGCGATGTCCAAGGTGGTGGTGTGGCCTAATACCATTGTATTACTAAAACATTTATTCCCCAGTTATCCACAGGGCAAATAGTTATCCACACAAACAGGCAGTTATCCACAGCATGCACTAAACCGGTGATATTGTGCACCAATACAGTGTGCAGGCAGTGCGTTGTGCACCAGTTTGGTAACCAGTGGAATTCGTAAGTCGTTGATTTATATAGGATTGCAAACTGGCACACTATGTGCATAGTATATAGGGTAGGCAGTAACACACAACAGACATTGCCTACAGTTATCAACACACAGGAGCACACAGCATGACATTCGACACATACACACCAACAGCACTGGCAGACTTGCCCAAAGGTGAATACTTCACACTGCGCAAGGACACCACAGTAGTCTATAGCAAGGGAGACTATGATCGCTCAGCCAAGGCATGGTTATGCCCAAAGGCAGAAGATATCAGCATTGAGCGCGCGCTCAAAGGCACAGCGATCGTATACACAGGTTTCACATACTGAAAGGGAAAATAGCATGGGTTACATCATCAACGGATACAACCGAACAGGTCAATACTGGGTTACAAAACGTGCCAAGACGCGCGAGGAGGCAGACGCAATAGTCGCAGACCTGCTTGCTACTGGCGACTATGCGCAAGCAGGCATTGACGTACGTTGGAATCCAAGGACAGGGGATTAATATCATGGAGCATAGAATTGTAGATTTGATAATATACGCACTGGGTTTTATAACCCTGATCATCATATGGTTAACAGCATAAAGGATATCAAAATGACCAAATTAGAACAGGTAATAAATAGTCTTACATTGGAGCAGGCCACCCATTGGGACTGCGAAGGTGAAAAATGGATGTACATTGATGACATGATACTGGCACCAAATGATCTGCGTGCGACTGATAAAACAGTCAACGCAGTCGAAGACAGATTCGAATTTTTACTCAATCAAGGATTATCAAAATGATTAAATTAAGCAAAACAAGCAAATTAGACGGCATTATGTCATGGTCACTACAGGCATTGGAGACGTGCCAAGGTAGTATTGGGACTGATGGAGACCTAGTGGACGCGTGCAAGGGATGCTATGCGACGGACGGCCACTACCTCATGGCAAACGTCAAAGCCCCTAGGGCATTCAATAAGGAGGACTGGCAGAGACCGGACTGGGTCTTCGACATGGTAGCAGGACTGGCAAAACAGACGCATTTCCGTTGGTTCGACTCCGGAGACGTATACCATATTGGACTCGCAGAGAAAATGCTCGAGGTTATGATTGCGACGCCACACGTTAAGCATTGGATGCCCACACGCATGTACAAATTCGCAAAGTATGCGGACGTCTTCGCACGCATGCAGGCACTGCCAAACGTTGTTGTACGTTATTCCAGTGATTCCGTGTCCGGAGGCACTGTGGACGGTGCCACAACGTCCACAATCGTCTCAGACGAGGCACAAATGCCAGCCAACGCGACGTTGTGCCGGTCGTATGAGCATGGAGGCAAATGCAACGGATGCCGTGCATGCTACAGTAAAGACGTGCCAGTAATTGCGTACAAAACACACGGACGCAAAATGGCTAAAGTAATTCGTTTATCAGTAGTTCACTAATAGGAGTATCAAAATGACAGTAAGACCACTACACACAATTGCACGCGAAATTCGCATGGACTGGAAAAAACCATATTTTGGTGCCGTGCCCTATTTGGACGCCATGTCCGAATTAGAATCAATTGCAGACAAATATTATGACGACAGTGCGCGCAGTGTTGTCATGTATTTTTTAGCGAATGCAAGTACATGGAGAGGCGACAACGCAAAACGTATCAAAGCAGAATTGAAGGGACTATCAAAATGAGTAAACGATGGGCAGTTTTATTAGATGGGGAAAACGTTTGGCACTGCAATGGCAAACCGGAGACCTTTGCTACTGAGGCAGAGGCAGAGGCAGAATTGCAACAGTACTTCAAGGACTGTGAAGAGGCAGTAAAACTAGGTTTTATGTCCGACGTTGGAGACGATTGTAATTTTAGAATTGAGGAGGTTTCAGAATGAAGACGTATAGAATAATGGCCTCATACACAGCGTATTGTGAGGTCTTAATTGAGGCAGACAGTGAGGACGACGCATATGACAAGGCGCGGGATATGGACGGAGGTTCATTTGATTCCCAAGGGTATGGGGACTGGTCAATTGACGAAGTAATTGAATACAAGGGAGTATCAAAATGAAAAAAGAATTTATAGTCACAAAATTTGTCGAGTATCAATACACTATTGAGGCAGACGATGAGGCAGAGGCAGAGAAAATTGCAGTGCATTTGGAGGCACAGGACGCAGACCAATGGACGATACACGATATCACATCGGAAAGCATTGAAGATTATCAAAACAGTTTAGAGGAGTAATGACATGATGACACCGGCAGAACAACAGGCATTTGTGAATGCTTATGACAATACAGTGTGTGACGTACCAAGACAACGCGTCGCAGAATTTGTACGATGCTATGATGCAGGTGAAGTCCTGCTGAATTTTGCGACGTATGAATATACGTCCATTGTGGACGCATTGGGACTTTGGCACTATGCAATTCAGTTTTATCAACAACAGGAGCAGGCAAAATGATAACAAAAGAACAATATCCATATGCGAACAGACATGGATGGTCGGACGTCGAACCATACGAGGTCGTGCGCGTTATCAGTGACAAGACCATTGAGATCCGTCGTATGAAGTATGAGCGCGACGAGTCGTTTGTGCCTGAATGGATCGTCGGCGGGTACGCAGGTGTATGCACCAACCAAGGGGATCAGAAGTGGGTTATCGAACCCGATGAGACCGAGCAGCTTATGCGTATACGACTCCATGCGGACGGCGCGTATCGATCAGCTAGTGGCATGCGTTTCGCACTGAGTGAAAAGCCGGTGCGTTTTTATGACTACAACTTTTAAGGAGCACGCAATGAACACATTAGTGCGTATGCGTGATGACCTAGCACGCGACAACGTTAAGGTACCTGCATGGACTGCCTTAGACGCGCCAGTGGGGTACTTGGACGCCAAGGACTTGGTGGGTGCCCAGTACCTACCGGACTTGTGCTCAGAGGACGACGCCGAGTTCAACTACAACCGTATTGGACTGGCAGACGGACGTATATTTTTTATGATGGGTGTGGACTTAGACTTTGGAGAATCAAAATGAAACGTGCATTTATCAAAGCATATAACGAGTTAAAAAAACTAGGGTGTCCTGTGTTCGAACGTAGTGACTATGAGGGACGTTTCCTGATCAGCGCAGAGGATCCGGAGAGTTACAAGTGGGCTGACTATTATGCCTATGCGGACGGACGATGGAAGGGTGAGAATACCAGCCCTAAGCTGGAAGCTGTGCTCAAGAAGCATGGCCTGTACTGCGAGTGGGAAAACGCAGGTTGTTTAATTGTTTTTGAGGCTTAACATGAAAAACGTAACCATATCAAAACACATCAGGCTTGATCTAACTGCTGAAGATTGGGATCTGTACACCAACATGAAGGGTATCAACGGTGCATCCAAATTTTTGAATTTGAACATCGCGGACTGCATCAACCATGCAAAGTCACGCGAGGAGGCATGGACGTCGTCTCAGCACTTTTTAGAACGAATGTCTGACTACGGTGCCATGGACACGGAACCAAGGTACGTATTGCAAAAAATTATTAATTTATTTTTTGGTGAAACGGCAGAATCGTAAAATTTGTGTATAATGCACACATAAACAAACGAAAGGCAAAAAATGGAAAATAAAGAAATCGATTACAAAGAAATAGAACTAGAGTCAGAACACAAACTATTCAGAAAATGGTCAAATACTGACGGCTCAATTTGGTATACAGACTTAAATTGCAATTATGTCGGAGATGACTTAGAAGAATCATTAGAGCGAATTAGTAAATAATTTGTGTATAATGCACACATAAACAAACGAAAGGCAAAAAATGATCGCACCACTCACACAACGCCAACAGGACTTGATTGTCAAAAACCTAGTGTCGGCATGCAAGGACATCAACAAGCTCAACGGCACCGGATATAAGTTTATTCACGTTGCCAGTGGGTTTATCGCGCACTATGACATCAATGGTTTCAAGTCTTACTACAGCAACGCGGGCAAACTGCAACGCACCATTGAAGAGAATGCGCAGTACAACCAATGGAAAAACTTCAGCAAGGGCGACGATAACTATGACTATTACATGTCACGTCGCGAGGTGTACAACAGGGTGTTGGGACATCTATGCGCAGAAGAATTTCTTCGCCAACATGTTCAATTTGTGCATGTGGCCTGATACAATTCACAATAGGAGAAAATAAATGCAGTATTTCACACACCACGATAAAGCAATTGACACCAACGGCACCGGACTGAGAGGCCATGTGGACGTGCCGTATGAGCGCATTGAGGCATACTTTGGCCGGCCATTGGACGTATGTGGTGACGGTAAGGTGCAGGCAGAATGGGAGGTACAATTTGAGGACGGTAAGGTGGCTACAATATACGACTGGAAAGAGTACGGCACACCATACCAACGGGTTCGGGACTGGCATATCGGCGGGTATGACAGTGAGGTAGTAGGACGCATTCAATCAATTTTAGGAGCATAAAATGCACGCAATCGTAGACGAGTTAGGCGCAGTAAACCAAGCAATTGCAGAGTTGGAGGCCGTGGCTACCAAACTCAAGGCGCAGTTAAAAGAACAGGGTGCCGGTGTGTACTGGGGCGCCCAGTATACTGCAGAGGTGCAAGAGTATGACCGTGAGAATATCAGCGCGCCGTTGGTGCGTAAGTTCGCGGATGAGGAATTACTGGATAAATGTACAGTAACACAGCACGTCAAGGCCGTGGTGGTGACACCGTTGAAGGCTGACTAATGGCGGGCAATGATCCGTTGACTACCTACCTGCAGGGACTTCTGCAGGAGGACATTAAAACGCTCAGCAAGGCCGAGGAGTACGAGTTGGCGGGTAGGGTAGCCAATGGTGATAAAAAGGCCTTGGATGACCTTGTACGCCATAATCTGAGGCTAGTTGTGTACATACTGCGCCGTATGACGGCGTGGCAGTACAGCGCGGTGCCGGCTGAGGACTTGGTGCAGATGGGTAACGAGGCATTGATAGAAGCAGCTTCTAAGTGGACGCCGACCAACGGGGCACGGTTTGCCAGTTATGCGGGCAGTTTTATCATGCGCCATGTCACGCGCCAGTTGGACAACACGGAGCGGTTGATCAGACTGCCGGTGAACATTGTGGAGGCCATCAAACGCATGAATTACTTAGACAGGACGCTGAGGCAGACCTTGGGACGGGAGCCGACGCCAAAAGAGTTGGCCGGTGTTATGGACGTGCCGGTGAAACGGATCAGCCAGTTGCGCGGGTACATCATGCGTGAGCCGGTGTCATTGGACGCCATAATAAACGACAGGCACGAGGAGGCAAACGAAGAATGAGACCACAAAAGCGAACCAAGGCCGACATAGGGGCGTTGGGACTGAATGACGAGATTACACAGGAGGAAATCAAAATGAAGATCAAAGGTGAGCCAAAGCAGGTGGAGATATACGACCCCGCAGGACTGGTACGTATAGAGGTGTACGACGAGGATGGAGAGTTCTTCATGGACGTTCTATGGGATCCAAACGACGAGCAGACGCCGGCCAACAAGGAGCAGTTCCGCAAGTGGGCTAACCAGGTCATCAAGAGATACCAATAGGTTATCATTTTGATTAGTTTGTACTAGAAGACATAGAAGACAGGGTCATTTACACTATTCCTTTATTTTTATTTTTTATTTTAAAAAAAAAATAAAAAAAGAATAAAGAAGGGTGTCTTCTATGTCTTCTGGTACAAAGCGAAACAAAAGTAGTAACATTTTTAACGGAGAAATTACAAAATGCAACCTAAAGTAGTACAACCATTTGTACCAGAAGACAGGGTAGAGGAAATTAACCCTACAACTCGTAGGTTTTCTCGCACCTTGGAGCAGGCATTTCCCAACGAAAAGTACCCAAGTTTGACGCCAAGGGATCACGACGAGTACCTTTGGCACATGGCCATGGCCTTCTGTGTGGGGGTGCTATGGGGACTTTTACTTGGAATGTGGAGTAGAGCATGAAAAAAAGCGAAGCAGGTAAGGGCGACAGCCAACGGCCAACAGATCACAAAAAATACGCCGAGAACTATGATAAAATTTTCAAGAAGAAAGACCCACACTGGCCTTTCCCAACGGAACTGATACCATACGATCTATCGTTACCAAAATTCAACCCTAACAACATAGAGGACGCACTGTTATGATAGTTACAGATATTATCGAGAACGAGGACAACACGGTGACTCTGGTGTTGGACATGACAGCCGATGAGCACAAGCAGTTATTGACGTCCGCGGTGGTGCGAGCACTCCACCTTGGACTGCAGGAACAAAAAGACATTGAAGCGGAGTATAAGAAATGAATGCATACGAAGAGCTATTGAAATTCCTGCAACCAAACGAAAAGGTTAGTTACGTTGTCTTCGGTGAGTGGGGTTGGGGTGAACCAAAGCCGGCGCCAGTGCCAAAAGATAAACAGTGTGTCTTGCTGACTTTGGAGGAGGCTAAGCCCCTAATGGACGGCTGGCAGTTTAACGGCGGGTACGGCACTGCAGAGTGTTACCCCGTGTATGTCTGGACAAATGAGCGCGTTATTTTTGTGGCAGAGTATGACGGTAGTACACACCTGACTTCGGTGCCACGCAACCCAACGGCTGAAGAGCCACACATGAAATAAGGAGAGACAGATGAGATTGATACCTTACCTTTGGGAAGCCATGGTGCCCTTCTTGGTTGGCCTATTTGTGGCCTACCTGATCGGTGCGTTTGTTGGGTTGTCGTTCAACCCAGCCCTATGGACTGACGGCCTGCGTTCTTTCATGCCAATTTGTGGCATGTGTATGGGGTCGGCTTTGTATACAAAACTGCGGATAGGTGGTGCCTATGATTATTGAAATCCTGATAGGCGCGATGATTATACTTATCATTTTGCTATTTATCCTGGCCATCCGTGCCGGTGGTAAGATGCTGGATGATCTGTTTGAGGATTAAATGCCCCGATCGGGTCATATTTGCACAAAAACACTATCAACTGACAAAAAATGCCCCGATCGGGGCACAAAGGAGAAAAATGATGACAGACGAACAAAGAATTAAATTTGAGTTGATGTTAGAGATGATGGACGAAGGTTGCAACAGTGTTATGGGCGAGCCAGACATACACGAGGACGCTAAAGATTTGGCCAAGGAGGTCTTAAAAGACTGTAACAAAATGCGTAAGTTACTGGAGCAAATATGACACAAGATGAAATGATTGCCAAGTTGACAGAGATGTTAGAGATACAACAAAAGTTGCATGAGACAGCGATAGATATGCTCAAGCCCGCAGTCGATGCGGCGTATCAGAAAGGCTACGCTGATGCAATGGGTTGGAAGACACAAAACCATATTGAGCATTTGCCCCCACAGGAGAAGAACACATGACACAAGATGAAATCATTGAAATGGCTAAACAGGCTGGCTTTGTTGATTACGAATTAGATGACGGCACTACAAATGCTTTTGATAAACGCTATGAAGCCTTTGCCAAACTGGTAGCAGAGCATGAGCGTGAGGCGTGTGCAGAAATTGCAGAAAGCAAACGCCATGCCCCACATTTTGTTCTAACTTCTATGCCTAGTCAAAATGGAACGGCAGTTGATATAGCAAATCTAATCAGAGCAAGGGGACAAGCATGACACAAGATGAAGAACTAAAAGCCTGCGTGAAGTCTTTCTTTGAGGATTATCTGAACATGAGAGAGTGTTCGGACTCAGGACGCATGTGGGCACCGATAGCGGTGAGTTGCGCTAGGGTGATGAAGCTGGAGCCCTTGGGTGAATTGTTGGAACGTATGCGCGTCCTAAGTGGCGCAGAAAAGGCCTATGATGACGAACTATGAAGACGAAGAGTTTAACCGCATAGAGCGCGAGTCTAAGATCAAGCAGGAGTATGTGTTGCAGGCATTGCACAACGAAAACAAACGGTTAGGTTTGTACTTAGACGCCTACGTGATTGATGAAATCATGGACGAGTTTGACTTTGAGAAGGCACACAAGGTCATGGAGTTCTTGGATTGGAAGTGGGGCGGTGGGGTGCCAACAATTGGCGATATGCGTAAGGTTGCACGAAATCTGTTAAAAGAGGCAGCTGAGGGTGATATCACAGCCATTGGGACTGGCGGTTTCCAGGTACGTAAACAGGTCGTGGATAACACCATATACCTTACGTTAGAGTTTGTAGTAACATCATGGAGTAATCATGATTAGACGAGAAGTATGGGTAACTGCGCCCTACCGCAGGGTGGACGACGACGATGACGACACACAGGTGTACCGTAAGCCATGGGTAGGGCTGACGGCCGAGGAAATTGAAGCAAGTAAACCAACTTCATCAAATGATGCGGTAGTTTGGGAGCTTGCTGTTGAATGGACAGAAGCAAAGTTAAGGAGTAAAAACTATGGGTGAAACAATGCGTCCTTGGTACACCATCGACGAGTTAAATGCGTGGGCTGACAAGTATCAAAACCAACAATGGCGCAATGCTGCAATCAGACTTGGTGAAGAGTTGGCATCTGTTGGACCCGATGGTTACTACGACATGGAAGCAAAAGACTGGCTCGACTGGGCCTTAAAACAAATCAAGGAGTAAAAACACATGATCGAGAACATAGCGTATATGCTATTATTTTTCACGTTAGGTTGCATAGTAACATTAGGTATGTTAGTGTGCATTTTTTATGTTAGTTCGATTAAAAGGGGTGAGTGATGTATTTGTACCAAGTGCCAAGACGTAGCCGTGTCCGTGTTGTGGAAACAGGCGAAGAGTTTAATTTTGACCACATTGACGGTGCGTATTCATACTGCACCGACGATGAGGGAAACGTGGTACACTTAACCGCGTGGGAAGAAGTCACAGTTGTAACACCAAAGAAGGAAAATGAAAATGCAGCCTAAGTTATCCAAAGTCCTAGAGGCATGTATCGAGAGCGGTATTGAGTTTGGGTACCGTCGTGCGTTTAAGCACACCGACACACCAACAGAGGAGCAGATCAAGGACGAGATCAGCAAGGAGATCTGGTTCCAGCTGTACGACTGGTTTGAGTTTGAACAGCAGGTCGAGGAGTAAAGCCCCGACCTTTGCATTAATATAGGACTATGATGAATAAACCAAAAGCACTACCGGTGCTGTTTGAAAACATACCGATGGAGTTGAAGCGGATCCCGCGGTGGGTGATGTGGAAATTTGTGGAGGTTGGTGAAGCGGACAACAAACGTTGGAGCAAACTGCCTTCACAACCCAACGGGCAGTCGGCTAAGTCAAACGATCCGTCAACGTGGACGGACTTTCTGGCGGTCCAGCAGGCCTATGAACAGCAACCCCAGCGCTTTGACGGCATTGGGTTTGTGTTTGACGACTCGGACAACCTGGCCGGCGTGGACCTGGACGACTGCTACGACCCGTTTCACTCTAAGTACACCAACACTGCGCTCGAGACGATTGCCAACCAAATTCAGGGTTACGCAGAGGTGTCCCCGTCTGGGACTGGCGTAAAGATTTTCACACGCGCGAACCTACAGTCGGCACACGTTGACCACGCGCTGGGTTTGGAGGTGTATAACCGCGGGCGTTACTTCACGGTGACCGGCAACCACATTGTTGGCGAGATTCCAGAGGATGAGCAGGATATCTCGAGCTTTGTGCCTGAGCGCACAATACACCGCACAGGGGACGCGTTTGCGGACTACGTGCCACCGTTGGAAGGCTATGACCTGCACAAGGTTGAGACAGATATATTGACGCGCCTAGACCCGAACTGTGGGTATGGGGACTGGCTGCAGGTTGGGTTTGCGTTACACCACCAGTTCAGCGGTGACCTGGAGGCACTGGACGTGTGGGAGCGGTGGAGCTATGGGGACGGACAGGTTGGTGCGTACGTGGCCAACGGTCCGATGAGCTGTGAGGGCAAGTGGCGCACGTTCCGTGGCCAGGGTGCCACACTGCGCTCGCTGATATTTAAGATCAACCAGGAGGCGCGCAAGGAGGCCATGGCGCGCGGTGAGATTGTGCTCGACGTAGGCAACCCTATTAACCACGCTAAAACGTTCTTAGACAACGTGTATTCGTGCGAGGAAGGGTACCGGTTGGTACACTATGCGGATGAGTTTTACGTGTACGTAGGGACGCATTATCAGATCATTGAGGAGGCGACGATCCGCTCCAAGTTATACATGTTCTTGGATAACTGCAAGAAGCCGGGTAAAAAGGGCGCGATAATTCCGTTCACACCCACACCGGCCAGCGTGTCGGCCGCTTTGGATGCGATCAAGGGTGTGGTGCACTTGGAGAATCAGCCTAACACCAAGCCACCGATCTGGTTGGAGGCGTACGCGCCTAACAAGCCAGAGGCGTCGCAGTTGATCAGCGTGAAGAACGGATTGTTTCACCTCAAGGATTATTTGATCCTGCCACATTCGCTGGGTTTTTTCACACAAAACTCACTGCCGTTCGAGTACAACCCGGACGCAAAATGTTCAGTATGGTTAACATTTTTGAACCAGGTTTGGCCGGATGACCAGGAGTCGATTGACTCGCTGCAGGAGATGTTTGGGTATATCCTGAGCGGTGACACGCGCCAGCAGAAGTTCTTCAACATCATTGGACCCCGCCGTTCAGGCAAGGGAACTATTAACAAGGTGCTGGTGTCGTTGCTTGGACAACACAACACGGTAGCGCCAGAATTGGGAGAACTTGGTGACTCATTTGGTCTACAGCCTTGGCTTGGCAAGCTACTGGCTTCTTTTACTGATGCTCGAGCCCCAGATCGTAATCGTTCTGCTGTTGTTGGCCAACTTTTGCGGATTGTTGGTGGTGATACGATTACTGTTAACCGCAAGAACAAAGAGGCGTGGAACGGATACCTGCCAACACGCATCGTGATCTACTCTAACGAGGCGTTGCAGTTGACAGAAAACTCTAACGCGTTGACCGGCCGTATGGTTGTGCTCAAGATGTCTAACAGCTTCTACGGCAAAGAGGACACCGACTTGTCGCACAAACTCGAGAGCGAGCTGGGTGGCATTTTTAACTGGGCGATCGAAGGGTTGACACGACGCATTGAGCGCGGTGGTTACTTCCTGCAGCCAAAGAGTGGCGAGGTTTATCTCGAGCTTATGCAAGAGATTGGTAACGTGCTTGGATCGTTTGCTGACGAGGCGTTGGAGTTTGATGCAACGACGTACGTTACAAAGGATGATGTATTCCGTTGTTACAAGCACTGGGCTATCAAGAAAAACATTCCGGTGGGCACAGACCTGGCGTTCAAGCGCCGGTTCTTAGCGTCGACGCAGGAGCACAGAATCACGGTGGACGTGATCCGTGAGAACGGTGAGCGCATCCACATCTACCGCGGTGTTAAGTTGAATGCCAAGGCTAAAAAATATATCGAGTCAATCAGTAACTTTGAACAGGAGATTTTCTAATGTCAGAACAAGCACGCATCGCGTACCAAGCATGGAACAGCAGGCACAAGGTTAACATGCAGGTGCACACCAACGAGCAGATGTTTATCATTGGCTTTGGTGAGTGCCAAGACATGATCAAGGAGTTATCAGAACTAATCCTTGACATGGAAAAAGAGATGAAGCGCATGAATGAACAAATCAACAAGCTCAAAAAAGATGCCAAAAAAGTATAACTACTTCTCAATCGATGCGGGCTTTTTTAAGGTCCGCATCCTTTTATGTTTTAGCAATAAAGAATTTCAAAAAATTTTAAAAGACCATGATATCAATATTAAAGCTGATGCGTTGGATATCGGTGTGGGGGAGACACACTATATCGCGGATGGTCGTGACGGCATTGTTGTTGTTGTTTTTGACCTTGATGCCTGCGATGATGGTCCTGCATTTCTTGCAGGGGTAATCGCGCACGAAGCCACCCACGCAGTGTGCCGTATTTTTGAGCACATTGGCGAAGACATTGAAGACATTGGTGAGGAGACACGTGCCTACTTGACTGAGCACATTGTTGCGCAGTTGACGCAGGGTGTGATTATTGAGAAAGAAAAGAATGCTAGAAAAGCAAATCGAGCAGTATCTAAACCAAAGGGTGAAGCAAGCGGGGGGCTTGAGTTACAAGTGGATATCAACGGTGACGGGAGTGCCGGACAGGATAGTGTTGCTAAACAAGAAGGTCCACTTCGTGGAGCTAAAGACAGCAAAGGGGATACTATCTCCAAGGCAGCAGGTGGTGTTCAGGGATCTCGAAAGCCAGGGATTTACCACAAGCGTAATCCGAAGCAAGTCTGACGTTGAGAGCTTTATAAGTGGCTGTTGATCCAAAGGTAAGGCAGATACAGGTTGCATGTGCAAAGGCAAAGGATCGGGCGCAGAAAAATAACGTGCCGTTTTCTTTGACCACTGAATATTTGTTGTCTATTGCTGGAGATGAGTGTCCTATCTTTCGCACGCCGTTTGTTTGGGGGCAGTCAAAGTTAGGCCACGGTGTGTCGTTAGAAAATGGACCAGAGTTAGATAGGATTGTCCCTAAGAAAGGTTATGTGGAAGGCAACGTCGCGTTCATATCGCGCAAAGCCAACCGCATTAAAGGCGCGGGGACAATGGTGCAACATTACGCAATAGCGGATTGGATATGGGAACAAACACGTGCTAGAAAGACATCAACTACACCAGTACCAGCTGGACATGATCGAGAAGGCGAAGGGGCAGCCATCACTGGGGCTGTTCATGGAGCCGGGCCTGGGCAAGACAGTGACAGCGTTGACGATAATAGCGGAGCAATTTACGGGCACTACGCTTATAGTGGCGCCTAAACGAGTAGCGGAGAACGTATGGGACAAGGAGATAACAAATTGGCAGCACCTCTCGAAGCTCTCATTGAGCAAAGTTTTAGGGACGCCGACGCAGCGGCAACTCGCGCTCAAACAGAACTCATCAATCTATGTTGTGAACTTAGAAAACTTGGTATGGTTGTTGGACGAGCCGATTACGTTCGACAACTTGGTAGTGGACGAGAGCAGCCGTTTCAAAGATCCATCAACCAAAAGGTTCAAAGCATTAAAGAAACATTTGAAATCATTCAAAAGACGCTTGATTCTGACTGGAACCCCATCTCCGCAGGGGGTTGGGGATTTATGGGCGCAAGTGGGAATCCTAGACTTAGGGCAAAGGTTAGAGAGCTCATTAACGAAGTTCAGGGACCTATACATGCAGCCGGATCAAATGAACCGACACACACGAGTGGTGTACAGTTGGAAACCGAAACCGGGGGCAGTGGAAGCGATCCAGCAAAAAATTTCCGACATATGCTTCAGCCTCCGCGCGAATGATTATTTGCAGCTTCCAGAGTGCACAAGGCTCTACCATAGGATAGCCCTTAGCAAGGATGAAACGGCGCAGTATGAGACCCTTAAAAAGGATCTGGTGCTGGGTATAAAAGAGTTTGAGATCACAGCGCCCACCGCAGCCGTGTTGTCTGGCAAATTGCTGCAGTTTACATCTGGCGCAATCTATACAGAGGACGGCAGCTGGGTGCGAACCAACAACGCTAAGATTGAGTTTTTGGAGTCGCTGCTGGAGGAATCCACGACACCCACGCTGATTTTCTACCACTTCAAACATTCCTTGGAGAGAATACTTGCAGCGTTTCCGTACGCTGAGGTGCTCAACGATGACAACATGCAGGCATGGCGCGACGGTAAGGTGCCGATCATGCTGGCGCACCCGCAGTCTGGTGGCATTGGTTTGAACCTGCAGTGCAACGCTGGCGCCCTGGCGCAGACTGTTTGGTACGACCTACCATGGAGTTCGGAGAATTACGTGCAGGCAAACGCGCGAATCTACCGCCAGGGACAAACCAAACCGGTGATCATCCATCACCTAACTGTAGAAAAAAGTATTGATATTCAGGCGGTAAATGTACTAGAAGGTAAAATAAATCTCCAAGAAGCCCTCCTAAACGCATTAAATTTGCATTAATATAAGCACGATGAAAACAACAACAAAATACAAAGTCAACGCGGCCCGCACCAAGTTGTCGGACGAAGAGATTGATCCCATTGAGCAGGACGAGCCGGATGCACACCCAGAAATCATTGCCGATGGTTGGGTGCCGTGGGATCCAGAGGATCTAAACGACATCCATAGGCTGATTGAGAACCGCATGCCAGAGAAGCAGCGTATTGTGTTGGAGGCGTTCTTGGAGGGCAAGACGCACAAAGACATAGATGTATCAGAGAAGTATTGGCGCTGGCATTTTGCCAAGGGCGTGGAGTTTATTAAGAAGGAATTACGCGTATGATTTTTGTTGTTGCGCATGGTGATGATGGGGTCACGGTTGAGTACGGCGACGAGCTAAACACTGAACTCTACCAAGACATTAAATGCATTTTCTTTTGTGATAATGAAGAAGAGGCTGAGATGGTTGTTCATGAAGTGATGAGATGGGGGGTAGCATGAACGATCCAGTTAATCAACCGAAGCATTACACAGAACATCCAAGCGGTGTGGAGTGTATTCAGATAACGGAGCACATGGGTTTTAACCTTGGTAATGCGATCAAATACATTTGGCGCGCAGACCTAAAAAACGACGCCGTTGAAGACCTTAAGAAGGCTAGATGGTACATATCACGAGAAATAGACCGGAGGAATAGCGATGCATTTAGAAGTAGATGATGACTTTTTAGACGAGATTGTTTGTCAAAGTTTGGTAGACACTTACGTTGGATTAATGCGCGACCTGGAGAAGGTGGAGCTAAAACAAATTGATCGCGCTGAAGAGGACGTAATGCTTTGGAAACGTGTGGCGTACGCCATTGAAATCCTGGGTGAGTGGTACTTCAGTGACTTTGAGGCGGCTGTTAAGAAACGGGAGAAGATTAAATGAAGTATTTTCACCAGTATGACCGGTTTGATCTGGAGCAAGATATCTTGAAAATATCAAACGTCTCAGACTTGATTGAAGAGTTTATGCGCCAGCATATTGATGGTCCAGTGCCGTTTGATGAGGACGAGTTGTTTAACAAACTCAACGGCATAAAAGAAGTGTTAGATATCCAAGCCCGCAGGTTGTGGGATGGGTTTGAAAGAATGATAGAGACCAAGCAATTTATTAACCAAAGGAGTGTAGAAAATGAGTGAAGAAGCGAAAGTTATGGATGATGCAATTGTTACTTTGCAGTATACGTTGCGCCAAATTAATGAATTAATTAACGCAATGAACAGGCCAACAAATACGCCGGTTATGGCTTGGGCAAATTACATCAATGACATACATATGCAAGTCGGTCCGCAGGTGCAAAAGTTAAATGAAGAACTGGAAAATAAAGATGAGCCAGCTGCTTAAGAACATGATGGTCAACGCGGGTATGGACAAAGGCAACCCGCTAAACCCTAAGCGCGCTGCCATGGCAGAGGCGTTGACTCGCACGTACCTTAACCAGGTTATGCCTGAGATCAAGGCCACCCTGCGGCATGTAGAGGCAATGAAAAGCCAGCCTGCCGCCAAGGGCGACGCTACAAAATAGTTTGCATTAATATAGATAGAGGGTTGGTTATGCAGTTGCCAAACCAAGTGATTAAGTTCATGCGGAGCGCTAAGGCGAGACAACGATAGCCAACTTTCTAAAACGTTGGTACTTATAAACATGTACGTACATAATGTTAAGTATTATGTACATTTTTATGTTAATTTGTAAATAATGAGAAACACTATCATGGCAACTAAACCCGGCTTGTATGCCAACATCCATGCAAAACAGGAACGTATCGCCAAGGGTTCTGGCGAGAAGATGCGCGCACCAGGCACCAAGGGCGCTCCTACATCACAGGCATTTAAAGAGTCTGCAAAGACCGCAAAGAAGAAAAAATAATGGCAACAAAGGCACTGTTCAAATTTACACCTGCGCATGCGGAGTTAGTTATTGAATTAGGTAAGCAAGGCGCATCACAAAAGACAATGTACGCCCAGCTGGGAATCAGCAAGGGCACAGCAGCGCGCCTCAAAAAAGAGGACCCCGCGTTCGCGGAAGCCATGGATATGGCCACCGTTCACGGGCAGGCATACTGGGAGACCCAGATCCTTGCAAACGTCGAGAATAAGGCCTTTAATAGCCGTCTGGCGGAGATTGCATTACGGGGACAATATCCCGATGACTACCGCGAGACACGCGACCAGAAGGTCGATCTTAAAGCTGAGGTTTCCATTGACTTTGCTGGGGCGGTAGGCGACCTAATAAAGCAGTTGAAGAGCGCAGGCTAACCGCCCTTCAGATAATAAAATAAACTTAAATAAAGGGTCCTTCGGGGCCCTTTTTGTTTGCATTAATATATTTACCGATAAACTTCTAAAAAGGTAAAAATGACTGCTCACGCATTATTGTCGGCCTCCGGATCAAAACGTTGGCTATCTTGCACACCGAGCGCACGCTTGGAGGCAACCCTCCCCGAACAAAACCGCAAAGTCGGTGGGTTCGATTTTTCACAGGAGGGCACAACGGCGCACTCTCTTGCTGAAATTAAACTGCGCCTTCAATTCGGACAAATAAAACGCGATGAGTATGAGACAGAATATGAGACCATTAAATCAACACCCTACTTCAATGACGATTTCGAGGCTAACGTCGATAATTACGTTCTGTATGTCCGCAGTCAAATTGGTGAAGGCGACACCCCGTTATTTGAGCAACGCGTCGACTTTAGTGATTGGGTTCCTGACGGTTTCGGGACAGCAGACGTGGTTATTCTTTCAAAGAATTCGATCCGCGTTATCGACCTCAAGTTCGGCAAAGGTATTGCAGTCTCAGCTACAGACAATCCCCAGCTACGACTATATGCGTTGGGCGCATGGTCGAAGTTTAGAGAAGAATATCCAGACATCAAGGAAGTCAGCTATACCATCCACCAGCCACGACTCGACAGCATTAGCACAGATGGTACAAGTCTTGACAAGCTCATCGATTGGGCAAGCTACTACGTCAAACCAAAAGCCAAGAAAGCGTGGAGCGGTGCGGGCGATTTCCTCCCCGGTGAATGGTGCCAATTTTGCCGTGCTAAAGCCCAGTGTCGCGCCCGCAGTGACTTCAACACAGAACTCGCAAGACTCGAATTCAAAGAAGCGGCGCTCCTCACAAACGAAGAGTTCTCAGAAGTCCTCGACAAAGCCAAGGGATTAAAGACCTGGGTCAATGACGTAGAAGAGTTTGCTGTGTCGCGCGCGGTGTATCACCAGATCGTACCACCAGGTTACAAGCTGGGCACAACGTCAACACACCGCAAGATCACAGACCACGCACTGGCTGCAACCGTGCTCAAAGAAAAGGGCATCGACGTTGGCGCGTTGTGGGAGGCACCCAAGCTGAAGTCATTGGCCACGCTAGAGAAGCTGGCACCCAAGGGGCAGGTTGTTACTTGGTTGGGTGAATTAATTGTGAAGCCAGATGGTGAACCCAAGTTGGTTAAGGTAAAAGAAACCGTGGAGGATGACTTCAAATGACACGTGAAGAACTAGCAGAAATGTACGGCGATGAGCTGTTGTTCTTAACCGAACCATACTTTGACGACGCAATCATGGGGGTTGTTTACCAGTGCAGTAAGCCATTGGTTTGCTACAACGTTGATAAGATTCTTGAAATACTTATGAAGGTCGACAAGATGAACGAAGTTGAAGCCATCGAGTATTACTACTTTAACATGGTCGGTTCATACGTCGGAGAAAACACTCCAGTATTCTTTGAGGAAATCGTATGAGTGCATGGTTAATTGCTGGCATCGGTTTGGTCTACTTCTACATTGGTTGCGATCTGTTGTTTAAGGGCAACACCGGCCTGGCAATTAGCTTCTTTGGCTACGCGCTAGGCAACGTGGGGCTTTACATGGTCGCAAAAGCTGGAGTAGAATGTGGTATATCTTGATTTAAATACCATCGCTAAAAGTGTTCCTCAAGTCATGGTGTCCCAGTACCTAAAAGACTTTGAGCAACTACCCGGCGGTGAGAAAAGAGATGATGTGCTTAGGTTGAGGCGTAGCATTCTGGATGTAACACAATGTGTGTGGGACCACCCAGAGTTAATGAAGAACCCCGACTACGTAAACGATCTCCAGAGAGTGTTAGCTATGCGAGAAGCAATGCGCACTTTGGGAGTTTTTTACGATGCATGAAAGTTTTTGCCAGATGTTTGCATTAATATCATGGCAAGAAAAGGTCAACGTGCCGGTACCTTCAAACCCGGTGCAATCTAAAATGGAAAAAGTCTAAAATGTCTAAATCAGTCAAAGCCAAGTTCGTTACTGGCAAAGTTCGTTTCTCTTTTGTGCACGTTTTCGAGCCTGCAGAGACACTGAACAAACAGTTGAAATACTCTGCATCTATTCTGATCCCCAAATCAGATACAGAAACAATCAAGCGCTTCACAGCGGCCTTTGAAGACATCAAGAAAGCTAACGCGGCCTTCTTTGGTGGTTCAGTGCCCAAGTTACTCAAAGGTGGCTTGCGTGATGGCGACGCAGAAAAAGATGATCCAATCTATGCGGGTCACTATTTCATCAACGCAAACTCTAACGAGAAGCCAGGCATTGTCGACGCCGACTTGGAACCGATCATGGATAAGAGCGAGTTCTACAGCGGTTGCTACGGCCGTGCTTCTATCACACTGTATCCATACGATGCAAGTGGTTCAAAGGGCATTGCAGCCGGTCTTAACAACGTTCAGAAGTTGGAAGACGGTGAGAAACTTGGTGGCGCTACAAACGCAGCAGCAGACTTCGCTGTGTAAGTAGGTTACATGTAACACGCGGGCGGATCACTATGTGGTTCGCCCTTTTTTATCAATCAATCAATAACAACAATACACCATGGATCAGTATCAGGAATATATTGCAGCAAGTCGTTACGCCCGTTTTCTAGATGACAAAGGCCGACGCGAAACTTGGGATGAAACCACACAACGTTTTGTAGATTACATTTTTAGCCGTACACCGGTTTTATCATCAAATAACAGTGAATTGCGCGACAAAATATATAACGCAATTAAAGACCTTAAAGTAATGCCTTCTATGCGCGCCATGATGACATCTGGCAAAGCAGCAGATCGTGACAACACCTGCATGTATAACTGCAGCTATTTGCCAGTGGACGACGTCAAGGCATTTGACGAAGCCATGTTCATTTTGCTCTGTGGCACCGGCGTTGGATTCTCTATAGAGAACAAATACGTGTCGCAGTTACCAGAGGTGCCAGAGAAGTTGTTTGACTCCGACCACGTGATCGCAGTGCATGACAGCAAAGAGGGTTGGGCTAAGTCTTTGCGTTTGTTGCTGGCACATCTATACGCCGGCGAGATCCCAAAATGGGACGTGTCTAAGGTACGTCCAGCTGGCGCGCGCTTGAAGACATTTGGTGGCCGTGCATCTGGTCCTGAGCCGTTGGTTGACTTGTTTAACTTTGCAGTCAACATGTTTAAGAACGCAAAGGGCCGTCGTTTGCACACACTCGAGTGCCATGACCTGATGTGTAAAATTGGTGAGGTTGTTGTGGTTGGTGGCGTGCGTCGCTCGGCCATGATTAGTTTGTCTGACCTGGATGATGAAAGGATCCGTTATGCTAAAGCTGGCCCTTGGTGGGAAACAGCGCCCCACCGCGCTCTTGCGAACAACAGTGCGGTGTATAGTGAAACACCTACTGTTGGAAAGTTCATGGAAGAGTGGTTGTCACTTTACAACTCCCATTCCGGTGAGAGAGGGATTTTTAATCGGGAAGCTGCTCAAAAGACGGTTGCAAAATATGGGCATAGAGATCCAAACTTTGAGTTCGGAACTAATCCTTGCTCGGAGATTATCCTCAGACCGAATCAGTTCTGTAATCTTACTGAGGTTATAGCGCGCCACGATGACACGCCTGAGACCTTGATTGAAAAGGTTAAGCTGGCAACGATCCTGGGCACCATCCAGTCGACGTTTACCAAGTTTCCGTACCTGCGTAAGGTGTGGCAACGTAACACCGAAGAGGAGCGCTTGTTGGGCGTTTCCATCACTGGCATTTACGATAACAAACTACTCTGCACAGAGGGAGAAAAGTTAAATGAATTACTCGACACCTTGCGAGAAACTGCTCGCGTTACTAATACAGAATGGGCATCCATCCTCGGAATACCTGAAAGCTGTGCTATCACATGTGTCAAACCGAGTGGGACAGTCTCCCAGCTCACTGACACCGCTTCTGGAATTCATCCAAGGCACGCCAAATATTACATCCGAAGAGTACGAGGCGATAAGAAAGACCCTCTTAGCCAGTTTCTTAGAGAGACCGGAGTACCTGCCGAGGACTGTGTCTACAAACCTGAACAGACTGTGGTCTTCTCTTTCCCCCAACGAGCACCCGATGGCCTTACGCGAGCAGATGTCACACCTATTGGACACCTCTCTTTATGGCTCACCTATCAGCAACATTGGTGCGAACATAAACCGTCTGTTACAATATCCGTTGAAGAGAAAGATTGGCCAAGCGTTGGAGCGTGGACGTGGGACCATTTTGCTGAAATTAGCGGCGTTTCATACCTCCCATACGATGGCGGCACATATCGCCAGGCGCCATACGAGGAGTGCACTAAAGAGGAATATGACGAACTTAAAGCTAAAATGCCTGTCATTGATTGGACTGCTTTTAAAGAAGTTACGGACAACGTAGAGGGCGCTCAAATGCTCGCTTGCGTTGCCGGAGTTTGTGAGATATAATAGTTTTCCTTGTAGTGGTGTTCGGGGGGCTACGGCCCCCCATTTTTTCCGCCGATTCGTCGGCATGCCTTGGGAGCAATAATGATTTATTCGATAGACTTTGAAACGCGTAGTTTGGCCAACCTACCAGATGTTGGGCTAGACAACTACGCAAACGATTACACAACAGAAGTGTTGTGTATTGCATTTGGCACAACGTCCGATAAAGTGGACGTTATGACACCAAAAGACACAAAAGGTCCGCTAGACCGGCTTTTATGTCACGTGGGCGAAGGTGGCAAGATACAAGCATGGAATGCCATGTTTGAATACGCGATCTGGAACTGCGTATGTGTGCCAAAGTATGGCTGGCCTGAGCTCAAACTGGAACAATGTATTGACTCCATGGCGATTGCAGCCGCAAGTAATATCCCCCAGGGTTTGGATGACGCCGGCACCTTCATGGATGCAGCCCATAAAAAAGACCCCATCGGGGCCAAGTTGATTCAGAAGTTGTGCAAACCAAACCGCAAGGGTGAGTTTGAGAATGATCCGGAACTGCTTGCACAGTTGTATGAATACTGTAAGCAAGACGTAAGAACAGAGATGTCCATCGTTGCCGGCCTGCGCGCGCTGAATGCCGAAGAACAGCGCGTTTGGGAACTCACACAGCGCATTAACCTGCGTGGTGTGCCAGTCAATCCAAAGGAGCTTCAGAACGCTGTAAAGGCCGTAGAAGCGGCCCAAAACAAGTTGGATGAGGAGACGGTAGCCCTAACCGGTTGCAAGCCCTCAGAGCGCGCTAAATTGCTTGATTGGTTAAATGCGCGCGGTGCCAAACTAGACGACATGACCGAGAAGACCGTTTCAGCTAAGTTAGTAAGCGCCAGCTTACCACCAGATGTTAAACGTGCTTTACAGTTACGCCAAGAAGGCAGCCAGACTAGCGTGGCTAAGTACGCTAAAATGTTAGAGATTCAAAGAAATGGGAAAATACGAAATACCTTGGTCTATCACGGCGCGTCTACTGGCCGTTGGTCTTCGCGTGGTGGACTTAATCTCCAAAATATTGCACGTCCCGTTCTTAACGACAAACAAATTGAAGAAGCGATTGTCCGTGTCTTTGAGCAGGGAGCTGGCGAAATGTCCGAACTCGCCTCACTCGTTCGTTCTGCTATCTGTGCTCCTGACGGATTTACCTTCGTGGACGTCGATTTTAGCTCGATCGAAAACAGGGTGGGTGTATATATTGCAGCCCAAGCAAACAAAGTGGAACTTTTCAGAAAGGGATTAGATGAGTATAAAGTCTTTGCATCGGAAAGCCTATATCATGTACCTTACGATCAGGTTACGAAGGATCAACGGCAGGTTTCCAAATCCGCAGTTCTTGGAGCAATGTTCGGACAAGGGTCTAAAGGACTTGTCAAATACGCTGAGGGGATGGGAGTCAGACTATCAGAAGCGCAAGCAAAAAATGCGGTAGACAACTACCGCACTTCATACCACAAGGTTAAGGCTTTGTGGGGTGCCTGCGAAGAAGCAGCAATCCAGGCAATACAGAACCCAGGGGAGCCGTATAAAGCCGGCCGTTATTTGACCATGAAGGTCGCCAAAGATGCGCTGTGGATGCAGTTACCTAGCAAGCGTTTGATCTGTTGGCAGAGGCCACAGGCTGAGCTCGTCACCACCCCATGGGGTGCTGAAAAGCTCGGTGTCACAGTCGCCAGCCAGAACACCTACACGCGCGTCTGGGGGCGTAACCAACTCATCGGGTCTAGCATATTCCAATCTGGGGTCCAGGGAACTGCGCGTGATTTTCTGGCCTTTGCTATGCTTAGCCTTGAAGACGCCGGTTACAACGTGTGTAATAGTATCCATGATGAAGTGCTCCTAATTGTGCCAGAACAAAACGCAGAGCCCATGTTGGAGGATGTTGTTCGTATTATGACAACTCCGCCTTCATGGGCTCCTGATTTTCCTCTTGCAGCTGAGGGTTGGTTCGGAAAACGTTACAGAAAGTGACCCAACTTTACAATTCTTTACACTGTATACAGTGTTATACAGTGTTTTTTATTGTATAATGTATTTGTGTCGATAATGGCACACAAACTAAAAAGGCTAAAAATGAAACAGATTATTAAATCCGCGTTGGCTATTGACGAGTTGGCTTACGACCTCGAAAACATTTCAACCGACGACAAGAAACAAATCGAAGATTACACCGACTTGGAAATTGTCAAAGAAGCCGAGTATGTGTTGTCGACCTTTTATGAGTCAGGCCACATTAATGGTGATGCACTTGCCGGTGAGTTTGACCACACCGATGACCCACACGGCAGGAAATGGGCCCGTGGTGAAGTTCGTAAACTTAAAGCGTTTATTAAAAAGTACGGTTAATTAACACTTCCACTTACGTAGCGACTTGTTGATGCGTGAGTCTGGATCGTTGGCCGTTTCAGACGACGTATTCTTTTTCTTCATGCCTTCCATCCGGGCACAGAAAGAATCTCTACGTGATCCACCCTCGGGCTGCGGTGCTTTTAAGTGAGCGCCGTGTTCACGGTTGTATGACGCACGTCCAGCAGCGTTCAATCCACCTTCTGGGTTCTTACCCTCTGAGCGTTGCCATGCTGGTGTAGCGTGTCCACCACCGGCATAGTGCTTGCCCTCAAAGTCAGACAGCAACAAACGCGGGTCTTCCCAGTGCGATGACTCGAGGCCACCTTTTGGCACCATAACTAACGGACCAGACTGTAGCTTCTCGGTTGCGGAGAAAACTGGTAAGCCGGTAGACTTGTCATAGAACTGAGAGTTACGGCGTGGGTCCATGCCGATCTGTGTCCAGTTAGGATCGTTCAGATACTCTTGCATCATGCGGCGCACTTCGTCATCGTGGGTGCCGATGTTAGTACCCTTCATAAGCGCAAAAGGGGACTTTCCAGAGCCCATTTCAGCGCCCATAGGGGTAAGGGCCTGCTCCTTGGTTCCAAGGCCTACACGAACCGCCTGGTTGGGTTTAGAGCTAAATTCAACATCCTTCAGGTGACCAGTGCGGTTGTAGCTGATTGGAGCGCCCTTTGCGTTGTGCACGGTGTCTACGTACACGCCGTTTTGTGTGTAAGCTGGGATATCCAGTCGATTGCCTACCTGCATGCCAACGGGAACCTCAGCCAATGCTTTAGGTTGCTTGTTTGCCATCAACGCTGCGCGGATCTGTTCGTTGGTATAGTTTGGTGGCAGCTCGTTCCATTTGCGAATAGGCAAGTGCTTATTTAAAATGTCCATGCGCTCAGCGTTGGAGATGTGCCCACGTAAGTATGCTTCCAATGCCTGAGCCACTTCAGGGACCTGGCTGATTACTTTACCGACAGCCTTACCGCCGGCGTAGCCCTCGACCTCACCACCTTCTTTCTTAGTGATGTCTGGGTCTAATGGGTTGAAAGAACCTTCATTACCGATTGCAGATTTAATTTGTTCTGGCTTGTACAGACCTAAATTCTTTTGCCCACCTTCTTGCACGAAGTACGAATCATGGCCAAGGTTTTTAATGCCAGCTTGTACGTGTGGGAGCTCGAGTAAATTCCAAGCACCGTGACTTAAAGAATGAGTAGATGGTGCGCCATCGGCTTTGCTGAGTTCGTTAAACAATGATTCAACATGCTGTGGGTTCTCGTAGTCGAAAGGGTTTGTTGCATTCACATGCACAGGCATAATGTTTTGACGTGCAGGCAGTCCCAAATTAACAACGGTATCTAAGTTGTCGTAACCGCCGCCACGCATAATGTCCAGAAACTCTTTATCGGGCATTCTGTCTTTTACATTTTTCACTAACCGTTGCTGGTGAGCGTCACCGAACGTTTGAGCGAATCGTGGGTTAGACGTAACAAAAATAGTGTTAGCGGTTCTTGGCTTGAATTCTGTTATGTCGCTGGATGTGCCGTGGTACATCGGCGTTTTAACAACACTGTTTTCTAAATACTTGGCCTTGTTGGCCTCCCGCTCAGCCGCGGGCAATATCTTTTTTCCGATGTACTCCAACGCACCAGTCACAGCCTTTCCGCCAGCGTAACCCTGCACTTCACCACCTTCGGCGTGACCAGCTTTTTGCAGGTTAGTCAAATACTCCTCAGTGATTCGCTGGGGGTTGTTCATGTATGAGAACCATGCGTTACCATGTGTCTTACCTGGTGCGCGCGCGTTGATCTCGTTATACCAATCAGGTACAGCTAAGTTTTGTGGCACAGGATTAAACTGCACGCCTTGGTCTTTACCAAACACAGCGTAGTTGTAATCGGGATGGAAGTCTTGTGTAAACTGTGCATTCCTAGTTGGGTCGACTGTAAACAAACGAGAGCCAACAGAACTTGTTGGAACACCCTCTGTTATCGGATCACGGTGTGATCGCAAGATGTTTTCGTAGTCTGGCATAGCGATGCCGCTCTTGGTTGAGCCAACACCTTTACCCATACCAAGCATATCAGCCAACGCAGCACGGCGTGCAAATGTATCACCACCCAATTCTTGTGCGGCAAACTTGTCTTGGATGTCAAACTTCTGTGGGAAGACAAGAGGTTTACCAGGAGCAGGGCGCAAGGTTTCAATGCGCTTGTTAATTAAATCAATCTGCTCTGGTGTCAAATCTCTTTTGTAATGTTGTTGCAAAATGTCATTGAAAACCGTTTTGTTGGATTTCAATTGATCCGGTGCGCCAATGTATGTTGACCAAACCGTGTTGTCATTACTACGCTTGACCATGTCTTGTGCATGCTTCTCAGCGTCGTTCATCCACACAACGCCGTGCTGTTGATGCAATGGCTTTATATTTTGGAAGTTAGGAAATTGATTGCCACCCATACGATCCCCATGCACACCAAAATTATCTGTCTGTGTTAGACCTAGATACTTTCCTTCGTGTGGTGCCAACGCTTCGCTTGCTCTTACGATTTGTGTTGGCCGGGGTTTGAACAAAAAATCCAGCGCACCTTTGACGGCTTTTCCACCAGCATAGCCTTGTATAGATCCACCGGCTGCGTGGTTTATATTGCTTTCATCTTGTTGCTGAGATGGGGAAATCAACTTGCGCTCAAGGTAATTAATTGCAGGTGCTGCAGTGCTAACTACAGGGCCTAACAGTTTTGCAAGTCCTTTGTATTTTTGCGGTATGAATTTTTCAACCATTCCCGCACCATAAGGAGCTGCAGCACCAGCGGCCGAAACAGTTGCCTCAAATGGGTTTTGTGCTTGCAACAAATCGCCAACGTTATAGCCAGTCATAAAGCGTTTAGCTACAGGGGCGCTACTAATATTATTAGCGATTTTAGCTGGTACGTTGGTTGAATTAATTTGAGCCAAACGATTAGCACGCAGCTCCGCGGCCATCTTAGCTTTGTTACTTAATGCCTCTTTAGCGGAGGTTTCAGCTGTTTTGGCTTCACTAACCAGTTTGTTGTACTCAGCCTCTGGAATTAGAAAATTAGATGTCCCTGGTTTAATTTTGTAGCCGGGGCTTTTTGCTTCCAACGCGTCGGCTTGTTTGTGCAACGCAGCTTCGTGCTCAAGACTTGTACCGCCCAGGTAACCGCGGCCATATTGGCCGGTACGCTCGTCTTTACCCGACGCCCAATTAACCACATCGGTTGGGCCACTTGGGCGTGGTGGTTGGCCCGCTTGCGTTACGCGCGCGCTGACCTGACTGGGAGATGCAAAAGTTTTTGAAGGTGTTGTGGTATCCATTGAAGGAACACCCTTACTCCCAGCAACAGATAATGCTACGCCCTTGAGCTTGTTAGCAGCATAACCAGCAGCAGCGGGAGCTGCCGCGGCAATTGTGCCATACACAACGTTAGTAGCGTTGTTGGGTTCAGAAAGAGTTGACTCTTGTGTGGGGGCGGGCGCTTCTGTTTTGGGCAGTGCCTGTCCACGCATTTCATTTAAAAATTGGTCGTCAGTGACACCATCTTTTAAATACGCGTCACGATCCACACCGTGGAGTTTTGCCAGCTCAGCGGCAACTACATCTGCGGGGTGATCTTTTAAAGCAGCATCAATGTCAATGTGTTCGTCACCCATGATTAACCTTTGATTTTGTATTTGTTTAAAATGCTGCCCGAAGAGCCGGAACCGGATCCAGCTTTTTTAGCCTCATCGACAGATAACTTTTTAATTTCAATTGGTGTGCCTTTTGTCAGAGCACGTTGCGCCGCTAAATGCTGATCAATCATGTTGTCATATTCGCGAGATTGAATAAAATCGCCCCAGTTTTTGCCGGGATGCGCAGGTGCCCATTGGTCACGGAATGTGCGGTGGCCGTCCAACACAAATTCTGCGTTGTTCTTAGTGACTTGAGCAAACAGTTTGTTTGTTGCAGGTGTAAAGTCTGAGCTCACGCCCTTACCAGTTGCGCCCAGTTTTTCTAAGCCAATTCCAAGGCGAGCGCCGTGGAACATGTCAGCGGTGTATTGGATACCCAACGATGCTGCGTCTGTTTTAAGTTGGTTAAACGCTGTACGTTCGGCTTCGGTGAAGCCCAAAGACGCCATTGCGGTTTCCATGCGATCTTTGTCAAACAAGTGACCTGGCACGTTGTTCAAGACACCAACAAGAGCGGAAGCTGCTTTGTTGCCGCCGTTGAAATATCCCATCAACTTACGGTAAACCGGGTCGTTGGCCATTGCAATAACACGATCAGCTGCTGCAATTGTGTTAGAAGCCTTTTCTTTTTGTTCCGGGATTTTAGCGTATTCTTCACCATAAATTTTATTAGATGCCTTACCGGTTTCAGCGGCAACATCAATAGCAGATTTAGCACCGTGCTCACCAATGTTGATATTGGATTGTGCTTGTGCCTTTTGCAACTCAGTTGCTGTTTCGGCGTTCTTAGCGCGTTGTGTAACGTACTGTTGAGTTCCTGGGGTAAATGTGTTTGGCAAACCCGTATCATCAGACTTACCTGGAACAGCAGGCTTAGGTGTAAATGAGGGAGCACCGAGGTCTTCAACTCGTTTTACAAATTCCATGCTTTGCTTTGCAAGTGCTGGGTTTGGTGTTTGGCTTGTAAATGGGCTAAGTTGTGGCCTAATATCAGGACTACTAATAGGTTTAGCAGGCGCTTGTGCTGGCATAGCAGGTTTAGCTGCGCTAGGCGTTGGTGCCGGAGGAGACACTTGTGCCGGCGCTTGTGCTGGTATAGCAGGCATTTGTGCTGGTATAGCAGGCATTTGTGTTGCGCCAGGAGTAGTCGTATCAGCGACATTAGGTGTTTGGACATTTGCATTGCCCAGCGTATACCTACGAGTTTCACCAGAAGGAAGAATATCTTCATACACGCCGAAGGTTTTATCTTGCACTTGACGGCGCATGCGTTCTTTTTCAGGACCTTCAGGCATAGCGTTAATAAACTCCATGTTTTTCTGGAGCTCTGGCTTCTTAACCTCAAAGTCTTGCACCATCTTGGCAAGAGCATCAAATTGTCCCTCAGCCGCCAATCGACGACCTTGGCCCTGCAACGAAGGGGGCAGGCTGTTAATCATTTGCTGCACTGGTGAGCCACCGCCTTGAGGTGCGCCAGCTTGTGTTGCGCCTTGTGCACCGCCTTGGGGTGTGCCGTTCATCATGGCACTTGTTGAGGCTTGCTGAGCCATCTGACCACGCAATGTGGCCATGTTGGCGCGCATTTGGAACAGGCTTTCATCACGCAAACGCTTCTCTTGATCACGAGCAGCCATAGCAGAGCCCGGATCGCGTGACGTAATTGCTACAGCGTCCTTCATGCCTTCAAGGAATGTGTTAAAACGTCCAAGGTTACTGTCAGGCACACGACGTGAGTATTCTTCTTGCATGGCGTCTAACAACGCTTGGCCTTGAAGCGCACCTTTTGTGGAAATCTTTTGACCGCCAACGTTAATTGTGCTTGTGCCTTGTAAGCCGCCAGTTGATGGCGTTTCAGTATTGTCTTCTGATATTGCGGACAAACCGCCAGATGTGTCTTTAGCCATGTTTATCCTTATTAGGGTCCGTATTCCAACGTATCGGGGTCTACATAACCTTCACCATACGGGTTCTGCACATAGCCCATTGCGTCGGCTGTTTCTTGATCCATTGTACCACCGGACGAAGATGCATCAGCACCCGAAACAGGGACTGATGAACCCGTGTCAATATAAGGCTTACCAGTTGATGAGTCGGTGTTGTTCCACCAATTTTTAATATCCGTACCCGCTTTACCAAGGTTGTCTAATACTCCGGGAACGTAACCTGAAGTTCCGGGGGTGCCCTTAGCGTACAAAGCGTTTAAGCCGCCGCTAACAGCACTACCCAAGCCAGTGATAGCTTGCAAAGTAGAAGGTGTTTGTGTTGTGCTGACAGTCGATGGTGCGTTGACGCTGGCCAAGATGTTGCCTTGGTTGGCAAGTGTTGTGAACGGTGCGACCATCTGCTCTTTGCCAACGTTCATGGCGTTAGTAATGCCTTGCTGCGCCACATTGCCCATGTTTGTCGCAGCCTGCGCGCCCGTCTGTTGGTTTTGCAGCGCGGCTTGCTGTTGGTTGCTAAACAGTTTGTTCATGGCGTCACCCATAGCAACATTAGTTGCTACCTGACCACGCAAACTACCAAAGTTTCCGCTGCCAATTGAAGGTGCAGCAGCACCTGCTGCAATGTAAGGCATCTCGCCTTGCAGTTGGTTTCTTTGAGCTTGAAACAAACCACCAAGTGCGGTGTTTGTATTTGGTGTTACTGCGCCAGTGTTTGGATCAGTAATCCATGGATTAGCTGCACCTGCCGCAATGTTTCCCAGTGTATTTGTCGCAGTTGTAAACGGGTTATTGGGGCCAGATAATGTTTTGATCGCACCCTGTGCAACAGTCTGCCCCAACTGCGGCGCTGCTGCAGCTGCGTTTGTTGCGCCGGTTACCAGGTTTTGTTGCGCGGTGTTATACCAATCGGGCAGCGACGTGACCGATGATCCGGATGTTTGTGTTAAACTAGATAAAGCGGACATATTTATGCAACTTTCTTTTGTGCTTCTTGCAGATAAGCTAACGGCCCTTTTGAATCAGGCGGTAAATGATCGGGGTGTGCGTCGCGTTTATGCTCGCGAATAGCTTTCATAAACTGATCCAACACGGAGGCACCGAATTCATTTGATCCGTTGCCTAAACTTGCCACAACGTCAGCGGGAATAACAAACTCACCGTTGGCCAACATAGCTGGAATCGAGTCGGAGGTGCCGTCGCCGTCGCCCGTAACGTATCTGTTCTCGATTGATTTTAAACCACCTTCGCTATAAAACTCTGGCTGGTGTTCACCAACTTCGTGGCCTTCGCTGTGGCTTTCAAAACGCTGTGGCCCGACTTGTGGCCGAGCCATTGGGTGCAACATTGATTGCAAAAATTGAGCGCGCCCGCGGGTAAATTGGGGCTGCATGCTGACAGACGAGCCTTCCGCGTAACCCATCATGCCGTCTGTGTAAGGCGACGGGGCTTGCGCTTGTTGTTGCGGGGTGTATATTTCCCGAAACGTTGGTTGTCCAACTAAATTGATTGCGCTGCCCTTTACAAGATGCGGCGTAAAATCTAATTTGGGGTCTTGGTACCCGCTGGTTCCAGTTGTGCTCATAGTGTTTGTTCCTGCCGGTGCTGGTGCTATTGTTGGTGCCGGTGCTGGTGCTATTGTTGGTGCCGACGTGGGTCTTGATGGTGGTTTTGGCGTTGATATTGAGCCCGTGCCACTTGGAATTCTTATAGGGCCAAAGCCATCGTCTGGCTGCTCTTCTTCAGGTGGCTGCTCTTCTTCAGGTGGCTGCTCTTCTTCAGGTGGCTGCTCTTCTTCAGGTGGCTGCTCTTCTTCAGGTGGCTGCTCTTCTTCAGGTGGCTGCTCTTCTTCAACGGTCTGATCAATAGATGGCAAACCGGGGACGTTAGTATCCAGCTCTTCTTCAGGTGGCTGCTCTTCTTCAGGTTGTTGAACATCAGGCATATCAGGCACGCTGGTGTCTGCGCCGCCAATTAAATTAGTAGCTGCGTCAACATCGCCGTTTGCCAAAGCAGTAATAACATCTTCGTTGCCGTTAACTACAGCGTCCACTAAATCGGGGTTATTAGAAGTGATTGCTGTATTTAGCGCGTCTTGATTGGTCTGTACCACAGTGTCCAAAGTGCTTGGAGGTGCAGTTTCAACAGGAGCCTCTTGATTCACAATTGGGTCAACTGCATCCAACCCACCGGTCGGCGCTTTTAGTTCAGGCACCGGTTCTGGTGTTGGAGGTGCTACCACATCCAACCCACCCATTGGTGCTTCGGGTTCAGGCACTGGTTCTGGTTCGGGTGCTGGGGGTGCTACCACATCCAATCCACCCATTGGCGCTTCTGGTTCAGGCACCGGTTCTCGTGTTGGGGGCGCTACTACATCTAATCCACGAGTTGGCGCTTTTAATTCAGGTACTGGTTCGGATGCTGGTGTTGGTGCTACCACATCCAATCCACCAGTCGGTGCTTCTGGTTCAGGCACCGGTGCTGGTGCTGTTTGACTTAAAATTTTACCAGACAATGAGTCAACAACTTGCGTTGTTCCATCGGCAAATTTTTCAACAGTCGTTCCATCGTCCTGCGCCTCAGCGCCAACAAGCTCGGAATCAGGTTGCGTAAATTGCGGAACGGATGGCGTAGGCGCGGGCTGCGGGACAACTGGTGCGGGTTCTGGTGCTACTGGTGTGGGTTCTGGTGCAACAGGTGCAGGTGCAGGTGTTGGTTCTGGTGCAGGTGCAGGTGCAGGTGCAGGTGTTGGTTCTGGTGCAGGTGTTGGTGCAGGTGCAGGTGCAGGTGCAGGTGCAGGTGTAGGCTCAGCTTGTTTTTGCAACAAATCTTGAGCTTCTTTTACTGCGTCTTTGGCAATAGCTGAAACTATGTTGGTTTGGTCTTTAGTAATTTGATCTTCGTACCTAGCAACTAAATAGCCAACATTTTTTGACTCGTAATCGTTTGCCCTATTTATTTCTTCTACTTTATTGGTTATAGAAGTTAATGGATTTTCATACGTAGATTTGTAATACTGTCTATCTTTTTCAGCTTCGGCATGTACGTTGGAAAACTCTTCAGATTTTGTAGACATATCTGCGCCTAGCAAATTCATTTTGTCTACAAGTGAATTGGCAAGTTCAACTTCTTTTGCAGCCGTATTTACGTAATAATCCCCCGAAAACTTTGAATAATAATTGTACCTATTAACGGCACTATCATATTCCATCTTTGATTTATTATATTGGTTTTGGTCAGTTTGTAAAGAATTATAAAGTTGGTTTTCTTTGTCTTGAGTTGGCGCAAGATTCTTATTGAACCAATCGCTGGCTTGAGAACTAAGTTTAGTATATTGACTAACTAAACCTTTACCCATCTCATTGTTTTTATTTATCTGGTCTATTTTTCCAGACAACGCAGCTTGGATAGCTGTAGATGCAACCGATGCACCAATAGCAGCGCCTATGTCTTTACCGCCAAGTACAGCTTTAATTGCTGCCGTTGAGGCGTTTGAAAGGATTTGGTTATCTACTTTTGTAAAACCTTGTTGTGCAAGTTGATTTGATATAGTTGCGTTAATCGCACCAGTTGCACCAGCGGTTAATACCTGCTGAAGATTTTGCCCTTTTAACACAGCAACAGCAGCCATGCCAGATGAGCTGCCAACAATTTGCTTAATCAACGCACTTTCAGTTCCAACTGCGCCGGCTGCGTAGCTACCTATTTTGCTACCTGCATAAGCCGTAAGCGCAGATAAAGCTATTTGATTGATGTTGCCGCCGTTTGCCGCCGCCACTGCTGCGTTAGCAATTATTGGCGGAACACCTAAAGATGTTAATGCTACCGTTTCAATAGTTGGCAGCGGGTTGCGAAGTATTGCGTCCACTGTTTTATTTACAGCGTTAAATGCGCTCCCAACACCATTAAGTATTTTTTTAGTAGAACCGGGAAGCCCCAAGATTATTCCACCAAAACCGTTAACGGTATTCTCAAGTTCTTGTAACGGATTACACATGGACCGTTCCCTTGTATAAAGGTTGGCCCTTATCGTCGTTTCCAACGTTTTCTACATCAACTTCATAACCCGTGTGCTGCAACATTTTTATAATTTGGGGATTTTCTGTTATCCCAAAAACTGTGTGGAACTTTGCAGCCTTCATGGCCTTAAAAAACTCTTTAGTATTTTTCAAAAAGTTTTTAGGACTATCGGCGTTAAACACAAACATCTGTGCAGTGCCTTGTTCCAAAAGTTTTATTAAAAATAACGTGTTGCCGGCCCGCATTATGCGGTACTGGTTTGATTCCAACATGGAATGCAACGCGGCATACGCTTGTCTCCAATCCTGACCTGAATCCTTAATCTCGTCACAATTCTTGACAATGTCTTGCGTAGACATTGTCGCGTTATTTTGTGCTTGGGATTTGTTTATTGGCATATATTCTACGTATATTAATGCAAAAAAATCAGTGAGTTGGCCCGTTAATTGCTAAGGAAACGTCTTCGGCCCACTCTTGCCAAGTCTCAAACATTTCAGGTGATTGCAGGCCATAGGCTGCAAAAGACGGCGCGCTCACAATCTGGTTGGCAATCTCTTTCCATTCCAGCTCGTGGCCCTGCCCAATTGGTTCTTGGCCGTACCATTGGATGAAGTTGCCAACCCATTCCTCAAAACCGCAATAGGCGGTGCTAAACGGGAACGACTGGACAATCTTATTCGTCATGGGCGCTCATCACCGTATTCGCAAGTAATGATGTTTCGACCCATCTCAAAGCTGCCGCCAAGCTCGTTTGACTCAAACTTCAACCGCATCAAACGATACTCGACACGCAAGTCAATCTTACCGGCGTCGGCATTAAAATAATAAGGGCCTGACACCTGCGTATTTATGTCGTCATCCGCAAACCTACGCCCCAAAACGCTCATGGCAATTGTTCCAGTTTGAACAAAGTTGGGTTCAAAACGGCGTAAATGCATGCGGCGGTTAACGCCCTGTGCGTTGTCCCCGCTTGGCGTACCGCCGACCCAGCTAATATCGCTGGTTGTGACGCGCGAATAAATGGCCGTAGAACCGTTTAAACCTACGCGATCTACGCCAAATTCATGCTGCCAAAGGTTATATCCGCCGGTAACAGCAAACACGTCCTGCCCTGTGGTAATTGCTGGGCTAAAATTTGTTGCGCAAGTTACCTTGGTAACACCGGGCGCTCCAATTGTTGTATTAACAATATTAACGCTGTTGGTAATTACATAGGTTGGAGCAGCTGGGTCCTGTAAAAACGCAACAGAATCTCCGGGGCTAAACGTTGACGTCTGGTTACCAGCTAAATAAAATTGGTTTGCCGCTGGTGCAGACTGCCCTGTCGGTGTGGCAATTGTTAATTGCGGTGTGTAGTAAATCGGCTCGTAGTTCCAATCACACCAAATAGGTGTTGGCAATAGTTCAGTTGTGTAGCCGCATGAGCGTTGAGCTCCGGGAGCTTGGCCAGCGTCGTACCAAATTTGATCTTTGGTGTTGTAAATGATGGCATCGGTGCATTCCGTTGCCTCACCACGGGGATAAAAAAACCAAACCTCGTTGAAGCGCGGGATCTTAGTTGCCCATACTTTTTGACGTTGCGAAAAATTGATGTTATCAAACAGGTAGTTTACGTTCTTATCGTTAGGCAATACCTTAACCGACCCGTTATACAGATAAAACCTATCTACGCCCATCCAAAAGTATATGCCATCCAGTTCAACAATACCCGCGGATGACATAACAGAGATTTGGCTGGAAACAATATCGTAGTTCCAATACAGTGGCGCGTTGGCCGCAGTAAACGAAACACGAATTAAACTATCAGTCGACCAAAACAATCCGGAAGGTGCGTTTGTACCTCCGCGAACAGTTGCGCCCTTAACAATTTTTGAAGCAGAAACGTTAACTTGGTTAGCGTATGGTCCGTTCCAATCGTACAAAGATTGTTTATTATATTCGGCTGCACTTGTTTGAGTGCTTACGTTATTGTTGGCAATGTAACCGTATGAGCCGTACACAAAAATGAACGGGTACAACACACAAACACCACCATCAACGGAGATAGGTTTGTACGTTGGGTTCGCACCCTGACTGTCTGACAAACCATAAAAATCCCAAGTATTTCCCGAAGCCGGTGTAATATTACCCACCAGCACCTGCGACGGAACACCGTTGTCAATGTTAACTAAGTTGTAGCCCGGGTGCGCCAAGACCTGAAGCTGGCCACCAGAGGGGCTAAATGCCGCATCAAATTGCCAATCTAAGCGGTAGGGTCCCGCAACAGGATCAGGGGTAAATACCGCGCCGTTGGCAATCCACGCCTGCGTTGGTGATGCGGGGATAGTGCCGCTGAATCCCAATCGCACATACGGCGCCACATAACTAACGCTTGTAGTTGTGTAAGTTGCGGGTGTACCGGATTGTGAAAAAATTACTTTTGTGCCGACGGGGAAATATTGAACCGCGCCAGAAACGCCAGAAGTACCTTGAATGTCAATGCTGCTAGTTAATGGGTTTACAACTTTTAATTCAACCTGCCCGGGTAAAATATTAGCTTTATAAGGTCCGCTACCAGTGGCGTAATTAGTGTTGGTAGTAAAAATGTCCAGCTCATTAAAGTTGCCAGCAAAAATATAGTTAACGCCATTATACGGTTGAATAACCATGCCGCGGTAAATGCCGACCAAGCTGGTAAATACTGATTTATAACCACCCATTTTACGGGCGCGCTCACGCTGAAAACGGCACCACACGCCGTCTGTAAATTCTTCAGCTTCAAAAACAGTACCATCGCGCTTAATACCCGGCTTAACGTTGAGGGTATAAAGCGCGTTATATTGAGCTAAATCAGCGTTATCAGCCATTAGAATGTTCCGCCAGAAATCAATGTAGCGTTCAACGTTGCAGCAACCGTTACGACCGGTGCCGCGGGATTATTGTTATTGACGTCAATTAATTCAACACCGCCGGTAGTAATACCAAGTCGAGCAGTATCACGCAAGTACAAACCAGTTGTCACGTCGTTGCTGAATGAATACGACGGGACGCCTGACGTTCCGTTAGAAACGTAGTTAATACCCGTTGAAGCCGTAACCAATGAGTACAGGTTGGTGCCATCACTAAGGACAGTAAGCACCGAGCCGGCTGTTAAAACCAAGGGCGCTGCTGCGCTGCCCTGACACTTAAACGTGATGTTGTAGCTTATCTGGTTGGTGTTGTTAACAAGGATATACAGCTGCGTAATCGCAGGCAATGTCACCGCCAAGGTCTGTGTTCGTGTGCCGGATTGTGCAATATACGTTTGAATAATTGGCGCGTAAGACGTCAAATTCAAAGTGTTGCCAATAATCGTATCAACGTCGTATGATGCCGAGTTAAACGTTACCGCAGTTGGGATAGACCATCCAACGGTAATAAAACCATTGCTAGTCGGGTCAAACATAATAAACCCGGAGTCGCTTGGGTTCGTGGCAATACTCAACGCGTTGTTAATTTTTTGCCCAGTACCAGCGACTGTACTGAAAGTCAATGTCCCAGTGCTGCTGTTTCTAAACGCAATGTACCAGCCGGGGTTTAAATTTTGTACGTTTGGCAGTGGAATAGTTGCGGATCCACCAGTCCAGTTATACGTTGTCCCTGAGTTATTTTGAGTTATTGTTGGTACAACAGCTGTATCAATAACGTTTTGGCCGGTTGCAAGTTTGCCGTTATATGTTGTCAAACCCAAACCAGCTAATGAAGCGGCATCGGCTACAGATGTGCCAACACCAAACGCCACGTTATTCCACGTGCCGGCCTGCGAAGTGTTGTCAGTTAAATAGAAGTATCTTGCAGAACCAACAGCCAGCGTTACAGAAGCGCCGCCGGTGTTGTTGGTAATGTTGATTGGGAACGCGCCCAAGTTACGGAACAAAATGTCTGTGCCCAGCGCGCCTTGTGACGCGTCAGGCAGTGCAATAGCAAGTCCGCCTGCGCTTGCAACGCAGTCGATAATACGGGCAGCTACTGTCTGTGTTGAGTTAACAGTAGTGGGCCAATACAACGTAACATTAGAGCTAAAATTTAGCGCCTCATACGATACGTCTGTGGGGGTGACAACGGTGCCGGTAAACGGCGAGGTGTATGTAGGTGTTGTAGCCATTTATTATGGTTCCTGTACTGATGTGTTACGGTCAACGCGGCGCAGATCGTCTTCTTTCTTAAGCGCAGCAATTGCGTCGGTGTAGTATGCTTTCCATACCGGCAGCTTATCGAGCGCCTTTAAATAGCCCTGAGCTTGCAGCAAGGACCCAAACAACATGGCCTGCGGTGCCACAGAGGTCCACAGGTTTTGTTGATTGACGCTATCCAATGGTTGAATTTCAGCGTAATAGATAATTTCCACTGGGTACGATGCATCCGGTTTTGGAGCAAACGCCCAGTTAGAAAAATCATATTCCGCATAATACTTAGGCATTCCGTTTGTGGATTCCGCTTGATATTGCGCCAGATAATCTTGGCTGCGCAACAACATGGGCTGGCCATTTACCTTCATGCTGACGGTTTTACGCCAGCGCGCGGGCTTGGTCAATGTAACTTGGTTTTGTGCCAGATTTGTTTCAACAACGATGAGCTGGATGTAAGACCGCAATTCAGCAGCGATTGAAGACTCAGCCAGCGCAATCATGCCGGGAATAGCCGCAACGAAATCTGCGTCGTCGCGTTCCATATAGTCAATAATATTCGCTACGAGCGAATCATAGGTCATTATGGCGCTCATCTTGTGTAGTAGCTAAAGTTAGGTTGGAAATAGATCGGAGACTTGTCACGATCCTCTTCGCTGGCTTGCAAGAATGCTTTTTGGGCCTGTGCATCCAGATAGTTAATGCGCGCCATCTCTACGCCAGGTAACTGCATTGACATAGAATGCGACAGCTGCTTTTGTACACAGTTAATCCAGCGATCAGGCACGTAGATTTGGTTTGTCAAGGACCCAACGTCTTGCATTTGTTTTTCAACAATAAGCTGGAACATTTGGTAGTTGTTATTTGGCACTGGCCATAAATACATCGACGGTTGAATTTGGCGGTCAAACCAATACTGCAATGATCGCACCGACGGGAACTGTTTGTTTGGCAGGTTCCAATAGTCGTCTCGGTTTAAACGCGCTAAGGGAATTACCTGTTGGCTGGTAGAGAATACTATCTGACGTACCGAGAATGTTGTTGCTACTGTTTCGCGCAAACGGTAAAACAAATGCGGTTCAGTGATAGAGATGTTGTAATACTGCCACTGTTTGTCAACCATGGTAATAGCCGGAAACGTTTGCTTAACAGTCCAGTTAATACCGTCGTTGCTATACTCGTACACCAGGTTATATGTCTGTGTTCCGCCATTTGGTGCATAACAGTTCCAGCCAACATAATATACACTTTGTGCTTGTTGGTAGCCTAAACCAATATAATTTTTGGCTATGGTCGATGTTGCGTAAGATGCCAACGTAGAGTTTAAATCAAACGCAGCTGGTGCAGTTGAGTTGTCTGTTGGCAAATAAACAGACGCCTGTAAATTTTGTACGTACACCCAGTTAGCTTCGCGCACGTCAATTGTCGTTTTAGGTAAAACCAATTGCTGTTGCTGTGTTAAAGCACCGTACAATTGGTTTTCCAATAACCAAAGGTTTACACCAAGGTTAGACAAATTTTGCAAGTTATAAAATAACGCCTGCTTAGCCGCACCGACCAACTCAGGCGTCATCTCTTCTGCAGTCTTACCCGCATCACGAAATGCAAATGAAATTAACTGGTCGACGTTAATTGTCGTTTGCCCAGTCGTGTTTGAATAAGCCATATTACCTTCCGCGACCGGATGACCGCTTCGTTACTTTTTGGGGAAGTTTTTCTTTTGCTGGGCCGGCTTTCACAAACTCTTTACCCACCTTCTTGGGGATACCAATGTTGCTTTTGCCGGCAGCGGCGGCGTACATAGCCGCCTGTTGGTCTTTAGACTTGTAAGGCATGTTAGCAAGCTGTCCCGCCAGTGTTCATCTTTTTAGCGCCAGATGGTTTGCTTTTTTCTTTCTCAACATCAGAACCGCGGAAACTGGGACGCTTTTCTCCAGCGGATTCAGCATCCGCCTTTTTGTCGCCAGTTGGGGGCACTTTTTTGATCATGTCCTTCTCGCCAGCTGGTTTGCTCTTTTCTTTCTCAACGTCAGAACCGCGCAAAGCTGGGCGCTTCATAGCAGCAGACTCCGCTTTGGCTTTGCCGGGCTTTATGTCTTTTGTCTTTTTAATGTTGTCCAGGTCGCCAGATGACTTTTTGGCTCCGTAGTCGTTATCTACCATGCCGCCAACTTTGAACTTACGCACAGTGCCAGCTTCTTTCTTGGAACGACCGCCAGCGCGCAGTTTGATTTCTGTTGGCTCTTTGTCGTGCTCAGCCTCGTCATGCTGCTTGAAAGCCTTTTTGATCATGGCCTTGTCTTGCTTCATGTCATCTTTGTCAGCTTTGCCGCCAGTCTTCATCTTCATGCTGCCGCCGCCACAATAAGCTGCGCCGCCTTCTTTGAAGTGCTGCATTTTAGGTAGTGTCTTAAATCCGTCCATGGTATTTCCTTAAGGTAAATGTTAAAAAGGGTGATCAATCCCTATATTTATTAATGCATAAAAAAGGCCATTTAGGCCCTTGAATCTCGCAATTGATCTAGCTTGTCTTCAATCCGATGAACAGCTTTTAGGACCTCTTCCCAGCGTGAGGAAAAATCGTCTTTGCGCAAATAGTTGTCAGATATGTGCGCGCGAAGCTGTGCCAAATCTTCTTTTAAATTCATAACCGCGGTCCAAAGCTCTTTGCAAAACCAGCCAATCGCCACACAGATTAATGGTAGCACAGTGTTTATTAATGTTTGTAAATCCATGATTAAGCCTTAGAGTGATATTCGGATTCGGTTAAAATGCCGGGTTTGTACTTACCCTCTGGCTTGAAAATGGTTAGCTCTTGCTGGCGCATTTCTGGCGCAAAGGATATATGCATCCAGTGGCCGTATTCATGGATCATCTGGTCAAATTTAATACCAGCTTTTAAAACAATTTGACATAGTTCGTAAGGAGTGTGAGCAGAAGAAGAGCAGTCAATAGCCCACCCGTCCATATGACTCGACACCTTAGAACCACCAACGGCCACATTAACATCGGGCTGGCGTAGCCAAGAATTAACACGAATAGGGCCAGTGACATTACGAACTGCCTCCAATTGTTGTGCAGCAGACTTCATGTTTGCCAGTTGGCGATCGTCGGGCTGGTTATTGATGTGCATCCGTATAGCCGTCTCGCTATATGTGGCTTCTTCTAGCGTAAAGTGTTCTGAGAGGTTCATTTTGTTGGTGTCGATTGGTGGAGAAGTTCGTCTTTTTTCTGGCTACCGGCGGAGGAACCAAAGTAAAAAGCCACAATGCCAGTCCAGGCTGTTCCAAGACTTCCGAGCATTAACATAAGGGCTTCGGATGTGTGCAAGTTGCCCATCATCAAACCGATAAGAATCCCAAAGAAGCCGGTTGTTACAAGAATTGCTAACGCGCCGGGGATCCAGCTTTGGGTCTTAGCCTGCAGGTCTCTGGCTGATTTGCGGTCGTCTACGGCAATCTTCTCAAAGTCCAAGCCTAACTCTTGCGCGCGGGCAGCCATGGCTATCTCAGCTTGTTTAACCGCAGCAATTTGATCCGCTGATAGTTTGCCCTCAGAGATGGTGCTTTGCACATCCTTGGGGTCGACGCCGATTGCCTTAGACACCGCGTCTACAGCCAGTCCAGCTAAAGGGCCCCCCAACGCCGTGGCTATGGTCGGCGCTATTTGTTTTAACCAATCATTCATTTATTTTGTCTCCAACAAATTTCCGCTTGCTTCTTGTAATATTCCGCTCGTTTGTCGTGTTCTTTAACAAACCACGCGGCCCCAACGCTGATCACAACCGCTAAAATTGTGACGGCTATGATTAATCCGACTTCATAAAATATTATCCCCATCGCCATTGTTTGTCGTATTCTATTAATTGAGTCAATAACCACAAAGAAATGTATACATAAACGACTGCAATTAGACTTGCTATATAAATATGTATTTTTTCTTTTATTCTTCTTATTCTTTCTTGGCGTTTTGCCTCTGCCTGCTCGATGGCTTGTTTATGTAGCAATTCAAGCTCTCGTGATTCCTTAATGAGTCGGTCGCGCTCTTCTTTTATTTCGGCCCATAAGTCAGGCATACCCAACTCATAGCGAACCATGTGTTCCAAGTCTTTGTAATACTGTCTTACTTGCCTGACATGCATCACATTGTCAATGGCTTGTATCGTTACATTCTTAACCTTGCCTTGCTTAGCTAACTCTTTAGTCTCTTCTTGCTTCTTTTTGTGCTCTTCTTCTAGCTGATCTTGACCGTGAAAGAATTTCGAGAGTAACCCACCAACCTCGCCCGCAATATTTGCAACTTCACCGCCGGTAGCCTTGACATCTTTGTAGACTTCAACGGCTGTCTTAATTCCCTCATACGCTAGTTTGCAAGCCGCAAAAATAATGGTCGGTTCCACATCAACAATTATCCTGCTGTAAGTTGTTTCTTAACAACCGTTAACATAATGTTGGCTTTTTTCTGTTCCAATATCTCGGACGCCAACAGGCTTTGAAGTTGATTAGCAAATACTTTTAATTCATCACGATCTTGTTCGGGAAGGCTTTCAATCACCTCCAACGCCGACGTGTAGTTGTCAATATTAATTTGGTAGAGCATTATCTCTTGCACTCGGGCATCCAAAGATGCTGCCAAAATTTGTTCGCGTGTTTGATTTTCCATGATTTTCCTTTAAGATTTAAAAGAAACTCCATATGCCGTGCCTGTCGGAAGCGTGGACGGATTAGCATACTTTGTTCCATAACCCGTGGCGTTTGCCCAAGGGTACGCGGTTACGTATGGGGATGTTGCGTGCGTTATAGCAACGGCATTGCCGTCAGCACTAAATGAAACGCCATTTCCAAAAGCTGGCGGAAGCGTTGCTGGATTGGCATACTTTGTGCCAAAACCCGCTCCTGACCAAGGGTAGGCAGATATATAGGGTGAAGATATGTACGCCACAGCAAGGGTCGTACTGCTAGGGTTAAACGCAACTCCATTTGTAATGTTTGAAGGAAGCGTGGCCGGATTAGCATACTTTGTGCCAAAACCAGTGGCGCTTGACCAAGGGTAAACATTTATATATGGTGTTGTTGCGCACACTATAGCAATAGCCGTTCCGTCAGGACTAAATGTAATTCCATTTCCAGTCGCAGGCGGAAGCGAGGATGGGTTAGTATATTTTGTGCCAAAACCGGTAGAACTTGACCAAGGGTAAGCAGTTATGTATGGGGTACTTGTTTGCGCTACAGCAATTGCCGTTCCGTCAGAACTGAACGCGATTCCATTTGTATTACCCGTTGGGGGTGTAGTCGGATCAGCATACTTTGTGCCAAAACCAGTGGAACTAGACCAAGGGTAGGCAGTTATGTATGGGGACGTCAAATGTGCTACAGCAATAGCCGTTCCGTCAGCACTAAACGCAACTGCGCGCCCAATACCCGGTGGAAGCGAAGATGGGTTAGCATATTTTGTGCCAAAACCGGTAGAACTTGACCAAGGATATGCGGTTACGTATGGGGTACTTGTGTGAGCTACAGCAATAGCCGTTCCGTCAGAACTGAACGCGATTCCATTTGCATTACCCGTTGGGAGCGTGGCCGGATTAGCATACTTTGTGCCAAAACCAGTGGAACTTGACCAAGGATACGCAAGTATGTTAGGACTGCCATAAGTCGCTAAAGCAATAGCAGGAGTTTGGGCCGACTTCCCTTGCAAATCACTCATACTGATAGCACCGCTTGCCACACCGGCGAGCGCGCGCACGGCGGCGTCATTTAGTGAAATTAGTGCAGTCGAGCTGTACCCCAACTCGGTGTTAACGTCCGACAGTGATATGGTACCGGTAGGTAATGCCATAGTTTTTCCTTACGGTGTGCCGTAAGCTGTTACGTTAGCTTTAGCTATGAAGTTTCCGGATGAATCCAAAGAACCCACGTTTACGCCATTGTAAGAAAAATACAATTTAGTGCCGCTTGGTGTCACGCTCCAGCCGCCAGTGTTGGCCACCGAATTTGCTGTTGCTGCGTTACCTGTAATACTAATTGACCATGTGCCCGTAGCGTTTGAACCAGCCGCATCCGCCGCAGTATAACCTAACGAGCCGTTAATGTTGCTGGATGTTAAGAAAGTCAACCAACGATACCAAACAAACCCAGTGCCGTTCCAAGCCACAAAACCAGGATTTGATGTAGAACCCGTTGTCGGTGCAGTAATGAACGCTGTTGTGTCAGTCGCAGATTGATAAGGAATTTGGTTTGCGTTGCCGCCCAAAACGTTTGTTGCCGAACCAACCGATAAACTCGACTGCAAGGCATATGAGGGCGTAGCCGCACCACCAACTAAAACCCTACCGGTTTGGTTAGTTAAAAATGATGTTGTGCCAACAGCTGATTGGTAGGGCAGCGCGCCAACAGATCCGCCGGACAAGTTTGCCACCGCGGTTGGTGTCGTGCCAGAATAGCCCGAGATGCCACTAAAACCGCTGTAGCCGGACACGCCAGAGCCGCTGTACCCCGAGTAGCCAGAAATGCCGGAATAGCCTGAAGTGCCGTTTAAACCGCTGTAACCACTACCGCCGCTATAACCAGACAACCCTAAGCCAGAATAGCCTGAGAATCCGCTGTAGCCTGAAATGCCAGAACCACTGTAGCCCGAAGTGCCACTAAAGCCTGAATATCCCGAGTTACCCAAGAATCCAGAATAGCCGCTGTAACCGCTAAATCCGGATGCTGCTGTTGCGCCGTTTAATCCCGAATAACCACTGAAACCGGATGTGCCGGTTGCACCGCTGTAGCCCGAAGTACCGGAACCGCTGTAACCAGAAAAGCCGCTGAAGCCAGAAATACCACTAAAGCCAGAGATTCCACTAAAACCGCTATAACCAGAAATTCCACTATAACCAGAAAAACCGCTAGTTCCGTTATTGCCAGAATATCCGCTGTAGCCGCTATAACCAGAAATGCCGGAATAGCCACTAAAGCCCGACAAACCACTGGCGCCGTTAAATCCAGAGAAGCCTGAATATCCGCTGGTTCCCGACAATCCGAGTCCATTAGACCAATAAAAACCGGATCCGTTCCAGCTTAAATACGTGCCAGAGGTTCCAGGGGCTGTGATAAAGCTGGTTGTGCTTGCAGCCGTTTGGAACGGGATTTGGCCGGACGCGCCACCAAAAATATTAGTGGCCGCAGCCGCCCCAGCTGCAGAGGCCAGCAAGGTTACCGCACCACTTGTATTTTTAAAGTACAGCTTCCCATCAAAAGTGTTAAGCGCCAACTCTCCGGCGATCAAGTTGGTACCTGTGGGCGCGACTCCCGACGTCGAGCTATAATATAATTGTAATTTTGTATAGCCTGAAGCTGCCATTTTGTTATTCCTTTAAATATTGCAAAACAACTTGTGGTTCCACAAATCGTTCTTTTTCGTGTTCCGTGGCTTCCCACCAAATAAACTGATCTTTGACTAAATACGAACGATCCTTCAACAGGTTAACGTTTTCAGGGTGGCCGAATACCAATGGATCAGACGGGCCCCACAACACGATACCTTTTTTCCCTAAGTCCCAGCCAAAATGCTGGAGGAAACTATCGCACGATATCCATATTCGGCATTCGCGAATGACGGATGCCAACTCGTCCATTGACAGATTTTTTCTAAAATCGTCAACAAGCTGATCTTCGCCGTCAACCCCAACCTGAACAATTGGCTCGTCAATTAACGCAATTAACTCTTTCCAATACGGGTAATTTTTTGGGTTTTCTTTACCCGTTCTTAACTTTTGAGAATAAGGAGATATAACTATCATAGGTACAACTTTTTAAAAGCGTTCTCCAAACTCTCTGTCCAATTCCATTGACCCATTTTTTTATAGATGCTCCATTGGTCAATATGCCCAAAATAGCTAACTGCATCTTTAATCCCCATTCCGGGAACAATGTCTGGGTAGCAAGAAAACACAATAGGGTCTTTAATCAACGGAAGAACACGTTTAAATACAATATGATCCCCACGGCCACAATTAAGAACCACAATAGTTTTGTCGCGGCACCGGATGAAATTATTAAATATTTCCTCATCGTGTCTATACATGTCCATGTTAGTTTCACTACGAATGCCACCCTGCGGGTTCTTCATGTGCCAAGTCACCGCGTTTGGAACCGCTAGAATCTGGTAGCCCTTTTGGTGCAGCCCCCAGGTAAACAACGTTTCTTCTCGGTGCGCCACGCGCGACAGCCCCAAGTTGTAGTCATATACGCCCGCACGATACAAAAAAGAACAATGCAAATGCTCAACAACCTTAACCCCGCTAACCATATTCCATTGACAGTTGGGCTCTTTACTTATGTCGTCAATCCTGCCAGTCACCTTTGAAGTATCAGGGAAATTGGGCGGGGTCAAAATGGCCCCGCCGACCGCACCTAATTTATTGTTCCGTTTTGTATATGAATGCAAAATTTCGAGCACATTCGGCTCTGGGATTGCATCATCGTCAACACGCCATACCCAATCAAATCCAGCGGTGTTTGCCTGCTGATGAATAAAGTGCTGCCCCCTTTTTTCTGCAATCCGCCACTCCCACGCAATCTTCTTGATATCCAGCATTTGAAAAAAGTATTGATAAATCATCTCTTTTCGCATGTCTTGGAACTCGTCGTTGTCATCAAAGATGATCAACTTGTCCGGAACCTTGGTCTGGTTAATGATGGCGTTTAACACCAACGGCAACGTCGTATGGTAACGTCCTCGGGTTGCCACCGAGCACAAAACCTTACTCATTGTCGCACCAACAGATCATCAAGTTGGCGGGGTTGTCACCAGACTCGTCGTTCTTTGTGTCCGTAATGTTGCCGTTGAAGTCAATGTAGGCAAAATTAAACCCTGGGAAATCTTTCTCTGTTAAACCGTGTAACCTGTGATGCTCGCCCCAAAACCCTTTAGGCTCGTTGTACGGTACCGTGATCATTAAGCGCTTGCAGTGTTTCTTTAGCTTTTCAACAACCTCCAAACCATTATCAAGGTGTTCAATTACCTCAAAAGCAATAATGGTGTTGTACCGGCCCAGCTCAAACGTATTAATGTCCGCGTGGTAAAACGATGCGTTGTCAGACCACTGTTGGTCCTTCGCAATCCCAATAATCTGTTCGTCGTAATCCAACCCCATGTACGTCGTGCCCTCTGGCAAAAACTGGTAGCCGTAGCCGGTGGAGCACCCAATCTCCAACACCTGCTCGCCAACCAGATTCTTTGCGGCCCATTCGTAGCGCTGTGTCTCGCGCGGGAACACTGGGTCACCTTTTAGAAACACCGCGCGCTCGTAGTTGTTTGACAACAAGAAACGATAGTGGTCCATGTTGTGTTTTCTGGCCAACCTTAGCTCATTTTCAGAAAAGAAATGCTTCCAGCCTTTTACCAACGTTTCATCATGTACCGTACCCTCGGCCACATGGTAGATTGGGAAGTCACCTAAATGGCCCACGTCAACGAGTTTAAACCCCTCTTGCAGGGCCCGAAAACAAAAATCAATATCCTCGCAGCCACCGACCTCAAACTGCTCGTCCAGCAGCCCAATTTGGTTAAGCACTCTTTTTTGAATCATTACGCAGAAGAATACGCCAAATTTGGACTGTATAATGTCTGAGTAGTTTGTCAGCACCGCCGAAATGTCACCGGTGTCCAAACGCTCCAACCACGTATTTTTTTTCTGGTCCAGTAAAATTGTGTCGTTATTTAACAACACAATCTTGCCGGTTGACGTGGCACTAATACCTTTGTTAACAGCTTTAGAAAAACCCAGTGGCTCATCGTACCAAGGCCACACTAAATTAATACCAGTTGAACTTAAATAATTAAGGTACGCGCTTGTGTTATCCGTGCAACCGTTGGCCACAACCACCAACTCAACATCTTTCATGTCGGTGTATTTGATGATAGAATCAATACAAGGTTTTAAATACTTCTCGCAGTTGTTATACGTTGGTATTACAATACTATATTTCAAGGTGCTCTCCTAAAGTTAAGAGCTCTCATTATACCATACATATTAATGTTATGCGTCCTCTGCACCTTCGAACTCAGGTTTTTGTTTGATGATAGAGTATAAAACAGCACGGTCTGCACCAGCAATGTATTCATCACCGGCGATCTGTACCTTACCAGCGGATAGCGGTTGTTTGCCAGCTTCACGGGCTTCCTTGGAGGCATAGCCGTAAAAAGTTACTTCTGTGCCTTTGCCTTTGAAATCTTCTTGGACCGCGCCAATGTTCCAATAGGTCGCTGCTATTCCGTAGTCTGTATCAATTGATTTGATTAAAGCCATGTTTATATTTCCTCTGTTAAAAAAACTCGTTGAAACCACCTAGTGCGGGGTATTGGTTAAACACAATACCAGAATTACCGCTTACGTTTGTGTTGTTTCCAAAATAGTTGTTATTATAAGTGTTTGTCACGCCCGTGTTTGCAACCCAAGCATTTGAGGGAGAGCCTGTACAATCTTGTAAAGCAGTTCCAACAAAATAGCCGCACCCTCCGCCAATTTTATTCAGTGTAAATGGATTTCCCGCAATAGAACTTTTAATAATAATTCTAGTAGTTATACTGTAATAACTACCGGAATACCTTCTTAAATTGCCCATATATATATTTGATGCAGCATCAAACTGCACAATGTTATTAGCTGAAAAATTATAATATCCGCTAATATCAAAGTTATAAATTGTTATATTATTACCCAGAAATGCAAATGTACTTGCCACAGAACCCGAAAAGTTTAGTATAACAGTTCCTATTTTAATCCCGGAAGAAAAAGTTTGGCTTGTAGAATAAGTAATACTGTTAATAGAAAAACTTAAAATTGCTGTAGAAAAATCTAATGTTGTGTTTGTGCTAGAACCGTTAAAAGAATTATTATCCGCACTAAGTCTGAGACTATACGTAAGAGAACTTGGTACTGCATTAATTACTATGTTTTTAGTGTTTGAGTTATTATAATTAAAATATTGCCCCGTGTTCTGTAAATCTATACGGTTCGCATTATTGTTAAAAAAACCACTTTGTATAGTAACTCCAGTGAGGCTTGATATTGAAGCAGCTAAAGCAACCGAACCTTGACTACTTCCATTTCCAATATAAAGTGGCACAGAAGTATAATAGGTATATATAAATCTAGTTGGTGTTACCGTGCCAGTACCAGTGCCGGGCCCTGTTGCCGTAAAAAGTGTATTTGGTTTGTTTGAAGTTGCGCCATACGAAGTAAAGTTGGTAGTGCCCGCACTTGTGATTGTGTATTTAGTTCCCGCCACCATTGCTGTTGCAGCCACGGACAATCCCGGGGCCATAGTAATTGACCCCGTAAATGAAGAGACACTATTTAGGTATAAATCACCGTAAACGGTTATTCCCGATGTGGTTATCGGTGCGGCAGTGTGAACAAAATTTCCAAAAACAGAAGTTCCAAGTGCGTATGGCCCCGTTGAAGTGGTGTTAATATTAAAATTAAGCGCGTTAGTTTCTGATACGGCCCCAGTAGTTATTGTTTTTGTAGCTGTAGTTGACCCAAAGGTGACAATATTGTCCCCAGTTAATGACGCGCCACTTCTGAAAATTGTTGCGGTTGTGCTTCCCGTAAAAATCGTGCCCGTACTTGTAAGTGTAATAGTATTTCCAGCAGAATTAAAAGTTAGCCCTCCGCTATAACCCGTCATGTTCACACTAAGTACTGTGACATTTGAATCTACCGTGCAATTGCCCAACTGCGAGTTTGCTGAAAAAAAGGCTGTATCTGCTGTGCCCGGAACAGATGCACCTCCGGAAGTCGCGGCTGAACTAGCGGACCAGTTTGCCGTACTACTCCAATTACCAATAGCGTTTCTAACCCAGTATCTACTTGCCATATATTAAAACTGCGTTCCGGATGCAATCACATCCCAAGTTGCGCTAAACGAGTTATATATACACCCAACATAAACTACTTTTGCAGCGCCGCCGGTTGTAGTCGGGAGCGGGACGTTAATTGTTCTAAAACACCCTGTACCGCTTTGAACCCAAGACAAAGTAACCGCACCAGACGTGCCGTCATCTTGTATTCTAAACATTAATTTATCGCCGTTTAGTGGGGTTCCTGACGGAATATTGATTGTTAAAGTTCCAGCGGTAGACAACCCAGTCCACACATACATATCATACAAACTAATGTCCGGCGTGACACTGGTTGCTGAGTTTGATTCAACGGAAACTCTAGGGTCTATTCTTGCAGTCGTCTGCCCTGTAGTAACCGTAACGTTTGTTACACCGCCAAATGAGCTGCTGTTATTATATTGAAGCTGCCCACTTGAACCTCCCGGCGTTCCCCCTCCACCACCACTGGCAGTAGCCCAAGATAGTACTGCAGAACCGTTAGTAGATAAAACCTGCCCGCTTGTGCCATCAGCAGCAGGTAATTGATATGTAGTAGAACCCGCAGCAGCAGCGCCTTTTAAGCCTACATAACCAGAAGAAGCGCCTACAAGCCTAATACCTGTTCCTGAAGTTTTAACAGTTCCTGCGCCTTTGGGTGTTAGGGTTAGGTCAATGTCTGTGTCTGAGCCTTGACTATATAAACTAGGACTGCTACCAGTCAATGAGCCAGTTACTGCTAAATAATTTATTGGTGCCGTTACGCTGTAGTTAACCCTAAAATTAGTACCGCCAGCCTGTTTAAAGATGTGGTTTCCTGCATTTTTTGCAGTGTAGTTAATGGAAACAGAAGTATCACTACCTTGGGATGATATTTCTGGGCCGCTATTAGTAGCCGCACCCGTCACCTGTACGTAGTTAACTGATGATGCTGTGTGAGTAACCTGCATCTGAGTGTTTGTAGAACTATTGGTATAAAAAATTATAGCGCCAGAAGATTTACTAGAAATAGCTAAATTTAAAGTTCCACTTGCTCCAGCCGCTATAATTTTTGGCGTATTTCCAGTGGAGGTATCTCCCCTAACGCTTACATAGTTAACTGTTGTACCACCAATATCCGCTACACGAAATGCCTCACCGCCTGGTGTATAAAACGATAAATCACCACCAAGACTTGTAATCTTTGGAACACTACCCACAGTAGCATAGCCAGTGCCGCCGCTACCGCCGCCACCACTAATTGTTACCGTTGGCTGTTCAACATATCCAGAACCTGCTGTTCCAATTGTTAGACCACCGGGGTCAATAGAATATGTGACGTTTAACGTGCAACCAGTTCCGCCTGCGGGACTAACAGTTGTTGAAACTGGGTTAGATGGCAATGCCGTGTATGCTTTTGAATTTGCTGTTACCCCTGTTACAGCGCCAGAAGATACAGTTGTAACGGTAAATGTACCGCCAGTTGACGTTGGGGTTCCACCAACCATTGTTAGCACATCGCCAACCGTGTATCCTGTGCCACCACTTGCAATAGTCGCCGCGGCGTTAAACATCACCGTGCAAGTCGCAGTAGCTTGTACACCACCAGCTGTAGTGGGAGCTGAAATAGCAACACTTGGATAGGATGTATATCCTGCACCACCAGCAGTTCTTGTCAGCGCAGTAACCGTACCACCGTTAGAAATGTTCACACCGCTAGAACCAGCCGCTAGGTCTATTGCACCTGTGCCTTTGGGTTGTATGGCTAGGGATACAGCCGCATCGCTACCAAGCGTTTGAAACTGAACTGCTTTAGTTGTAGCCCCGCCTGTCGCTTGGATGTAGTTAGCTGAACCGCCGCCGCCAATTAACGTAGTAAACGTACCAGCCGCAGGGGTTGTGCCGCCAATAGTTGTTCCGTCAATTGTCCCGCTTGTTTGCGTTGTAGTTGAGCCATTATAAGTAATGTTTGCCACACCGCCCAACGCTCCAGAATTGTTATACTGGAGTTGCGTGCTAGTTCCGCCAATTGCTATTGAGGAACCAGAATAGCCGGAAGTTCCGCTGTAACCACTTACGCCAGAGCCACTATAGCCGCTTACACCAGATCCGCTATATCCACTATAGCCGCTTACACCGGATCCGCTGTATCCGCTATAGCCGCTTACACCAGATCCACTATAGCCGCTTACACCAGATCCACTATACCCGCTATAACCGCTTACACCCGCGCCGCTATATCCGCTGTATCCACTTACACCCGCGCCACTGTAGCCACTATAGCCGCTTACTCCAGATCCACTATAGCCGCTTACACCAGATCCGCTATACCCGCTATAACCGCTTACACCCGCGCCGCTATATCCGCTGTATCCACTT
>Ga0114963_10000100_pt1 | contig 52251 bp, 52 predicted proteins | sample C_131016_EF_Meta_FD_87019 | JGI IMG/M metagenome (GOLD analysis project Ga0114963, IMG submission 87019) | Freshwater microbial communities from Lake Croche, Canada to study carbon cycling - C_131016_EF_MetaG | ecosystem: Environmental > Aquatic > Freshwater > Lake | place: Lake Croche, Canada... | reverse complement strand
TCTTCTTCTTCTTCTTCAATTCCAAAATCATTTAAAGATTTATCACTTTTATATGAATCCGTTTTTTTATCATCATCATCATCATCATCTTCTTCTTCTTCAATTCCAAAATCATTTAAAGATTTATCACTTTTATATGAATCCGTTTTTTTATCATCATCATCATCTTCTTCTTCTTCAATTCCAAAATCATCTAAAGATTTATCTGGCGAAAATTTATAAGAAGCAATTGATGCACTACTATCACTATCACTATCACTATTGTTAGGTTTACCCCCAATTGAATTATTTGGTGATTTTTCACGTTCTTCTTCTTCCTCCTCCTCTTCTTCGATTCCAAAATCATCCTCATCAAAAAATAAATCTAATGAATTTTTTACTTCATCATTTTCTGTATATTCTTCATAATCTTTATAATCAATATTATCTTCTTCATTATCTTCAATAACCGGAAATTCCTGTTCAATAAAAGATTTTTCACTCACTGAAGTTATATCATCTAATTTAATATCATTTTTTTCACTGGTTTTGCAAATTAAATTTATACGATTTATTGGTATATTTGTAGAATTTTTATCTTGGGTTAATCGGATAAATGAATCAATATATATTGGTATAACATACAAATAATTAATATTATTAATTTGTTGCATTTGAATAGTTATTGAACTAGTAATACTGTTCAATGTTATAATAGTTTTGAAACCCGGATTAATTTTGATTTCAATATTCTTTTTTGCACCACGCTCAATTTCTAATTCCCCTGCTAATTTTGTTAATAAACTAACAGCATCTTCATATTTAATGTTATAATTTTCTACTAGTGATTTAATTAATTCATCACCTCTTAATCCATTTTTAAGTCTGGTTTGTTCAATAATAAAAGCTTCTTGACTTGTCATTTTATTGAAATTTGAAACTCGTTTGTATCTCAAATCAATGCTTTTATTAACATTATTGAAATTTTTAGTTTCAATAATAAAAATACTTGACAAACAACCAATAATCGTATTGATATTTATTATGTTATCAATTTGAATAACAGAATTGTAATCTATACTTTCAATACTAGTATTATCATCAAATAAAGAATTAAACAAATTTATAGTATATCCACTTTCTTCCAAATAAAACTTAACTTCTTCAATGATAGGATTCACCGCAGTTTTAATTAATTCATCAATATTTTCTATTGAAAATATATTTTCAAAATCACAATTAATTCCAATATCACCACTTTCATCAAATTCACAAATGAGAGAGATATTTTCGTTATTAAATAAATGATTAATAAAAACGCTAACAGATTTTTTAGATCCAATAGACTTCATTAATTTATAAATATTAGAGCGTGATAAAAAAGGTATTTTTCTTCCATCTTTTGATAATTTATCAGCGTACAATCTATAGACATTTTCTTTTCTTCTAGATGGATTAAATTTAATCAACGGCGAATTTTCAGTCGCGTGACAAAGTTTAAATATTATATCCAATGGCATTTTTATTGCGTTCACAGATTTCAATAAAATTTTAATAGATTTAATTCCATTTTTCAAATATTTTAATTCTTCTTTTCTCTCTTTATATAAATCATAAAACAGATTTACACTATCGAATGTATTTAAAACATTATCATTCAATATTTTATTTGTTTCTTCCAATAAACTTTGTTTAGAATCTTCCAATTCTTCTAATGAATTAATACTTTTTTTATTTAAAAATGGAAAATATATTTTTGTAGTATACAATTCGGATATGTTCTTTTTAATTGCTTCTTTATATACATTATTTGCCAAACATAAATAAATATTATTAGAAAATATTTCGCCTGTATTGAGTAATAAATTACTATTCAATGTTGTAAGCAAATTTCTAGAAATTTTCTCGACAAATTCATCATATTCATAAACGTCAAAGGGGTTTGTAATAAATGGATATTCTTTGGAAATAATTATGAATTTTTGTCCTAAAACTTTATTTAAAATAAATGTTTTATTATTTAAATTTAAAGATAATATGTCGTCGTATGTGTAAATTTCCTTATCAGGTATATTAAAATTAATAGGAGAACCATTTTCATTATAAATAATGTTTTTTAATAACTGGTCCAATCTTAGTCTAGTCAATGGTAATTTATTATTTTGTGTTAATATTTGAAATATATTTGCTGAATTCAAAATGTCCTTCTTTGAACAAAATAAATAAATTTCATCTAAAGAAAAAGTTTTCGAAAATTCATTAATTATTTTTAATTTAATGCTTCCAATAGTATCATCAAAATTTATTTGTTGTTTAGAAAATACGACATTAATTTTCTTTTCTTTAATATTTTTAAGTTCAGCATCATTAAATATGTTTAATCCAGTATTCTTATCTATAAAAATCGGGTTTTTTGGGTCTTTATTAAATAATTCATTAATATTCTTGAGATTACTATAACCATAAAAAACAATAATTTTATCAATTGTATTTTCGTCAATTAAATGATTTACTTTATAAATTTGATTTTCTTTAAATGGAAAAGATAAAGTCATATATATATTTGTAGTATTAATTTTTAATTAAAAAATTAAAATATATATTTAAAAAAAAACAAGTAACATTAAATATGAAATACAAATTAAAAAGTTGGGTTAATAAAAATATTAACAAATTAGATTGGTGTTTATTATCAAATAATAAAAATGCTATACAATTACTTGAACAATATCCAGAAAATATAAATTGGCACGCATTATCTATGAACCCTAACGCAATTCACATACTTGAACGAAATCCCAAAAAAATATATTGGCTCACTTTATCATCCAATGAAAATGCTATCGATTTACTTGAACAAAATCCAAAAAAAATAAATTGGAAATCTTTTTCATATAATACTAACCTCAAAGCTATTAAACTTCTTGGAGACAATTTAGATAAAGTCGACTGGTATGGAATATCTTTAAATAAAAATGCGATAACCATTATAGAAAATAATTTGGACAAAGTAAATTGGTGCGCATTATCGATGAACCCTAATGCCGTTCATATTCTAGAAAATAACCAGGATAAAATCGATTGGTATGGAATATCTTTGAATACTAATGCGATAAATATTATAGAACATAATTTGGACAAAATAGATTGGAGTGTGCTTTCACAAAATCCGAATGCTATTCATATTCTAGAACAAAACACAAAAGAAATTGACTGGTTTAGTTTATCGCAAAATCCGAATTGTTTAAATATATTTAAACAATATCCAAATAAAATATATTGGAGTTATTTTTCAGAAAATCCGAATGCTATAGAATTATTAGAAAAAAATATAAGAATGGTAAATTGGTATACAATTTCATCAAACCCAAATATATTTGAAATAGATTATTTAAATTCATCAATTGAGAGAACAAAAATTATATGGGAAGAACTTATGATGGTTTCTCTACATCCTGATAGAGTTGGACCATTATTCAAAATTAATTCTTCCATTTCTAATTTAATTTAATAAAAAATTATTAAACAGTTTATGTTGTATTTAATTGAGAAATAATAACCGATAACTTTTCAGGGTCAAAAACGCCTCCTGGTGGATAACCGTAAGCAATTACATATGCCGCGTGTTCTGGTAAAATCTTTGCAGGAACAATTTCTTGTGGTTTTATATCAAATAAATAAACAGTTTTATTCAATTTATCTATATATTCTTTAAGTTCGGTCATATTATTCAAAATATTTGCCTTTATTTGGACTTTAGCTAATTGATTTTCAGTATTAACTAACTTAATATATAACTGATTTTGTTGAGTTAATAGTTGTAAGTACAATTTTAAAACATTTCTAACTTTTTCATATGTTGGATAAACAACAGCATCTCTTCTATAAGAATATATGTCATTCATCAAATTTGCAATAACTTGAGTTGTTAACAAATTATAAACTTCTTTAAAATTTCCAGCGTAATATAAATTAATAATATTTTTTATATAAGCAACAGTTGGTGTATTCATCAAATTTTTAATATAATTTACTTCCTCTAATAATAAATTATTAGTGTTAGCAGCACTTGAAATTGAACTTTTTTGTCCTAAATTACTGTTTACAAAAATAGATTTAGACATATAAATAAATAATAAATTATATAATTAGAATGGACCATATTGATTTTAATATTAATAATTATAATATAAATGATCTTGAAGAATTTTATAAATTCACAGATAAAAAATACACAGAGGATGATATAAATAAAAACATTCAAATAATGAAAGAAAAATTGTTTAATTGTAAAGAAATAACTGATAAACTAAAAAAACAAATAAACGAATTTTTAAATAAATCAAGTATTATTCTATTATCCAATATTAAAACAAATGATACAAATCATAATTTTAATCCAATAAAAAATACAGACCTTAATACTGTATATAACTATAAATATCCAAGTGGAATAATAAACCCAATTGAGAGACAAACCCAAACAAAAACTATATGTATAAATAGTTTATTTCGTGATAATTTTTTTAACACAAATAGTTCTTCATTTGATTATATATTTCCAAGTACAATTGAAAATGTTATTAAAATGACTGTATCTTTCGTTGAAGTCCCTATTTTTTGGTATGATATTTCAAGTAAAAACCAAAACAACCGTTTTAGTATACAACTATTTAATGTCAATAACGGTAGTAATGGTTTTGTTCCTGAAAAAACAGCTGAAATTATTATAGAAGATGGAACCTATTCAAGTTCTTCAATAATAGCATATTTAAATACCTTTTTTTATAGTTATCAAAATGGTCTTCAATTTTTAGTTTGTTCCATCAGTGAAACAAAATCTAAATTTTCAATAAGAGCTGCTAATTACAAAGTTGATTCAAATAGTATGACATCCGTTAATAGTATTCAAATGCCTTTTGACGCAAGTCTTAGTCTCATGACTAATAGTTATTATTCACCAGATTTTTATTTTAAAATTATTTTTAATAATACACCATTTTTTGATATAAAAAACACAGATAATTTGCAAAACCCTTATTTAAATTACTTAAAAAGTGCGGCAAGTGTTTTAGGTTTCAAAAATAATGAGTATACAATAACATACAATAATACTTTTTATGATTATACAACTGGAACTACATATAATTGTTATTTAGAAAGCGAATATTCATATGGAAGATACGTACATCAATATTTATTTTTAGAAATAAATGATTATAATAAAAATTTTTCAACTAACTCTGTAATTTCACTTGTAGGAAATAATAATTATGTAGGAGATAATATTATTTCAGTTATTCCTATAACAAATAATTCAAGTACAATTATGTTCAATAATAATAATGATGGCATTGTTAAATGTAGAGAGTATTTTGGTCCAGTGCGTTTAAAAAAACTAACTATAAGAATTTTAGATCAATTCGGGAATGTTTTAGATTTAAATGGTTATGATTATTTTATAGTATTGGAACTAGAACAGTTGTATACTAATTATAAAACAAATTCTTAATTTATAATTTTTATATTTAGGAAAACATAAACTTATTTTTTTTGTAAAATTTTAAATATTAGTTTATATTATAATGTCCCAACCCAACTTCTTCTCTGTTCTTCCTTCAGGTTTAAACCAAACCGTTGATGCTAGCGGAAACCTAATTGATGCCAGCGGCAATCCTAGTGTCGCCGCATACACCGGAGCCGATTTCACTAAAGTTAATGGAACTGCTATTGAAATGTCACTATTATCTTTTGATAAAACCGTAACCATTGATACCGATGGTATTATATACCACCAAATTTATACCCCTGCATTTAAGGATTATGACGCTATTGCTGACTTAGATGTTAGTCTTGTTAATTTCCGTAAAATATTTGCATTTGGTTCAGATTCTATTGACTTACAAAATATCGCTGGAGCATTTGACCCAACCCGTCTTATAGATTTAGAAAATACCCGCTTCTATGTTTATGACGATGAAATTGATGGATTTCAACCATCATTAGGAGCAAATGCAGTTGTTACCAATAACGCCATTGAAGCAGGTGAAAGTGGAGGTGTTTTCGACCAACACGCCAAGAAAGACTTCGTTAGATATTTGGCTTGGTTATTATTCAACACTCCTTATGCCACATCATTATTCTTGAATGAACAAGAACTTGTTACTTCAGTATCTAATTCTCTTAATAGTGCTTGGGACCAATGTAGAGTTGATTTACATAATATTTCTACTTCCGGAACTTCTGCTGATTTGACTGTTGATGTATCTGGAAACTATATGATGGATGTTTCTGGAGGAAATATTAAAAACATTTGCGGTGAATTGTACAGACAACTCGCATCCAGACAACCACAACGATTTGCTGACGTCAAGGACTTACGTGTTCTTCACGCAACTGAACCTGATGATATTGATGAAGTTAACCGAGAACAATTTTATCTTCCATTAATTGAAAATGATACTATTGATATCAAGGTAACAATTCACCCACACGCAAGTCAACCATTATACGGGTTGTCCTCAACTGCTGCCCCTGCGAAATTCGAAGCAGACGGAACTCTTAAACACAGAACATACTTGATCCGAATGAGATTAGTTTAAGTATAAAAATATATAATACAAATAATTATTTATTATATATTTAAGAATTTAAGACAAAATAAATTTTATTAAATATCGTCTAGGTTGAATAGGATTGTCTGTATATATTTGTTGACTTACAGACGGATTTACTGTAATACGAATACAAACAGTATCACCTGCAATAATTGGTAATGGTTGACTTGTTGTAATATTTTGTAATTTTGTAAATCTTACAGGTAATTGTGAAATTAATTGTAAATATAATTCGCGGCATATGTTTTTACTGGTGCTAAGGTTATTTGTCAAATATTGAAATTCAGGTGGTCCTTCTAAATTCTCATCAGCGCCTTTATCTGAAATACTTTTTAATGAAGTTAATATATCTTGCCACGCCGATTTAATAGAGTTATCTACAGAGTTGATTAATGCATCTCTATTTATAAATAAACTTGTAGCAAAATGTGTATTAAACAATGATTGTGCTAAATATCTTACATAATCGTGGTCAATACACTGATTTATATAAGGCGATGCAGTAAGAGTATTATGACCAATTGCCGTATCATTAGTGACAATTGAATATTCACCAATTGGTTTTTGACAAACAAGATAGGCAAAGTAGTCAAGTGATGCTGAATTAATAATAAATTTTACATCATTGGCTGTTGGTTGTTCTTCGAGAATGTAATCGTTAATCTGAATTTGAAATATTTGGTTCCACAAAGATACTGATGTTCTATATTCAGCAATGGCATCATACGAAAATGATGGGTCGTATATTCCATCTGACACTTCGGCATTTGTGCCCAAAGAACAAGTTCTATCTAAATTTGTTAATACAAAATCTAAATTTACATCAGTACAGCAACAACTTGGGTCCATATAAATTAAATTATATTATTAATAATAAGAAAAAAATGAAAAAAAGAAAAAAGAATTACATATCATATAAAGGATTATCGGTTATAGTCATTCCACAATAAGATTGATTATCTTTTTTATAGTCAACTGGATTATAAATTTTAATTTCTTTTGCGTTTTCTAATAAAAATTTGAAATTTTTCCAAAAGTCTTGTTTATGTCCTACACTTGAAGTCATTAAATGCGACAATTCGTGTATAGCAACAAATGTTAGTGTATTTAAATCAATTAAAGTAGAACCATTTTTCGTTTTATTTAAACAAAATGCGATTTTCTCTCCTTTATTTTCGCTATAAGCAGTTAATTCACTTGTAGGCAATGTTTCAGATATCTTTTTGGGATTAAAATTAGCGACTAATTTATGCACTGATTTATCATCTGGATATTTGTTTTTCATATATTCTACTAAATCCTTCATTCTTTGAGTAACTTGAGCAAGTAAGTCAACTGATTCTTGAATCATAACTCTATCTCTGACACAATATTTATTTCCATCCACGTCTGAAATTATACATCTTAAATTTAAATTCTCGCTTTCATAATAAATTTTCAAACAAACTAAAAGCACAAATCCTATAAATACATAAAAAAATATATTTTCTTTAAATTGTTTTGCCATATATATTAGTATTTAAAAAACCTTTTGCCAATATTTAATTCATAATTTACATATTGATAATAGGAATTTCATTCAAAGGAAAAGGTGGTGAATTATTATTAATGAAAATATCAGTATCTGGTGATACTACAAAATTATATTTTAAAAAATTACTGGGTATCAATAGTATTTGTCGTCAATAATAAAAATAACAACTGCAAAAAACCTGCTTTATTGGACACCATTACCCATAATTTCAACAGGAGGTCTCATTAGGTCTGGTTCAATTGTGCTTTGGTTCCAAGGTCCAACATATAATTGTGGATTTGGTGGTTCAGAACGAATTTGAAGGTTTGCATTTCTTAAAGTTTGTCCAATAGTATCAATGCCTATATGGTAACCTGCTTTCAATAGATTAATGTTGGCAAGTTCACCCTTTCCAGAAGGGTTTAATTGAGACCATTCACCATTATTATCTTTCGGTAATAGTTCACTTGGGTTTTGAATGTTGGGTTTAGAACAAGAGGATGGCATTCCTTGAATAGGAGTAGGGATTCCGTTTACTGAAGAAAACACTTCATTTTGTCCTAAAGGTTGGGATGGTTGTACACTGCCATCATTTTGATTTTGAATAAAGTCTTTTCTTCCTTTATTATTTTTGTATGCAGGGTTTGAATTTTCACTCATATATTCGTTTCCATATCGTCCCTTAGAGGTTAAGTAGTTAGCAAATAAATTTACACCATATGCAATAATTAATAAAACAACGATAGCACCGATTCCATAATCATTCCATAACTTTTTGAAAGAAAGAGCCATTATATAAAATTAATGATAAAATAATTTTTTGAATACATTTTAATTATTCTAAACATTTACAAACAATAAAAAATAAATGAAAATAAATGAAAATAAATAGAATACAAAATTTATGCAGAATAACTATCTGTATCAAAATCTAAATCGTTGTCACTATCACTATCTTCTAAATCATCTAACATATAAGTTTTTTTAATTTGTTTTGCTTCTAAAAATGATTTAATCGCATTGATTTTAGCTTCTTTTGCCTTTTTTCTTGCTTCTTTATATAAATTATAGTATACTTCATTTGGTTTTTTTAAAGTTATTAATTCTAAATTATCAATATTATCAAAAAATTCGATTTCTTTTAAATCATCTGTTAAATTATTTTCATTTTCAAAATCTTCAACTATATTTTTGTTCATTAAATCGTTTTTACTTTCTATTTCGAACGAATTATTATTTTGTATATCGTCTTGAATGTTGTTGTTGTGGGTTTGAATATTCAGGTTTTCATTTTTTTCTAAAACATCTTCTTTATTAGAATTCTGTTTAATTAAACAATTATCAAAACTAATTTGATTATTTAATACCATTGATTGCTTCATTTCTAGTTCAATCTGAAAATTCTTAGAAGTAAATTTTATCCCCTGAATTTCTATTATTGAAATTAATTGTGTTTTATTACTAATGTTAATTATATCATCCATTGAAAATTGGACTTCATTTTCATCATATATTTTAACATTAGGGATATTTGTTAATTGATTTATCTTAAAGTTTACACGAACTAAATAAAACTTTCCAGATTTATAAATACGTATAGGAGAGGTAAAAGCACTTTCAATATCGTCTTTTTCTAGACTATCATTAAACCAACCATCCCCTTTTTCATATACTAATTCTTGACATTTTGTTTCTAAATTTTCAAACCATTCTATTATTTCTTGGTCATTATTATCAAACATTAAATCAGTATAACACTTTTTTCCATTTTTTATAAATCCTTGTTTTGTTAAACATTTAGGTGTAATAATATAAAGTGGATTTGAATCAAAATTAATATTTGTGAAATATGCACCACCTTGTATTGTTTTTGGACTACCTAAAGATATTAGTGAAAAATCAAACTTATTTGAAGGTTTAATAAATTTTTCCATTGATAATGGATTTGAAGAAAATTTTTAAATTATTATCACGCAATAAAATATAAATAATGAAGGATACAATTGTTTCTCAATGTTTAGATATATTGAAGAGAGATGACATAAAACACGAATTCCGAAAAATATTATCACCATTTATTAATTTAATTTTAAATGAGGTAAATCCTTATATTTATATAACTATTGGTTTAGTTTTTTCAATATTTATAATTAATTTAGCAAATTTAATAATACTATTATTATTTTTGCGTAATAAAAAAACATTTTCTCAGTTTAATATATAATGCCAAGAAGAACAATGAAAAATCGTAGCAGAAGACAACGAGGTGGAGAAAGCGAGAGTTCATCTGATTCATCCGATAACAGTGTTTTCACAAACTCTGATACGATGAATATTGATGATATGAATGATTCTAATATTACTACAGGTGGAAGACACCGGCGCCGACATAAAGGTAAGCGTATGGGTGGTAGTATGAGAAGCAGAAGTAGAAATGCTATATTATTCGGGGGTAATGCTCCAGTTACTCAACACGTTGTTGCCGCATCACCTACAACTGCCACTATTACTCAACCCGCAATGGTTACTACAACAATGCATAATATGGTTCCAAAAATTCCTGCAGCAACGCATCCAGTAACAAAAGGTGGAAGAAGGTCTAGACAAAGAGGGGGAAATTCTGAATGGATTATGCGAAATTTTGGTGATATGAATACACAATGGAATAATGTTTTTGGACCAAGTTCAACAACACAACAAGGTAATTTAATTACAACTGTTCCAGGTGCACCTGCTGTGGTTCAAGGAATAACTCCAACTGGTTCATTAAATTCTATTAACCAAGGACAAACTGGTGGAAGAAGACGTAAAACGAAAAAGGGTGGAATGTGGGGACAAATTATTAAAACCGCGCTTGTTCCATTTGGATTAGTTGGACTTCAACATAGTTTTGCGAAAAGAGTGAAACGCAATAAAACAAAGAAGAATTAAATATTTATAATATATAGAATATGAGTTTTGAAGACAAACTAAAACAATATATTTCAATAGATAATGAAATAAAATTATTGAACGAAAAAATTAAAGATTTAAAAGATAAAAAAACAAATTTATCAAATATTTTAACAAATTACGCTAATGAGAATAAATTATCAAATAAAGATATTAAAATTAATAATGAAAAAATAAAATTTACATTAACTAAAATACAACAACCACTTACATTTAAATATTTAGAGAGTTCATTAAGTGATATAATAGATGATAGAGAAAAAGTAAATCACATAATAAACCATATTAAAATTAAGAGAGAAACAAGAGTTGTTAATGAAATAAAGCGGTATTCTAACAATTAATAAATATTTTTATAATATATGAGTTATATTTTTGATAACGAATTAATATTTTATAAAAAGGATGATAAAATAATAAGTGGTGGTTTTAACATTGAGTCAATATTAATGAATTCTGGAAATCCTGTTATGCATAATGACAATTCCGAGCATTTAATGAATGGAGGTAATAATAGAGGTAATAATGGAGGCAATAAAATAAGTTCTATTTTTGACAATTTAGCAGTTCCTGTGGGATTATCATATAAAAATACTTATAATAACGACTTAAATAAATATATGAATGGAGGATATTTAGATGAAGAACAAGATGAAGATGATGATGATAGAGAACACGATAATGAGAAAAATAAAGTAATAGATGAAAATTTATATAATAAATTATTGAATAAAGTAGAATTAAATAATAACAAAAAAAATATGACAAAAAGTAATAAAAAGAAGGGAATTAAGACAAAAGATAATAAAAAGAAAACAACAAAGAAGTATAGGAAAATAAATTAAATAATGAGTTTTTTTGGTAATAAAAAATGCGTAAATGATTGTTTAATTTGTTTTGAATGTTCTAATATAAAAGACCTTTCAAAATTAAAAAATAATTTGAATTATAATTCAAGTTGTAATTGTGATGGATACGCACATAATGAATGTTTATTATTGTGGTTGAATAAAAGTAAAAAATGTATAATATGTTGTTGCAATTTAGAAATAATATCAAATACAAATACTCTTGTAAAAAATGATAATTTTAAATTTAAATATCAATATGCACGGATTTATTCATTCAATGAATTGCATAATTTGTGTTTTTTATTTTATTATTTCGTAATTTCTTGTTTAATAATAAAAAGTTGTTTTATATTTTATTCCAATTATTATAGTTAAATGGAGAGACTAAAATATCATTTATTTTAGTTTTCCAATAATCTATTTTTTTTTCCATAAGAATATCTTTTTCTGTTTTTGGATAAGGAGTATTTACTTGCATTAATTCTTCTTCTTCTTGTGTCATTTTTGGTTTATATCCAAAACAATTTACACCAAATTTAGTTTTTGGATTACTCATATAACCACCATTTACACCTGGACGACCACAATCGTGCTCGTGTCCTTTTATATTTTGTAAATTATCAAAAGTTTTTTTCTGAGTAGGGAACAAAGCCATTTGACCGTCAGACCAACCATAATTACACCATTCGCCTCCTTTATTATAGGATTCCTCAATTTCTTCATATGTTGCTAAACGAGAACCATAAGCAGAACATAATGTTTTGGCATCATCATACCCATAATAATTTCCGGGTATATTAAATACTTGGGGACTAACAACTATTTCAGGAACAGGATTATTTGTAATATTTAAATTATCTTTTTGGACGATAATATCAATTTCTGGACGATTTGTAAATAAGTTTTTGATAGAAGCGACAATATTTATTCCGAAAAAATATTGTATTCCATTAATAAATAATAAAATAAAAAAAACAACTATTGTAATAGTTAAAAGAATGTCAACACTACTATTGTTTGTGGAAGTATTATTATTTTCATTTGATTTTCCTAAAGTTAAAAATAGAACAACATATAACATTAAAACTAACGCAACTATAACAAAAGATGTTGGATTAACAAAATATCCATTTATATTATTATACATATTTGACATATCTAATGATGTGTTTGTATTTACTTCCATATATATATATTAATGAATTGTTTTTTTTCTATAAAAAAAGCAATAAGCATTAATTGTTATTAATTTGTCTAAATCGGAAATTTCTGTAACATTGTTATCATTAAAATGATACCATTTACCATTAGATGTTTTAACATACGATGTATAATGACCACCTTCTACGGTGCCAGTATGATTACAAATTCCATATAAATCATAAATATAACTTTCTTTTTTATATCCAATAACATATTCTCTTAAATCTAAATCATTTAAAGGAAATTTTACAAGAGTTTTCATTTTTTTATTTCTAGAATTAAAACGTTTAATATCAATTACTAATATAGTAGGTAAACTCCAATAAGAAATTTTCTTTTTGACTGGTTGTTTTTCTTTTGTTTTTTCATTATACCACGAATTTTCACCTTCTAATATCTCTCCTTCAAGGTATAAATTGAAACAATCAATTAAAGATGGTGTTTTTATATTATTTGGTATTGGTAAATCAATAATAAAAAAAGGTTCAGGTGAGTTACTTAATACTTTATTGTTTTCAATAGAAATAATCTGAGAGATATGAACACCATAAAAAAGATTCCAAATCTCTGAATATTCATTTGAATACATTTGTTTTATCATATCAAAACATTTGACAGCTAATTTATCTGTTTTATTAACTATTTTTCCAGAAACATTCATATTTACTTCTCTAGATAATGCTGTATGAAAACAATCAATAACAAATATTAAAAATTCAGGTAAATCGTTTTGTTGATATTCTGTAAAAATATCTAATCCTTTTATTTCAGAAATAGTTTGTATTGTATTAATAAATTTATTTGGAGAAATAATACAATTGTCTTTCCACATTAATTTTCTCAATTCATTCCATTCTAATAATAAAATACTTTCATTGTTTTTTTTAATCTTATTTGTAAATGTATTTGTATTTAAAAAATTATTTAATTCATATGTATGCGAAAGAACTTGCATACAAGAATTTATAAAACAAGTATTACCCAGATTTACTAGTCCAGTTAACCCCTTGTTTTCATACATTTCAAATTCCATTATTATTGTTTAAATATATTAAATTATATTTATATTCAAACAATAATAATAATAACGATAAGTAAACAAAAATTATTTTAATTATATATATATAACAAAAATAATTATTTAAAAAGAATAAACATTAAATAAGTAAATGACAACAACCGTTGAAATTGATGATGTGTCAATAGAACTTATTGATAATGTAAATTTATGTATTAAAACCGCAGAACTTGAGTTCTCCAAATTGAGTAAAGATGTTCTTGATTTAGATGGAGTATCTGGAAGAAAATCGCGATTGTTTTATAATAACTTACTTCAGTTATTTTCTTCTAGATTATTACACCTGGGTAATGGAGACAAAAGTATAATTGCTTCTGCTTTATATAATAATAATTCCAAGGTTTTCTTGATAGATAATTATAATAACAATCAACAAGAAATTGATAACTTAAATTCCATTGTTGAAAAATATAGAGGCAACAATTATTTTAGATTTTTCAATGATGATTTCAGAAATATTGAAAGTAAAAAATTGTTTAAATTTAATATTTTTTCTTTCCACGCAAGTATTGATTTTGATATTGTACGTTCAGCATTATCTAAGTTTATCGATAATATGAATGATACATTTGTTGTCATTTATAATGACATAAATTGGGGTTTTATTAGAGATGCTGTTTCAAAATCTATTAGTGACTTGAATTTAACAATTCTATTCGAGAAAGAAATTAAATTAACCGATAATGATAGTCATACACCAATGGACCAAGCAAGAGAAACGTGGTGGAATGGACAATATATTGCCGTAGTAAGAAAAAATATTTAAATTATTTTTATTTGTTATTTTTATTTTTTATTTATTTTTTTATTTGATTCGGTTGAATATGCTTGTAATTTCTCTATTATTTTCTTTTTTATTATTTGTTTCTCTCAGAAATTCATCAAATAAAAGGGATTTAACTTCTTTATTCCTTAAATTATCTATTTTATCTTGAACCTTATCAATATCATTTGTTGTCATAATCTTATTAATTTCTTCTTTAAATTGTTTTATTTTCCCGTATTTTTTCTCCATAGTCCATATTTTTTCTAATATTAATGCAAATAATTGTTGAACTGGTTTCATTATTTGATTTGTAATATAGAAAGAATAATCTATTTTTAACTTATTTTCAATAACATAAGTTGGTGTTTCAATCTTATTTCCTTGTAATGCATTCTTATCTTTATTATGAATATAAACATAAGGAATTCTATCCCCAGATGAAGGTTTATTTCCAGGATCTCTTTCTGCTATTCTATCAGCCAATACTTTATGTGATATTTGTTGAGGATTTTTATATCCACTTCTTAATGATTTACTAATAATTAGTTTATCTATTGGATATTTTTCATCAACAATATTTCTTAAACATTTCTTCAAATATTGAATTGCTTTTTTTATGTTTTGTTGTTTCATTAATATATCTATTATCTCTCCATAAATCTCTTTTACTATTGGAGCATTATCTCTTCTCTTTAATACTATTCCCATTTCTTTTCTTTTACATTTGTTTACATCTGTCTCATACAACATTCCTACATATCTCTTCTTTGATAAAAGACAGAATGGCATAAATGTCTTTTCATATTCTAAATCGTGTGGTCCCTTCAAGAAACTTGATGCTAAATGTCCTGCTTCTTGCGCCAATTCTATTGTTATTTCTAATGCTTCTTTTCCTCTTATCGGTACATTGTCTAGTGTTTGTAAATTAAATGTAAAGAATACAGAATCCGTATCCCCATATATATACTCCGCTTTTGTTAAAACCTGTCCATATTTTGTGGTTTGACAAATCGCATCTCCATAACATTCTTCAACAATTGTTTTTGCATAATTCAAAAGTAGACGACCAGTAGCAGTTGTAGATGCAGCACAATCTATTTCATAGAATGAACTCGTTTTAGCACCACATTGTCCATATAATGAATTTGCAGTTACTTTATATCCAAGTTGTCTCTTGTCTAAAATATTTTTCATAAAATCATCTTTTATTAACGTTATTATTTTTCACGTTGTATTTCTAGCCATCAATAATTCTTCTAAGATAGAAGGCATAATTGCTTTTGTTCCATTAGGAAATTGAGCAAACCTACATATTTTATATCCACAAATAGTTTTCTTTGCTGCTTCAGTTGGAGAATTGCGAATATATTTGAAAGTATCGTATTGAATATTTACATACTCATAACCTGGTAAATTATCATAAATAAAATCCCCATTTTCATTTCTCTCACCAATTGTTTCAACTAAATTCCCATTTAAATCATATTCTATACTCCAAACTTTACTATCGTGTGATATATTTTCGCTTATCATAGAAGACGGATACAATGAAGCATAATCAACACAAGCAACTGGATTGTCTAAATACAAATCGCATTTAGGTTCAAGAACAATTGCGCCCTCATATCCATCATTATCTCCGTCATCTTTTTCAATAACAGGCATTAGCGTTCTTTTATCGCGGCATTTTTTTGCCACAAAACTAGTTAATTTAATTCCTTGACCACGAAGAATAAGGAAGTTTATTGGAACACTGCAAATTTTTGCCATCTCTGTAAAACCAGTCCATAAATCAACCTTTCTCATTAAATGATGCACCAAATTACAATCCTGAATACAATATTTCGCAATTATTGAACGGTCATATGAAGTACCATTTGTCATTCTAAAAATGTCTTTCGGTGTTACATCATCTTTTGCCAAACACCACCTTACCTTTTTATTCATATCAGGTGTAATACTTCCTGAAATCTGGAACATACAATTATTAATATCAATAGTTATTATCTCAAACTTCGCACCATTGTTATAATAGTCAGTTGTATGTCCTATCTCTTCAAAATGAATAAAACTGCCTACCATTATTCCAGTCATATTTGTTGTTTGAAAAGTTGTAAGGTTTTTTTCTTCTACATAATTTAGAGATTTAATATAATCACCAATAAAATAACCAGAAACATAATCTAATTTGTATGATGTTAAATTTTCTTCACGGCGGAAGTAATTATATAAATCAATTTGGATGCGTCCATTCATTTTAATATATTTTAATTCGTGTTCACCGCTTGCTAATACAATTTTAGTTTCTTCAATATTACATTCATTTGTTTTATAATCACGATTAACACATACTTCGTTATTATTTTTGGATAATTTCAAAAACTCTTCTACACAATCATTTTCTTGAGCTCTACGAAACATAAAGTCGTAATCAAAACCAAATATATTATATCCAATAATAACATCTGGGTTCTCTTTTTGTATAATATTTCTCCATCCTAATAATAGGTCTTTTTCATTATTATACGATTCTATTTGAGAATTGTTTATTTCAATATTGTCGCACGTATTTAATGCTACACAATGGTTTAAATATGGTTCTTTATCTCCTAATTTTAAAAATGTTGAACCAATAAATGTTACTTTATCACCATTTAATTTTGGAAATTTGAATTTATCAAAGGATTCATTTAATTTTATTATTTTAATTGAACGCTCTAATTTTGTATCGCGAATAATATCAATAACTGTAAGTTCTTTATTTATTAATAGTTTTTTATAATTACTTTTGTATTGGTTTTCACAATCATCATCATCGAAGTTATTTTTATTATTTTTCTCAAATAGTGTTTCAATACTAAGTTGATTACAGAATTCCTTAGAACCATTATCATTTTTAATCTTGAACTTAAACCATTCATCAAGAAAACTGATAAATTTATCCTTATTCTTTGGTGGATTTATTGGATATACTAATTCAATTATCAATGTTCTATCAAATAAAGATGTGGAATTTGGATTATCAGAAAGCGGAAAGTTAAATGCTTTTAATAATATATTTTTCAACGTATTTTTGATATCATTCTCATTTAAATCCGTGTATTTATTATTGGTTTTTTCAAAATATTCAATTATATTAGTGGCAAGTTTGTTATATGTTTTAATTGGAACTGGAAAATCACCGTGACTGCTGCTGGCTTCTATATCAAAACTACATATCTTTAATGGAACTAATGTTTCTTTATTATTTAAAGGAATAATATCTTTATAATTGATTGTAAATTCATAATCACAATTTGTTTTCTTATTTTTCTTATTTTTTATAATTTTATTAGTCGGCAATGAAACCCATCCAGATGGACTAATATCTTTTATATGAAAGAACCTAAGTAATGGTGGAATATTTGCTTCATAAAGATATGTTTTTGAATTATTAAATATATAACCATTTTCTTTTAATTTTCTATTAAATCCAATTCCTTCGTACCAAAAGTTTCGTACTTTATTAAATACATTATTATTTTTGAATTTAAATACGATGAATTTGTGTTCTTTGCCACCATCAAAACCATATAATTTTTTTCTTTTTATTATTTTACATTCAACAATTGATTTGTTATAATATCCATTATGATTATGATTATTTAATTCATAAATTATATGTGTTAAGAACATATTTTTAATAGTAATGGTCCAATTGTCGTCAACCTTTACATAAAAGAATGGATTAAAACCTTCTACAATTATTGAGCACGACTTGCCTAGTTCATTTAATCCAAACATTTGAATAATAAATAAATTATTATCATATTTTATTTTATCTTCACTATTAGTACTATTATTATCATCATCATTATTATTATTATCATTTTTCTCATTGTAAACATTGAAATCATACAATCTAAATTCTTTATTTAGACTTGTCATTGTTTCGGTTGCTTTCACAATTGATGTATTGCTCATTTTGTATTATTTGTCAACGAATTTTTATACTTTTTACAATTATAAATAAAATAAATTTTAAGTTCAATTTTATTTTATTTTAGATAGAGAGAGATAATCACTTACTTAATATATATAATTTTCAACTTAAAGAAGGGAAAATATTATCTCTCGGTAAATATTTTATTATTATTTTATTTTATAATTATAATGAATAAAATGTCAATACAAGCAATTGCTGTTTTCGATGGAAAAATTAAAGGAACTGTAACTTTTACTGAAGACATTAATAATAACAATGTAATTATTGATATTAAATTAAAGGGATTGAAGAAAAATGGATTACACGGGTTTCACGTTCACGAATCAGGCGATTTAACAGATAAATGTGAAAGTATGTGTGCTCATTTTAATCCTTATAATAAAACACACGGTTGTCCTGGAATGAAAAATAGACACGTAGGTGATTTAGGAAATCTTAAAACTGATGCAAAAGGATGTGCGGAATATACTATTACAGATGATATTATTAAATTAAGAGGAAATAAGGCAAATATTATTGGTCGTGGATTGATTATACACGCGGATGAGGATGACTGCGGAACTGGTGGTGATAATACGAGTTTAGCCAATGGAAATTCAGGAAAAAGAATAGCGTGTTCTATTATTGGTTATTCTAGAAATAACTTTTGTTGAAATTATTTCTTCCTTCCATATTTACAATGTTGTTTTTGACTAAACCCTTTTGGTTTATTACAATTAATACTTCTTTTATATTTTAAAGACCATTTACCACCTTTAATTTTCTTTGTTTTTCGTGTTTTTTTTGATTTAATTGATTTATGAGTTCTTCGTGTTTTTCTTCTTTTTCTTCCTCCATCTTGTTTATTACCAAGTTTAGATTCAATCCATTCAACAAAAGCATTTGTTGTTCTAGGACCATTATATTCTTCAATTGTATTACCTTTAATATATCTTAACGTTGGAAACGCATTCGGTTCTTCTCCAACATTTTCTAATTTATTGTATAAAACGTGATTTATTTCGGCTACTACTCCATTTGCCGATTTATCAGTTGTTGAAATAAAATCTTTTTTAATGTTTTTTTGAATATCCTTCCAAGTTTCTTTTGTTTGGTTACACGGACCACATCCATCCATATATAAAAATAAAAATATGTGTTTGTTTGGATTAGTTGTAAAACTATTAAATTTTTGTATATTTGTCTCATCTACTTCTTCAATTGGTTCTAAAAAATACATTATATAATATATAAAAATATATAAAAAACCGAAAATAAAAAAACCGAAAATAAAAAAACCGTATTTATATTATAAATTAGTAATTAAATTATAAATAATCATATCAATGCAATTCATATAAGAATTAAGTGAAAAAATCAAATTGTTAGTTAGTTCAATTGTTGTAGATTCTAATATTTCATCTATATAACCAAATATAACATTAATTCTTTTTTTATTCCATACACTATTAAGATGATTATATATATTTTGTTTAATTTGTCCTCCAGTTGAATCATAATTAGGTAATATAGTATTTGGGTCAAAATTTTGTTTTTCAATAAATGAAATGATAATATTTTGTAATTGACCTATGTTATAAATAATTTCATTACCTTGATATGTATCTTTTAATTTATCAAATGAATCTATTAAACTATTGAATAAAGGTAAATATTTTTGTTTATTTGTTTCATTTAAATAAAATTTACAGGCAAAAATAATTGGGAAAAAAATAATATTAATATCATTTTTTGAATCTCTAAATAAAGTTCTAACTGTACTTTGAAAGAGTCCGCTTTCTTGAATAAGTATTTTATTCTTTCCTATTGAAATTTTAGTTCCAACATTTTTATATTTATAGATAAATAACTTAATTACAACACTTAGTGGGTCCAATGTATCATTTTTATGTTTATTTAAAAATTCCATTTATTATAAATAAATAAACATAAATTAAATTTAAGTAATATTATTACGTATTATTGATAAATCTATTTTCAGAAATACGATTTACACTATCCATTATATAAGTAAACGGTGTTTTTACGCTTTCATAAATATTTTCAACGAAATCAATATGGTTACTCATTTTTTTACAATCGGTTTCTAATAATTCTAATAATCTTGTAACTTTTTTATTAATTTCTTTTATTTCTAATTTAATATCTTCAAAATCTGTATCAGTCATTTTATTATAAAAATGGTAATATATTTTTTTGTATAATATAACTAATAATTATTGAAAATATAAATGCGGTTGCTCCCCAAAACCCAGCACCCAAACTTTTATAATAAGCATCTAATCTATTTCCAAATATTTTATTCTTATAAATTATAATATCAATTACATAACCAATTAAAAATGCCAAAATACAGAAATATAATAAGTTTTTGTTGTTTGTTGGAAATAAAAATCCAAATAATAAATAAGAAAATATTATTGTAATAAATAAGGCAATCTCAACAGTTATTGCTGCAAAAATCCCTGATTTTATAATTGATTCTTTATTAAAATAAGGTTTTAAAGAAGTAATAAACCCAAAATTTGTAGATAAATCATTTAAAATTATATCGCTTAAAAAAGAAACAATAAAATTTATGAATATAAATGTAATCAATTTCATTATTATAATATAATACACATAATATATTTTTAAGAACATTTTCTAATTATGACTTTTATAGTATTTTTTCACAATCTAATATATATATGTCTCATTATTATACATTTATTATTTTAATAATATTTTTAGCAGGATTATACTTTTATGCATTTTACGGAAATGGAGGATTAAAGGAAGGATTAACAAATAACAATGGACAGACAAGATGTCCTAACATATTAATCCAAAAAGGTAAAAATTTTTATTTATACAATTCTCAAATAGCAAAAGTTCCTGGTGTAAATCCAGTTGAATTCCAGAATTTAGAAGAGTATGTGGAGTTTACGGATTGGCAAAGAAGTCAAGGCATTCGTTGTCCTATATTATATCTTCAACACTCATATGATGCACAAGGAGAATCAGTTTATAAGGTTCGTCCTAGTCCGACAGATTTACAAGGTGGTTTACCTCCAACAATTCCTCAAGCAAATCCGAACCCTTCATTATTAATAGATGCAGGAAGAAATGACCCACCTTATAATAAGAATTCGGTTCCTGCATATGACCAATCATCGCAATATGTTGGTTCTACAACTCCTTTGGACGTAATGAATCAACAAGAAGGAAACTTATTATTTAGTCCAAATGCGATGGATGATAATTGGGGTGGTCAAAAATATACTGAAAAATTGGTTGAAAATGGTTATTATGCGGGAAATGAAGTAAGTATTCAAGTTTAATTTAATTTACACCATCAATATATTTCATTAAACTATTCAAGCTTTGTTTTCCTGAATTCATTTTATTTATTTTATCAATCATTAGTAAAATGTTTTCTTCATTTAAACCATCCGCGTTAATATTCAGAACTTGTTGTAACATTAAACTACCTAAGTAGTCATTCATATTAATAATAACATTTTCATAATCGGACCTATATTTTTGAATGTTTAAACTATCTCTCAATTGTAAAAACGATTTTTCTATTTTATCAGAATACGAAGAAGCGCCAGATGCGGTATTTTGTGTTAATGAATTTGTTTGAGTATTATTATCTGGATTTGTAAGACCTTCTATTATACTTGTTTGTATTTTCATAGATTTAACTGCTAAATATATTAGAATACAAATGAATATAATAATTCCAATAATTTTGAAAAATTCATCAGTCATAATATATATATTAATTTAAAAAAAATATATATATTAATTTATTGTTTTTTATTTTCATTTTTTGTATTGGTGTTGTTTGTTTTGACAACTTCTAGAGCCATTAAAAATGTGCCAAGCATAACCAAGAATGGAAGAAGAACTAAGAACCACGAGACTGATTTATATCCTTTTTTGCATAAAAAGTCTAAAAAGAATGTCCATAATAAAACGAATAATATTTTGGTAATAACGGTTAAAGCAGTCATTTTTTTCATTATAATGACAATAACCGAGATTATTGAAAGAACTAAATATACCAATGCGGGTTTACAAACCTTAGACAAATTCATTTATATATTATAATATTTTTTTATATTTTTATATTTTCAAATATTTTACTACGTTTGATAACGCAGTTTTACTTATTTTACGCAGTTGCCCTTTTGAGTTTTTATAACTAATATTTTCTAATGATTTTTCATCTTCTTTAATGCAATGTATTAAATTAGGTAATGTTTTAAATTTTTCCATTAATGCAATAGAAGTTGTAGAACTAATTCCTGGTATTTGACATAACATTATCTCTCCAATATTTTCTGGAGTAATATTATCCTTCTTTACTTTTTTAATTACACTGCAATAATCTTTGTCATCATTTATAATAATATCTTCTAATTCTTCAATATTTTCCTTAATGTCGGTTTCTTCAGCTGTTCCTTTAATTACTTTTTCTTCGGATGTTTCTTTAAGTACTTTATTAGAATAATAAGGCAACCGTCCCTTCAATGCAGAAGTATAAATTTTGTGTGCCATATTACAAATCATTATAGCAGTCTCGTTAATATCATTTGTATTTAATACTGAGAAACCCTTATAGTAATTTAATGATACCATTGCCGAGTATAATGTTATTTTATTTATATTCTTATTTTTCATTATATTCGGAAACTGACAAAAATTTCCTTCAATCAAATAAATTATGTTATGATTATGAGTTAATGAACCATTTAATCTATAAGATTGCTCTTCATAACGTCCATCTTTAATACTCGATGATAAATCCAATATAGTTTTTCTCTCTATAATAACTGTTTCAATTCCATCATTTATAAGTAAAATGTCTCCAATTGGTAATGGTTTCACCTCTAAACTTATATTTTTAAATCTTTCTTTATCGGATTCTAAAACAATATTGCATAATTTTATTATGTCTTTCTCTCTGTTATCAATTTGAATAATCATTTTGTATAATATTATTATTCAATTGTTATTAAATTCTTTTTTATATATCTATTTTGATTACACCGTAGTAAGAGACCGATTTAAAAATTTAATTTTATCTTTGGATAGAATTAAATATATCTATTAGGGTTCCGCATATTCTAAAGGCGGTTTTTATCCTAGAACACCACTGTGGGTAACTGCATATGACCCTCTTCTTAATTGATTTGGGTTTCTAGTTGTCAATAAAGCCATTTGTAACAAGGTTGGGGTTCTTTGTGGTGCTCTCCAGAAAACTGACGCAGGAATATTACCTCGAGGCCATCCTACTGAACCACCAAAAATGCCCGCTTTTTTATCACCACCAACGGATCCACCACTTTGTGCGGTTCTATTAGCAATTGAATTAGCGTATGATGACGGTCCATTATGTCCAACAATTAGTGCCATTATATAGATTATAAATATAAAAAATTCCTAAATACTATAATAAAATGATATAAATATATAATTATATAATTAATAAAATGGAAGAAAAAAACGACAAATTTCTACTTCACGATGATGATTTTATTAAAAGTGACGACGGATTAATATTTAATCCTTATAATAATTTAAATGTGGAGATTACATTGAATGATGTTCAATCTATTCTCACTAAATATGGACTTCCTGGAATAGTAAATAATATCAATTTGTATAAACGAGCATTTGTTCACCGGTCATATACAAAAAGACCTCAAATACAAAACACATTACAAAAAATCACGATTGTCCCAAAACCACACGATTGCTTACCTTTACATACTAAATCAAATGAACGGTTGGAGTTTTTAGGAGATGGAATTCTTGAACTTGTTACAAAATATTATTTGTATAGAAGATTTCCTAAAGAAAATGAAGGGTTTATGACTGAAAAAAAAATAGCTATTGTAAAAAATGAAGCAATAGGTAAAATTGCTATGGAAATGCGTCTAAATAAATGGTTAATATTATCTAAACACGCTGAAGAAAAGAAAATTAGAAATAATTTAAAAAAATTAGGTTGTTTATTTGAATCATTTTTAGGAGCATTATTCTTAGATTTAAATAAAATTCAAGTGAATGATGAAGAAGGTTGGTTTTCCAACGTTTTTGTTACTGGACCCGGATTTCAAATGGCACAAAAATTTGTTGAAAATATTTTTGAAAAACATATAGATTGGATATCACTCATTCAAAATGATGACAATTATAAAAATATTCTACAAGTAAAAATTCAAAAAGAATTCAAAGTTACTCCTTACTATTTAGAAATAGAACACGATTTAGAAAATGGTTATAAAATGGGGGTTTTTTTATGTATTGGACAACAATTGCACGAAGTAAATATTAAGAATGCATTAAACATTGATAATATTAAAACATTTAAAATTGCTAAAGATTATATTGAAAATAATGAAAAAATATTTCTATTTCTAGGAGAAGGACTTCATAAAATAAAGAGGAAGGCTGAACAAATTGCTTGTAAAGAAGCACTCGATAAAATAAATTTATATTCAATTACACCATTCGAAATATAAAAAAGTATTAAATATATCTTTTATGTCTATGTAACCCAATAATTTTTAATCATACAACTCATATATTAATTAATTACTTATCCAAATTAATAGAAAATGTATGATATTATTTTACCTTTTATGTTGATTATAATATTATTCCAATAAATCTTACTTAAAAAATTAGTATAAATATTAGTATGAATATTATAACATATAAACGCTATAACTGTATATTATGTAATGAAAAATCTAATCTAATAGATATTTACACCGTAAAGATGCCGTTATACATTATTTATCCTAAAAATATAAATAAAGATATTAATTGGGAGATGTCATATGGATATTGTGAAAAATGTTATTCAATTCAATTAAAAACATTACTTGACCCAAATATATTATATGACCAAAATTATATACTACCTAATTATGTTTCTTATAACTGGATTCAGCATAATATGGCATTTATTAAATTTATAATTGAGTGTATTGAACCAAATAATGCTTTAATTGAAGTTGGAAGTTCATCTTTCGTTTTAGGTAAACATTTAATACAATATTATAAGGATTATACTGTATTTGATTATTTAATTGACAGGACAAATATGCAAGATAATGTTAAATATATTGAAGGAAATTGTGAGGATTATAAATTTGATTCAAAAACTAATATTATTATGTCCCACGTATTTGAACATTTATATGAACCCAAAAAATTCATTACAAATTGTAAAAATAATGGAATACAAAACATAATTATTTCTATTCCAAATATGGAAAAAACAAATATCCTTCATATTAATGACCATCATACTTTTTTATATAGTATTAATGATATTGAATATATATTTGGATTAAATAATTATAAATTAATAAATAATATTATTTTTAATACAAAAGATAAATCATTTTCTTGTTTATTTTTACATTTTGAATTAACAAATGAAGTAATTCAAATTGAAAGGATTGTAAATTTAAATAGGAGTAATTATATAAAAGAATTGTTACAACCAATTATTATACCAAAAAATACATTTTTGGCAACTGCAGGTCATAACACGATAATAATATATAGTTTAATCAAAAATAAAGAAAATATTATCGGGATAATTGACGAAAATAAATTAATTCAAGGTAAATTATTTGGAAACTCAACCCATATTATTAAACCATATGAGCATTTAAAATGTTATGACAAAAATACAAATATATTAATATTAGAATTTAGAAAAGATGACATTATAAATTCTATTCGTAAAGTAAATACTGAAATTAATTTTTTATTTATATAGATATAATATCATTATTTCTTTTTATAATATTACTTATTTTTTTTGTTAAACTATATTTTTCAAAAAAAATATCTTTATCTTTATCTGTCATAACATTACCATATGTATATAAATTAGAATCACGACAAAATAACCCATTTACAAAAAATGACGATCCCCACTCTAAATATACATTATCTGCTGATAATAATAATTGTATCTGGTCTTTAATATCAATAGTTTCTAATGTATTATATGTTACATATTCTTTTTCTTTTAAAATTTCATAAAGATTAGAATAATCTACGCACCTATTATTAGGAGTGTAATTTTCTTTTTTGTTTCTTGGAAAAAATAAATGGTTTATTTTTTTAGTATAATCAAACTTATTATTTGAAAATATTTCGTGACAAAAATTATCTGTCAAATATGTAAAAATATTTGTAAATTTTTCATTTTTTATTTGTGTATTTAGTTTTAAATTTCTACAAACAATACATATATTATTTTCAGGAATTAAATTATAATCTAATTCTTGGTCAATAGTATTATTTAAATAATATAATTTATCTTCATTAATATTAAATAAGTTAAAAAATAGTTTTTTATATGTTCTATATTCATTTTGATTTACTAAAATGTACATATTTTTTGGAAAATATTTAATAAATGGTAAAAACGTTGCGTTTTCATATATCCAGTGACCAAAAGCATTATGATATTCGGTTTCAAATAAAAAAAATATTTTTAAATCCTCATTATTTATAGAGGTATCATAATATTCAATATTTTTTTCATTTGTATTTGTATTTTCACATATATTATTTGTTGTATATATAGTCTTTATATTTTGCTTAATATCAAATGTGATATTATTATAAACTATTTCTTTTAAATTTAAAAAATCCATATTTATAATAAGTAATATAATAATTATATAATAAATGAATCCATAAGTTTATAAAATTCATTTAAAAAATAACTTGTATCCTTAATATGAACGGTACGGTCTGATAATTCATATTTTAATGTACCATTTTCACGTGTATAATAAGAGTATGGACAAAAATAAATAAATTTATTTTTATCACAATATTCTTTTATTAAATTATTCATTTTATTTGTAAATCTAACCCTATCTTTATCACTTCCAACAAAAGGATACTCGTGAGTTATTACACCATTAAATCTTTCATATTCTTCTTTTATAACAGGTGGTATTATACCGACAATTATTATTTTAAAATATTTATTTATATTATTTTTTATAGTAGAAAAATATGATTCTATTAAATTTTTTATAATATCATCTTCATTATTATTTAAATTTATTTGCCGTTGTATATGACATCTACAATCTACTTCGCCATAACCTATACAAATAATACTACTTTCATTATGGTCGTTATTATTAAAATTTATAATTTTATTATCTCGACCAATTCTAAACATAGTTACACTTGGACAAAAATTATCTTTATAAGGTAATTCTAAATCTTTAAAACCATTACTAATATGACTATCACCATACAAATAAATCATAATTATTCAATAGAAAATAAAAATAAATATTTAATTTATTAAATATATATTTTAAATATATATATTTAATAAATATAAGTAATGAACACTTTAGAAAAATTAAAAGTAAAACCAACAAGGGATGAACTTACATTTAAACCAATTGAAGTTAAACAGATTGAAATTATTTTTCCTCAACAAAATGACCCTGAGAGATTAATAAGTCAAAAAATAGAAATTATTGATAAACGAAAAGATGCAAAAATGAATATTAACATCGATAAATTTTTTGAAAAACTTAAAAATAGTAAATTTAATAAAGTTGTTGATAAAAAACCCAAGAAAACACAAGTTGTAAAAAAAGGAGTATCTATTTTACCACCTGAATATTGGGTTAAAATAGATAATACTAACATTATCAATAGATTACCAGAGAAGAAATCAAAAGTAATCTATAAAGTTAGTAGTTATTATATGAATAACCGAGAAATATTTATTGATTTCATTAATAGGTTATTTATTGAATATAGAAATGAAATTTTAGACGATTCCACTAATATTTCTTGTGACAATATTGGAAAATCTAGTGGTAATTTTGATTTATTAACTCATCAAAAATTAGTAAGAGATTACTTGAATTTATATACACCCTACAGAGGTTTATTATTATATCACGGTTTAGGAAGTGGTAAAACCTGTACTTCTATAGGAATTTCTGAAGGTATGAAAACTTCTAAAAAAGTTTATATTATGACACCCGCATCTTTAGAGGCAAATTATAGGGTTGAGATGAAAAAATGTGGTGACCCTTTATATAAATTGAACCAATGTTGGGAATGGGTAAGTACTAAGAAAAATCCGGAAGCTGCTGAAACATTATCCAGTATTTTAAATTTACCATTAGAATATATTAAGTCAAAAGGTGGTGCCTGGTTAGTAAACATTACAAAACCACCTAATTGTAATAGTAAAAATGAGAAAGATAATTTATTGAAACAATCCGAACAAAATAGTTTAAATGACCAAATAAATGTTATGATTGAATCTAAATATGAATTTATACATTATAACGGTTTAAGGAGAGATAAGTTGAAAAAAATGACAAATAATTTTGAGAATAATATATTTGATAATTCTGTTGTTATTATTGATGAAGCACATAATTTAATAAGTCGTATTGTAAATAAAATTTCAAAAGAAAAAGAAATTTCTATTGATGAAAAAACAGGTAAAAGAGAGAAGATAAACAAGAACATTGCATTAATTTTATATGAAATGCTTATGTCGGCACAAAATGCACGAATAGTTTTATTAACTGGAACACCGATTATTAACTATCCAAATGAAGTTGGAATACTTTTCAATATTTTGCGAGGTTACATAAAAACTTGGGAGATACCATTGGATATTAAATCGTCACAAAAGATAAATAAAGAGGTTTTAGAAGAAATGTTTATTAAAGAAAAAAACCACGATTTCTTAGATTATTCATCTTCAAACAAGATATTAACAATAACACGCAACCCTTTTGGTTTTGAAAATAAAGTTGATAAAAAGAATCGTTACAAAGGTGTTACAAATGAACCTAAAGATGTGAAAAATGAAAAAGGTGCGGTTGTTTTACAGGAAAGAGGTATAATAAGTGATGCCGAGTTTGAAAGAAGAATAATTCGTATTTTGAATATGAATAATATTGAAGTATTTAATTCATCTATTAAACTTATAATGAATAAAGCATTACCTGATAGACTAGATGAATTTTCTAGTTGGTTTATTAAAGATAATAATGTAAAAAATGATGAATTACTAAAAAGAAGAATTATGGGTTTAACATCTTATTTTAGAAGTGCACAGGAAAAACTTTTACCTAGATATGAAAAAATAAAACATTTTCATATTATTAAAATTCCAATGAGTGACGAACAGTTTCACGTTTATGAAAATGCTAGATCACAGGAAAGAAACCAAGAGGCTTCAAATAAAAAGAAAAAACGACAACCAACTGGGGATGGTGATGTTTATAATGAACCAACATCAACCTATCGTATTTTTTCAAGATTATATTGTAATTTTATTATGCCTAAAAGTATCGGAAGACCTTTACCAAATAAAGAAAAAGTTAAAGCAAATGAGGATGATATAGAAGATATTTATAAGGAAGTTATTAAAGAAACAGATAAAACAGATGATGAAGAAAGAGAAGGTGAAATCGAAGCTGAAGATGTTATTAATAAATTGGCAGATAAAGATTATGATAAAAGAATTAAAAGAGCACTAGAAGAACTCAAGGATAACGCATCCAAATATTTGTCTCCTGAAGGATTAGAAATTTATAGTCCTAAGTTTTTAAATATTCTTGAAAATATAGAAAACCCTGAAAATGTAGGGTTGCATTTAGTTTATAGTCAATTTAGAACTCTTGAAGGTATCGGTATTTTCAAAATGGTTCTTGAAGAAAATGGGTTTGCTGAATTTAAAATTAAAAAGGATGTTTCTGGTATATGGGATATTCATATTTCAGAAGAAGATAAAGGTAAACCAACATTTGCTCTTTATACTGGAACAGAAACAGCAGAAGAAAAGGAAATTGTATTGAAGATTTATAATGGAAATTGGGATGAATTGTCTCCTTCATTATCTAATAAACTGAAGGAAATATCAAATAATAATAATTTAGGTGAAGTTATAAAAGTATTTATGATTACTGCATCTGGTTCAGAAGGTATCAATTTAAGAAATACTAGATATGTGCATATTATGGAACCTTATTGGCATCCGGCGCGTGTAGAACAAGTCGTTGGAAGAGCCAGGCGTATTTGTAGTCATCGAGAATTACCAGATGAATTACAATCTGTTGATGTTTTTCTATATTTAATGAAATTTACGAATGAACAACTATTGAGTGATGCCTCTATTGAATTGAAAAGAAAAGATTTGAGTAAAAGAATGTATGATGGAAATCATATTCCATATACAAGTGATGAGTCATTGTTTGAAATATCTCTTATTAAAGAGGAAATTAGTACGAAATTAACTACGGCAATTAAAGAAGCATCCATTGATTGTGCAATTTACTCAAAGAGTGGGTCCAATGAACAATTAAAATGTTTACAGTTTGGAGATGTTTCTTATGACCAGTTTTCATATAATCCTAATATTGAATTTGAACAACCTGATTTATTGGCAAAAATTAATCGTAAAGTGATTGAATGGAGAGGAATTGAATATAAATATTTAGATAAAATATATATTTTTAGACAAATTGATAATAATAAAGGATATCTCTATGATTTAGATAGTTATAAAAGAGCATTAGAAGTTCCAGGAGTTGAACCAGTATTGATTGGTTCTATTGAAAAAATGTCTGATGGAAATTATTTGTTCAAGAATTTATTGTAAAATATAATGTGAGAGAAAGGAAACCCACCATATATATATTATTTTTCAATTTAAAGAACAATAAATATTATCTCTCACTTCTATTCAACAAAATCAACATTTTTAAATAATATTAATGTAAATATTAATAAAATAGAACTAATATTTCTTTTAATTTCCCTCATTTTCTTATAATCCAAATTTTTTTTGATTTCATTATTATTATCTATAATATCCAAAATATTCTTTTTATAATTAAAGACTATTATAAAAACAGTATAAATATGAATTGAATTTATTTTTCCATTTACTATTTCATCCTGTAACATTTGAACAAACTCGCTGATAAATGTGTCAAGGTTTAAAAATTGTTTGTTTATTAATATATATAATTTAAATAATAAAGTATTTATATATTTATTTTTAGCATTTTCATCAAAATTTTTCTCAACATTATCATAATTTATACCATTTTTATCATATATTTTTTCAGTTATTTTAGGTTGTCTTGATTTATTATTTATTGTAGTAACATCATTTCTACAACATTGGAAATTATAATTCATATTGCATTTTTCTTCTGAAAAATTTTCCCATTCAACTTCTCCGTGGTCCATATAATTAATATCAACCTCAATATCATTATCTATAGAATTAATTCTTTTATTACTTTTTATACTTATTTTTGAAAATGAACCCAATGTAAATGACTGTGTAATTTGTATTAAATTTATGAAAACAATTGCGAGAATACTTTGCTTCATTTTATATTTACTATATTGATTATATTATTTTTAACAAAAAAAAATATAATCAATTTTATTTATATTTAAAAGATTTTAATTATATATAAATATATGGAAAATTATTTTGAAACATTGAATAACCCATTTAAAATAAATATTGAAGATAAACTAGATTATACAATTGATGAAATGATATCAATACAAAATAAAGTAAAAGATAAAAAGGAAGTAATCAGTTCATTAATTAAAAAAATATATCCTAAAAATAAACAATTCAATACATCATTTGAATTTATACATAAACGTTGTGATAAAACAACACAAATATTGGTTGATGTTTCAAACAATATTTTACCTTCAAAAAGACTTTGGAAAATTGGCAATGGTGGTGATGGAAAGAATTGCATTGTTTGTTGCACGATTATTAATGACTCACGGTTTAATGCTTCACAGAATATTAAAGAATCATTAGAAAATGTGGGTTTTAACGGTCATTTTTATTTATTCAACGGCGGTTTTCCAAATCCATCTGGAATAGAAATGAAATTTGTTTGTGTTCCATATTGTTTTAAAATATTTATGATGTTAGAAGCGCAAAAATTAGGGTTTGAAAAAATTATATGGATTGATTCCGCGTGTTATGCAGTAAACAACCCACAAAAATTATTTGATGTACTTAACAAAGACCATATATTGTTTAGAACTTTCCCTCCTGGATTATTTGAACCATATGACCATACAGTATTTCCAGAAACAATCGAATTATTGAATAATATTACTAATAAAGATATCAGAAATGATGAAAATATTTGTAGTATAGTATTCGGTTTAAATTTTAATTATTTTTTGATTGATGATTTTGTTTCAGAATATTATGAAATGGTTGAATTGGGATTACCATTTTTATCTTATTTTCCTGAAGAAGTTGTGTATGCTTCAATATTTAATAAACCTAGATATAAAATGCTTATTAATAATAGAACAAAACATATAAATGACCGGTTATTTATGCACGAATGTTATAATACTGTAGAACAAGCAAAAAACAATGGATACTATTTTTTACAAAGAAAATATGTTTAGTTATTTTTGCTTTTTATTAAAGTATTAATGTTGTCTATTTTCAAATTCAATTCATCAAATTTATTTATTAAAAAACTCATTAATTCTCTCTCTTTATTATTTTCATTATTCAATTGTTTCAATTTTGAAAATATATTATTTTCTTTTATTTCATTATCCGACCAAGAAATATTTTTCTTTTTGTTATTTAAATCAATTACATCAAAACCATTATCTCTTTTATCCAATGGAGTTTTATCTATTTTTATATATTTTATACCTTCATTTTTTAAAATACCTTTGGTTATTTTTTCGGTTTTAATGGATGTCTCTTGACTTTTCAAAAAATCCGCATTTACATCCTTATGTAAATTTTCTTGTATTCTTTCAATATCAAAATTACGTTGTTCAAGTGTTCTTTTAATTAATTCTTCCATTTCACTAATAGGTTCATCTGATATATCTATATTAAATTTCGGTTTTTCTGGAATATTTATTGTCATTAAATTAGTAAAATCATTCTTTTTTTGTTCTAATTCTCTATCAAAACTACTTATTTTATTGTTTTTTATTTCTTGATAAGTAATTGGATTATTATTACTTACATTTATGTTATTCAATATTATAATTATTTCTGTAATAAAAACTTTATTTATACTTAAAAGACTTGGATGATTAAATCTCTCTCTATCATAGAACTTTTTGCATTCATCTAAAAATATTTGTTTATAATAACTTTGGTTTTGATTTAAATTATTAATTAAATTCTCATCTAAAATAAGTTCCCAAATCATTTCAATATTTTCTTTATTTAAAAATTCGTTTGCCATAAATTTATTACGAATTATTATTTATGTTTTTTTTATACTAATAAATATATTATAATTCATCATTAAAAAAAACCTTTCTGAACTTTTCAATGTACTTATCTTTCAATATATGTGTCTTCAAATAATGACTTGTTATTTTATCTTCTAACATATGTGTAATAAAAAAAAGACTATATACACCACATTCAGTATTACCATATTGATGTTCTACTGGATAATTTTGGTCAAATGAAAACTTAATTGGCGTTTTTAATTTATTTCCTTGTTCTATTACAGTATTTACTAGTTTCATTATTTGGTTTGGAATTTTTTCACCAGTGCTATCAAAATAAAATATGGTTTTTTTTCTAATATTTATAAATAATGAAACCCAATGACTTCCGCTTTTATAATGCGGATCTAGATTGAATATTACTCCTATCTTAAATTTACCTTCTTTTATTTTATCTTCTAAACTGAAATGACATAATTCTTCCCATACACATTCTCCATATAATTTCCGCGTATCGTAATCAATTGGAGAAGGACCAATAAACTCAAAACATTTATATGTTTTCTCATATTGCTTCATTACTTTGTTTATGTCTATACTAGATAACCATTCATTTGGGTTTTTTTTCCATTCAACCGGTGCTAATGGCGCAAAAGAATTCTCAAGTTCTTTATTCAATTTTCCATTGACAAAATTTTGTTTTAACCAGCAACTTTCTTTATTACATACATTCTCCATTTTTTCTTTAATTTGAAGCCATATATCCTTTATTACACTTGTTTTTATTAAATCATCTGGATGTCGATTATTCCATATTTTTTTGAACTTATAAATAGCTTCATCACTTAAACAACTATATTCTTTTTTATTTATTGAAGGACTACACTTTAATTTTATTATCTTTCTGGTATTTTTTCTCTTCATCATTCGTATATTCTTATTTGTTTTCCTCTTTTTCGTCATATTTTTCATCATATTTATTATTGATATTTTTCTTTTTACGAATACCTTTATTCTTCAATTTAGGGTCTTTAAGATTTATCTTTTTTCTTAAAGGTAATATTTCATTTTTTTGTGATTTAAGACTTTTAATTTTTACAAAATTATTTAATAAAGAATAATTATTTGATGGTTTAATTGAACGCATTAATACTTTATCATTCAATTCTATATTATCATTCAATTCTATATTATCATTAAATTCTATATTATCATTCAATTCTATATTATCATTAAATTCTATATTATCATTAAATCCTATATTATCATTCAATCCTGTATTATCATTAAAATCTATATTATCAAATAATTCATTACTTATTTTTATATCTTCGTAATATTCCTGAAGAATATCATTTCTATCTAAACTTTTGAAATATTCTATTGTCAATTTTAAATAATTACTAAATGATTTTACAATATCTATAGGAATATTATTATTATCAATTAATAACTGTTTTGTTAAATCATATATTCTTTTTTTGTAAAATTTGATATCTTTTTTGCTTAGACCATTATTATTATCTGTTGAAAATGTTTTATCATTTAAATATTTTTCATAATCCTGTTTATTCATTAAATATTTCAATGTTATATCAGAGAGATATTTATTGTATAATTCTTCTTCATCTTTTTCTTCTACATTCATTTTTTCATCTTCTACATTATCTTTAGAATCAATAACTTTTTTCACTAGAATTTTTTCCATTTCGTGTTTCATTATTTTATTATTATTATAAATTACAATTCTTTTTTTGACGATTATCTCCAGAACTTCTATTTTGTTCTCTCGTATAATTATAAAATAATTCATTCCCTACATTTTCAGTATTTGGATTGAATGAATCGAATCTCTCTTCATTGAATAAAGTACTATAAATATTTAATTCATTATTTATTTGTTGAGGTTTAAAATTATTATTATATAAGTCACTATTACTATTGGGTACATATACAGATTGACTACAACGTTGTAGAGCATATATTTGATTTCTTAATTCGGATTCTTTGTTAACTTGTGAAGCATAACCAGACCACGGAGATTTTGTATTACCAGGATTAAAAACATTTTCAATATTATATGTTGGTGTTTGAACCATATTAACATTATTTGTTTTTCTTGGGTCGACAATTGGCATAATTGAATACTTTGTCATAACAGGTCTAACGTCTAAATATGGTTGAATTAATTGTGATGGAATATTTCTATCATAAATTCTTTGATTTGTTGATTGTTGGATATTTGAAACACTTTCATATTTGTTGTTGGACATAATATATATTGAAATAATATTATTTTATAATATATGCAAATGTATTTAAAGATTTGTCCCGATAATATATAAAATTATTATGTGTGGCATTTTTTCGTTATTAAACAACATACAACATTATAATTATAATTATGGAATACATTTTAACACAGATTTTATAAATAAACAATTTTTAAAGGGTAAAAATCGTGGCCCCGAATTTTCTAAACTTGAAATACAAAACAATATTATTCTAGGTTTTCATAGATTAGCCATAAATGGGTTGAATGACGAATCTAACCAACCAATAGTTATTGATGGTATCTCTCTTATTTGTAATGGTGAAATATATAATTATAAAGAATTATATAATTTAATGAATGTTACTAGTGAAACTAATTCTGACTGTGAAGTTATTATTCACTTATATAAATTATATGGTATAGAACAAACATTACAAATGTTAGATGGTGTTTTTTCATTTGTTCTGTATGATAATAAAAATATGATTGAAGAACCTTTTATTTATATTGCTAGAGACCCATATGGTGTTCGTCCATTATATAAACTCATTCCAAATTGTCCAGATGAAGATATTTATGGGTTTTCTTCTGAACTAAAAGTATTGAATGAATTTTGTCTAAATGGTAAATATACAGTGAATCATTTTAAACCTGGAACATATAGTAGTTTTACTCTACCATTAATTGTTTCTGCAAAATGGACTTTGAAAGATAATAATAAACCATATCATAATAATGGATTTAATAGTATAATGTATTATGATAACAATCTTTCTAAAATTATAGAAAATATCCAATATTATTTTACTAATGCTATCAAAAAACGAACCTTAGTTACAGAAAGACCTATAGCGTGTTTACTTTCAGGTGGTTTAGATAGTAGTCTTGTTACTGCGTTAGTTAACGAAATACACAAAGAAAACTCAACACAACCATTAGAAACGTATAGCATCGGGTTGAAGGGTTCCGAAGATTTAAAATATGCTAGAATAGTAGCTGATTATCTAGGAACAAAACATACTGAAGTTATATTGAATGAAAAGGATTTTTTTGATGCTATACCTGAAGTAATTGAAAAAATAGAAAGTTATGATACTACAACTGTAAGAGCCAGTATAGGAAATTATCTGGTTTCAAAGTATATTTCACAAAACAGTGATGCAAAAGTTATATTTAATGGCGATGGTTCAGATGAACTAACAGGAGGATATTTATATATGCACAAGGTGCCAGATTGTATTGAGTTTGACAAAGAGACCAGAAGATTACTCGATGATATTCATATGTTTGATGTTTTGCGCTCAGATAAATGTATATCAAGTAATGGATTAGAACCGAGAACACCATTTCTAGACCGTTCATTCGTACAATATTATTTGAGCATTCCTTCTTATATTCGGTCACACGCTAATACAAAAAAATGTGAAAAGTTTTTGTTACGTACTGCATTTAGTAAAGAACATTTTTTGAATAGTTTAGGTAAACCATTGCTTCCTGACAATATAATTTGGAGAAAAAAAGAAGCATTTAGTGATGGTGTTATAGACAGTACAAGAACGTTAGGTAGTATTATTGAAGATTACATAAAAATAGAAAGTATAATAGAAAATGGTTGTTATATTCCATTTTTTACTGATAAAAATAATAAAAATATTCATAATAATCCAAACACAAGAGAGAAATTATATTATAGAAATACCTTCAATAATTTATATCCTAATATGGAGCATTTAGTGCCATATTTTTGGATGCCTAAATATGTAGAAGCAACTGATGCGAGTGCTAGAACTTTAACCATATACAGTAATGAAAATATTTTAATTGATGAAACTGAAAATTGTATTATATAATATATATGATAAATCTACGTAAATATGAAAATTTAGCGTTCAATGTTTTTATTATTACTTCTTATATATTAACCGCATTCTTTTTGACTGGAGTATCTACGAAATCCAAGGAATATCTATATACTATTGACAAATATGTTAAGATATATATAAGTTTATATTTATTATGGAGATTCAATCCATTTCGTAGTATTAAATTTGACGATTTAGACCGGAAAATCGCATTTAGTTCTGGGTTATTTTTATTTACAACAACTGTCGTGAATGAATTATTACAAAAATATTTTACAAATATTAAACAGATGGTTCTTTAAATACTTTTTCTATATTACTTATTTTTTCAGAAATTGGAATTAATGAAATATCATTCGGACCAATTTCTGAAACTGGCAACCTATATGTTTTATTCAATACAGAAATTCTATGTTGAATATGATGATTTCCCGCAGCTTGTGGATTACGAATTAATATATTTCTCAATTCATTTATATTATTTACTGGATAACCTAAACCTTTAACATTGTTATAAATCTTTTTACACATTTGTTGTAAATTTCTACAATGGTAATGAACTAAACAAATATGTGATAATATATAACTATTTGTGTGATAATGGTTGCCGTGGTCTAATTCATCTTTGAAAAATGAAGAAAATACAAATGTTTTTGCGTCCGACCCTCTATCATCATAATTACCATTTGTTGTTTCAATTATAGCATTATCACATCCGTTTTTTTTTAAAATCTTGGATTGTATGTAATTCATTTTATAAACCTTATTGGAAATATTTCTTTTTAATTGATATAAGTAATTCATTATATTTTCAGTATCACAATTAATTGAATTATCTTTTTTATTATATAATACAATAAATTCATCTATATCAACAGGAAAAGCAAACTCGTTTTTACAAAATTTTTGAATTAATAAAGTCATATATTTGCCTTTCAAATTGTAATTAGGCAATCTATATATGTGAATTGTATTTTTATATTCTTGTAATAATTCCCACGTTCCATCTGATGAATAATTATCAATTATATATAAATTACTATAACCGAAAATCTCACCGTGATATATTATCCATTCACGGACAATATCTACTTCATCCTTTACCATTGTAAAAATTTTTACCATTATAATATATATTATTTATTTTTCATTCTTTATTCATTAAAAAATTCTTCTAAATATGTGAATATTTTTTTTGTAATTATTTTATCTATTTCATATTCTTTTTTATCTTTTTTTTCAATACTTTTATTATATTCAAATGTATTTATTCTAATAAATTCTATGAAATTATTTTCATTCTTTATAATATTTTTTCCTATTTTTGAAAATAAAAAACGATGAATAATTGTTTCTATCTTTAAATTATATATATATGATTTTACATTTATATAATAAATAATATTGGAGTCCATATCAGGGTAGTAATTATCATCTATAAAACATATTTGAGTATTTTTAGGTAATTTAGTACATCTTATAAAATCATTATGTGTTTTTTCGTGACTACTCCTCAACATTTCAACTCTTTGATTATTTATCTTAAACGCACATATTATATTATCGAATATATTATAATTTATCTTATATTCAAAATACTTTTTAATTAAATATACCCATTTTTTTGAAAATTGATTATTTGTATATATCATTACATTATCACATAAATTTTCTTTCTTTTTAAATTCTAAATATTTTAGTATTGAATACATATCTGGTCGAATAAATTCAGGATATAAGTCCAATACATTATTGAAATCTTCTTGATTTAATTTATATATTTCATTATTTTTTTTTAAATAGACCATTATTAATTTCCAGAAAAAACTTAATTGAATAAAATATCCCAGAGTTTCGTCTAAATCAAACACAACCACTTTTTTAACCATATAGTTTATTCAAATTTTTAAAAAAAATATAATATTTTTAATCTATAATATAGAATATGACTGACAATAACTTAAATTATAATGATTACATAAATATATTGGATTATTATAATATTAGATTACCATCAAATAAAAATAAATTAAAAGATATGGCTGAAAAAATTTTAGCAAGAAAATTGTGCGGGTGTATAAAAAAACTTGAACCACAATATAAAACCGGTGCTATACCTATTTGCACTAAATCTGTTTTAAATAATAAACAAAAAACCCGCGGAAAATTCAATTGTAAAAAAAATTCAATTCAACTTTATCGTAGAAAAACAATGAAAAATAGAAAGACACAAAAAAATGCAAAATAATCAACAATCATATATGGTCTAAAGCATTCAATAATATTTGTTCTTCATTCGTTATCTTTTGAAAAATTAAACAATCATCTATTTTGAATTTATAATGTTTATGATTAAAATTTTTATATATTATAAATACACCATTATCTGTGACTGATAAGTCACAAAAAATACCCCCCTTTTTTAATGTTAAATCGTCAGGATCCGTTATATTTATCCAACGTATATATGTTCCGTATTTTATTTCATTCATTCCATCAATGTATCTATATTTTTCCAATTTTTTCATCATATCCAATAATTCTATTTTTGAGTAATTTAACTCTTTTAATATTTTAAATTTAATTAATTTTATCTTTTTATTATTTAAATTTATTAGATGAACGTTTTCTTCATTGTCTACAGCCTTCAATAATTGGTTTATTTCCATTTAATAATATATAGAATTAATTCTTTATATTAAAATCCTGTTCCAAAAGACCCGCCAAAAGCACCACCAAAAGCATCATTTGCCGCCATTGGTCCAAATGATTCGCTATTTCCTCCTGGAGTTGCCGCACCTTGTAAAGGATTAAAATCATTTCTATACATTGAGTTATAATCTGTGGTTTGTTCGGGTGGGTTAACATTCGGTAATTGGTTTATTGGTGTAGAATTAGTTTGTCCACCATTATTTCCACTATATAATGATTGAGATAATGCGTTAATTTGGTTCAACATTGGCGCTTGCCCTGAGATTGGTTGACTTACTTTAACATTACCAGAGGTTTTTTTGGCATTTTGATTATTTTTATCATTTTTTCCACCATCCCATAATTCTATAACACGGTCTGATAAAATACTAACCTTTTCACCTAATTTTGTTTGTAAACTGAGTGTTATCATTAATACAGTTAAAATAATATATATTATATTAACTTCTGGATATTTCTCTCCACTATAAGTAGGCAAATATGTGACAATTCTATTAATTAAAAATAAACCAAAAAAGATTAATAACACTTGAGATATAACTTCTGCTAAAATCTCAAACGTTCCCTTTTCTTCATTTGCTTCGGGAACATATTTTTGACTTATTTTATTTAAAACAATTATTGGAATTATTGCTAATAAAGCATATTGTGTTATATTCATTAAATCTGATTTGGAATCTTCATCAAAGTTAAATACATATTTGAAAAATCCTTTTTTTGATGATGAACCTTTTGATGTTTCTTCAAAACTTTCCATATGTTTTATAAAAAGAAATTAAATTAAATTATTATTCCGGTTATATATATTAATTTAGATGTGCTATATAAATTATAATTTTTTATGTATTTTAACACATATGTTAGCAAATTACGAGTGTGTATAAAAATATGAAATTATACATATGTTTAGGAAGTATTTGGTTGAAGGATTTGGTTAAAGGAAATAAATGCGTTAATAAGTTAAAAACTTTATGTGTTTAATTTAATAATGAGTGGAAATCGCGCCAATGCATCAGCTGTAAATAGAAGAACTGTAACTCAAGTCAATCCAGTTCAAAATAATAATATGAATAGAGGTTTTGTAAATCAACAACAAAATGCTGGTCCAAGAGCAAATGTAACTTCAAGTCAAGGCATAAGAAATAATAATAATATAAAACAAAATGTGACTAATCAAAAACCAAAGTTATCTGTTTCTGACGCTATCGCATTAATAACTTTACGTTTAGGAGCAGTAGAAACATTTATTAATTCAATGCCACCATTGGACCAAATAAATAGTTTTTCAAATAATGAAGGTAATACGGATGAAAATATGCGTGTTGTTGATGAGGCCGTTTTTCAAAGCATTGTTACAAGATTAGAAAAAATGGAACAAACAAATAAAATGTCAGTTCCACAATCACCAGCAATTGATATGACTGTTTTTGAAAATAAATTTAAGGTTTTAAATGATGAAGTTAATCAAATTAAAAACCTTTTATTGTCAGTGCAATCATTTTCTATACAAACAAATCAAAAAATTCTCGATATTGAGAACAAATACAAAACTTTAATTGAAACCAAATCGAATAGTGATAATGATAATGAAAATATTGAAAATGTAGAAAATTATATTAATGATGATATCAGTAGAATAAATGGTTCGGATAATGTAGAACATATTGATTTAAAAAAAATTATTGAAAATGAATTAAATAGCGTGAATTTGTAAATCGTTAAATTTAAGTATATAATCTCAAAATAGTAATTATGTTGAATTTATTCTTTACTTTCTTTATTTTTTGTTTGGTTTTATTTATATACATTCATATTAATTTTCATTTAAAAACAAGTAATGATTTAGAAGTTTATGAAATTGAAGAAACTTCTAAAAATAAATTGGAAGAAATATGCGACTTAAAACAACCGGTTTTGTTTGATTTCAATAATCAAAAAATACGCGATGGAACAAATATAAATTATATTTTGAATAATTATTATTCTTTTGATGTTAAAATAAGAAATACGAAAAAATGTAATTATGAAAGTGAAATATATATTCCACTTCCTTTAAGTAGTTCTGTTAAACTATTTAACGAAGATAAAGAAGAATCATATTTTACTGAAAACAATAATGATTTTCTTCAAGAAACCGGGGCTTACAAGAATTTTCAATATAATGATGAATTTCTTCGTCCTTATATGGTTTCCAATTGTAATTATGATATAATGACTGGTTCTGAAAATGCAATTACACCATTTCGTTATAATTTGGGTTATAGGAATTATTTTTATGTTACAAGTGGGTCTGTAAAGATTAAATTGGCATCTCCTAAAAGTTCTAAATATTTACATACTATTTATGATTATGATAATTTTGAGTTTAGGTCTCCAATTAATCCGTGGAACCCTGAGAGAAAATATATTACTGATTTCAACAAAATTAAATGTTTAGAAATCACTTTAAATACAGATAAAATATTACAAATACCTCCTTACTGGTGGTATAGTATTAAATTTTCAAAGGGAGCGTGTATTTCGGTATTTAAATACACAACATATATGAATAATATTTCAATTAGTAATCATTATTTTTTATATTTATTACAATTACAAAATGTAAAGAGAGATAATTTGAAGAAATTAGAAATACAGAGTTCATCTAACAATCATATAGAACAAGACCAACAAGAAGAACAACACCAACAAGACCAACAAGAAAGAGGAAGTGATGAAGGCACCAAACAAATTATTTCCGGTCAGCAAAATACAATAAATTGAATATATAAAAATATATTAAATAAATAATTATATATTATAATAAATCTGTAAAATGGATAAATTAGAAGCATACAAAGTCCATATCAATGATAGAGGATATAATAGTTGGTCATTTTATACTTCACATAATTTTAAATTAGTAGAACTACCAATTATTCCTGCTGATTGTAAATTATTATCCGACGATTTATTTACAATTGATGAAAATAATAACGTAAATATTATACATTCAACTATAAGAACATATAAAGAAATTGCTGGTGTTCTTATAGTTAACAATAATAAAACATATGGAAGAAAAAACGGGAAACTTCTTTATAAGTGCGTTCCTGATGATATTAGATTACCTGCTTTCTTAATCCCATATGAAATGAAAAATGTCGGGTTTTCAAAAGTATTCAATAATTTATATATTACTTTCAAATTTAAAGAATGGAATGATAAACATCCTCACGCAACTATTAATCAAACAATCGGTCCTGTAGACGTATTAGATAACTTCTATGAATACCAACTTTATTGTAAAACTCTTAATACTTCAATACAAAAGTTTACAAAAGATACTAATCAAATACTCAAAGATAATGACCATAATAAATTTATCGAATTAATTATGAAAAAACACCCATCAATAATAGATAGAACTAATCAAAGTGAATGGCCAATATTTTCAATAGACCCAGAAAAAAGTGTTGATTTTGACGACGCATTTAGCATTAAACAATTACTGAATTTTATTCACAATAATAAAACATATGACAACGTTTTCCAATTAAGTATTTATATTTCAAATGTTACAATATGGATTGACTTTTTGAACTTATGGAATTCATTTTCAAGAAGGATATCAACCATATATCTTCCCGATAGAAAACGACCAATGTTACCAACAATTCTATCTGATTGTCTTTGCAGTCTTCAAGAAAATGTCTTTAGGTTTTCCTTTGTAATGGATATTTTCTATAATTTTGATACTAATGAAATTATTCACACAACATATTCTAATTGTTTAATTAATGCCTTTAAAAATTTCATTTATGAAGAACCTGACCTATTAATTAATGAAAATTATAAATTATTAATGCGTATTACTAAAAAATTGTCTTATAAATATAAATACATTCCGAATATAAGAAATAGTCACGATATTGTATGTTATCTAATGATACTTATGAATTATCATACCGCAAAAGTATTATTAGAAAATAATAATGGAATTTTCAGAACAACCATAATGGATAGAAAAGTTTTTATACCAGAAAATATTCCTGATGATGTAAATAAATTCTTGAAAATATGGAATAGTTCTTCTGGTCAATATATTGATTTGTCTAATATAAAAGATGGAGAGAAAATTAATCACGACTTTCTTGACATTGAAGCTTATGTCCATATTACATCCCCAATTAGAAGACTTGTTGACTTATTAAATATTATAAAATTTCAACAAAACTCAAATATTATTCAACTATCAGATGATTCAGCAATTTTTTACAATAAATGGATTAATGAATTGGAATACATTAATACCACAATGAGAGCTATAAGAACCGTTCAAAATGATTGCAATTTATTACACTTATGTTATACAAATACTGACGTAATGAACAAGGAATATTCGGGTTATATATTTGATAAAATAATTAGAAATGATTGTTTATTTCAATATATCGTTTATCTACCAGAAATTAAAATGATTTCTAGGGTTGTATTGAGAGAAAATTACGAAAATTACGAAAAACATAATTTCAAATTATATTTATTTAATGATGAAGAAAAATTTAAGAAGAAAATAAGATTACAATTGATTATACCATTATAAAATATTAAAGAAATAATTACGTGCTTTAATAATATGACATTCATTTCTTTTATTTATAGAATAGGAAATAATCCTAAAACATATTATGGAAAATATTCAACTAGTTATATTTCGGACGACCACGACGGATTAGATGAAGAAGTAAAACATATTTTAGAAAAATCATTAAATACTTATAGAGCCCAACGTAATTTATCTAAATTGAAATCAAAAATTCATATAGGTATATTGTCATTAACAACGAGTAGGTTTATTCCCACATATTCAACCGATAATGAAATCCAATGTTTTGACTTTTATTATAGTTATAATAACTTAGTATACATTAACGGCAAGTTATTAGGATGAATTATTATAAAAACTTATTGGTATAAATGACTGCATCATACCCATAAAAGTATTATCATTTTCTCTCTTCAACATTAATGGATAAAATATATAATTAATAGGCATTTCAAAAAAGTAAGATAATTTCCTCATAATATGATGATACGATGTTTCATTACATTTTGTATTTTTATCAATTCTTACATTATGTAATTCATTTAAAGTATTCAAGTCGTCTTTATGACATAACTTGTATTGTATTAAATTTCTTTCTTTACAATTATTTAAACATCCTGCGTGTAACAAATCGGAATCAAATAAAAAACAAGTTCCTGATTTACCATTTATATTTACTATTGAAGACCAAACAAATGGATATGTTTTATTACTTCCTGGACATACAGATAATAAATCTCCATCATATTTATATAAAATCAATGTATAAACCGGATGTTTTGTATTATAAATATTTTTACTAGATGTAACATCTCTATGAAATGTTGATAAAGAACCATTTTTTATTTTATAAATATAATCAATAAAAACATAACTACTCGGAAGTTTTTTCAAAACATCATTCATCAATTTCATACAAGGAGCATCCTGAGTTATTTTAGAATAATCTGGATTATAAAGAACACAAAAACCGTCATTTTTCAAAGACCTTGTTTCAATTGATTCCTCAAAATATTCATCAGTTTCTCTCAAATAATATATTATATATAAAAAAGTTATTGAAAAAATAATAGTTAATGTTAACATTTTTTTATTACTCATACTAAATTATATTATTATTTTATAAATACTTAATCTATATATCACTATATTTTTTTATTTTATTAAACATACAGTGATTGATTTGTAGCAACAAACTTCTGTGTTAATGATGGTATCTCTCTAAGTTTACTCAACAATTCTATATTTCCAATATTTTCTACTATTTTCTCCATTTCACTTGAAATATTATTTATTTTCAATATTGCCTTTACAAATTCACCCAGAAATATTCCTTTATCTCTCTCTACATTGTCTAATATTTCTTTGCATTTAATAATATTATCACATTTTGCCCATTCAATTATAGAATCTAACAAATCATAGTGAATATTATAATCAACTCCTGTGTTTATTTGTTCTTTTGATTCAAAATCTTGGTAATACTCACTCAATTTAAATATTTCATTCATTACAACTTCTATATTTTTATTATTATAAACAGGTTTAATTACTCTTAATTCTTCTTGTACAGATATATTTGTAAAACAACTAAATATAGATATTAATTCAAATGGTGAGAGATTATTTAACATATTTTTATTTAATAATTCTGAGAATATAAGACAATGTATCTCTCTAATATGCGTTGCTATATAACCCTTTTTTGATAAAATATATAGATTTAGATTATCGTTCTTTTCTATAAAACCATCACTTAATAATAAATTTACTATTTTCAATATATTTGAATTTAAGAATTCTTTTGTATTATTTACTTCTAAAAGTATATTCTGAATGTCTTCTTTCTTTTCATTATAATTTATATAATTTTTAATATCATTAAATATACTTTTATTGTTTTCTGTTATATTTTCTATTTCTCTCTCTAATATTTTCCTTTTTTTATTTTGAACCATATTTTTAGTATTAATACATTCTAAATATCTATCCATTATTTTTAAATCCGTTCTTGAATTTTTTATAATAACCTCTAATGATTCTATTTCTCTATCTTTATCCTTGATTTTCGAATACAATAAATTTAATCCTGCATCTATATCTTCTTGTATCATACTTCTTTTCACAAAATTTAGGAAATCTTGGTCTCCAATATCAATTAGGTTTAACAATAAATTATATGAAATCTTAAATTTACTCACTAACCTTTGAGGTTTTCCTTTAAGCATTTCTTTATAATTAATTAATTCCACATTTTTAAATAAATTATTTAAGTGTATTACATTACCAATAGTATCAATTCCTCTGCGACCTGCTCTACCTGCCATTTGGGTAAATTCGTGCGAATATAATATTCTCATATTATTTCCATCAAACTTATTAATATCAGTAAATATTACTGTTTTCGTCGGCATATTAATTCCTACTGCGAAAGTTTCAGTAGCAAATAATAATTTTATATAACCCTTAGAAAAAAGAAGTTCCACCATCTCTCTCAAAATTGGCATTATACCTGCGTGATGTATAGCAATGCCTTTTTCTAAAAGAGAAACCATTTCTTTATATTCATTTAACTCCAAATACTCTTTGTAATTGGGTAATTTACGTATTATTTGTTCACATTCATATCTTACAATATATGGAACTTTGGAATCATCCTCTAATAAAACACAACTAACTTCTTTGGCACATATCTCTAATTGTTTTCTTGATAATATAAAACAAATTGCCGGAAACATATTATTTTCAACCATATATTTGCACAAATTATTTATTACGTGTTGCCGTTTTACATAAATATTTTTGGTTTCAAATAATTTCAACATTTTTTTCATTTTGCTGTATTCTACTTCATTAAATTCACCTTTTGATGTTTGTATTACAAAAGGTTTATTTACAAAATCTTTTATTTGTTTTTCCATATCTTTATCTTTTATTGCTTTATAAATTCCATTTGTTGTTGTAATAAATCCATAATGAGTTAATGGAACAACTCGTTCATTTGTTGTTGTTAAATATACTTCCTTTTTAATTTCTTTATCATCCTTTATTCTTGTTTCACACCAAAGAGCAAATTTATCAGGAGAGTCTAATGTTGCCGATAACATAACCATTTGTATATGACACGGAAGCATCATTATTGTTTCTTCCCATACTTTTCCACGGTCAGGGTCGTTTATATAATGAACCTCATCAAAGATTACGCACCCAACTTCAATATCAATGTCCATATCAAACATTGCGAGTGATTTGTTATCGTTGAAGTCATTATTCTGTTGTTTTTTTCTGTAAAGTGTGTTCTGAAGAATTTCAGTTGTCATTATTAATACATCAGCTTCAGGATTACTTTTAATATCACCTGTTAAAATACCAAAAGAAATATTTGGGAATTTTTGCGTAAATTCATAATATTTTTGATTTGATAATGCTTTAATTGGTGAAGTATATATTACTTTTTTTCCTCTACTCACAAAATATTCAATCGCAAATTCAGCAGGTAATGTTTTACCACTTCCAGTATGAGCTGTTATTAAAATATGTTGTTCCTCTACAATTGCCTCAATTGCATACTTTTGAAAACTACTTAAAGGAAATGAGTATTTTTCAAAATATTGTTTATATTTTTCTTCTTGTTTTTTTGAATAAACATTGTTACAGATTTTTACCATTTTATTTCTTTGTAATGTAGATTATATTGTTGTCATCTTTTTATATCATTTTATAAATCATAATTATCAGACTCTTTTAGTAAGAGAGATATTTTATCATTAATTTTATTATTATTCATTTGTATTTTTATAAAATCTTTAGGAGTTGTAATAATAAAACATCTATCTTGAGACCTAGATATTGCCGTGTAAAGAGCAGTTTTATCCCATATTGTTTGATTTTTATCTATAAATATAACTACATTATTGTACTGACTTCCTTGAGATTTATGTACTGTTATACAATATGCTAAAGTAAAACTATCGTATAAATCATCAACCGTTATTTTTTCCGATTTATCATTTATACCCTTATATTTAATAATAACCTCATCTTTATTGAAATCACATATGACTGCTTGGTCACCATTTGCTCTCATTATTTCTGAACTATAATCATTTTCAGTCCTTAATATTATATCCCCAACTTTAAATACAAACTTATTGTTATATTTGTTATTAGATTTAATATATAGGTTGTCGTCATTTTTATTATACAAGTTTTGTATTATATTATTTAAATCTCCTGTATTAAATACAAATTTGTCTGAATTGAAATAACTAATAAATATTGAATTTTCTTTATTTAAATTATTTTCATTTATTATATTTAATATCGCATCTTTGTTTATTATTTTATTATCAATTGTGAAGTCTTCAATATTAATTAATTTTATTGTGTCATCATAGAAATCATCATTGGTTATTATATCATAGTTCATTTGTTTTATATTTGTTACCAGAGCACCTATATTTTGTCTTTTTATTTCTGTCAATTCAGTAACATTAAATATTTTTGAATTTATTATACTGTTTAAAACAACTCCTGGACCGATTGATTGAAGTTGATTATTATCTCCAATAATTAATAATTTACAGTTGAAATATTTACACACTTTTAGTATATCGTAAAAAAGATGAATATCAACCATAGACGACTCATCAATAATAATATATTTTATTTTATGTATCATTTTATCATCGTTTGTACTTTTACCTTTATTTTTATTTTTATCCTTTTTAAACAATTCCTTTTTAATGTTTTCAAACACATTATAAACAACTCTATGACACGTTCCTGATATTTTTGATGAATAAACATTTTTGGGAATATTTTTTGAAATATTCAAAAATGCAAGTCCTGTTGGCGCCATTATACATATTTCTTTTGGGTCAATAAAGCATTCTACTGGTTCATTTTCTTCTTCAACATCTTCATAATCTGAACTATTCAACCAATCATCTAAACTATTATCTTCTGAACTATTATCATCCGAAATATTATCATCTAAATACAATTTTGAATTATTTTTTTTAAATAAACTATTATTTACGTGAAGAATACATTTTACTATTTCTGATTTACCTGTTCCTGGAAATCCAGTGATTATATTTATTTTATTTATAATAGAATTAATTACAGCATTAACCTGTGCTTCTTCTAATTTATATTTTTTATTCTCTTTACTCTCTCTCTGTATATTCTCGAAAATATAAATCTCCTTTTTTATATCTTCAATATTTATATCATAATTTTCTTCATAATATAAATCCAAAATCATATCTGTAATTTTTTTTTCATAATCAATAAAATAATTCGTTGTTTTATATATTTTTCCGTTAATCAATTTATCAACAACAAATTTATTTATTAAAATAATATAGGTATTAAAGTCCTTATTATTTTTCGCACAAAATTTCATAAAATTTATTTCGAATTGTTTTTTTTCAATATAAAATGAGTTTTTTATTCTAGTAAAATCAATAAACCAAGAATTTATCTTATCTTTAAATCCAATATTTAGTTTATATTCATTTTCTATTTTTTCTGCTTTATCAAATGTAATGAGTTGAAATTCATTTTTTATAAAATTATATGGATTAATTATTAATTTGTGTAATTCTATGTTGTTTAATCCTGTTTGTTTTAAAACAGTATTTAGTTTATTTAATTGATTAAATGTTAAATGACACCTTTTAATTATTGACATATCATATTCTATGTTAACTATATTATACAAATCCAAATAATTATAAATATTATTTTTGAACCTTTTTTTTAAATAATCAATTGTATCATTATAATTTTCCACAAATTTATAATATTTTTTTACAAATGATTGTTTTTCCTTTGGAATTCTAATAATATTAGTATCATTAAAATTAATTATATTTTCTTTTTTTGTAGTATAATTAATTAATTCAATCTTATTATTTATAATATTCTTTATTTCGCAATAATATCTATTATAAATAATTATATCACACTTGTTTAACATCTTTGATTTTTGAACTTATTCTATTTATTATACTTGTTACTATCTGTTTATATCATTTTATTATATTAAAATTTCACATCAAATAATTTTTGCATTAGACCGTTCAAAAATAAAAATCATACAAAATGCCTTTATCACTTATATTTTTGTAGAAGTAAATATCATATCTCTATCAGTATAAATATGTAAGTCTCCTAATTTTTCAAGGTCTTTGAATTCATTATCATTTGTATTTAAAAATTTTTGACTCGTGCAAATCTTCGTCAACAATTTAAATGCATCACTTATATTATTTACGCTCCTTGGTAATCCACTCTTAATATTTTCTTTTGTTCCAAATTCGTTAGTGTATTTTATTTTATCAAATAATGTTTCCATATCTTTATCAAAATAAATATTATGCGTAAGATTATTTTTAAATTCTGATTTGTATTTTTCTGAAACATAATACAACAATCTTAAATCGTTACTACGATTTACTCTCGAACTATTAATATAATAGAAAGATTTTAAAATATCATTTTCATCATCCAATATATTATATCCTAACCCATCGCCACAACGATTCATTCCTTTATTACATT
>Ga0114963_10000099_pt1 | contig 52391 bp, 43 predicted proteins | sample C_131016_EF_Meta_FD_87019 | JGI IMG/M metagenome (GOLD analysis project Ga0114963, IMG submission 87019) | Freshwater microbial communities from Lake Croche, Canada to study carbon cycling - C_131016_EF_MetaG | ecosystem: Environmental > Aquatic > Freshwater > Lake | place: Lake Croche, Canada... | reverse complement strand
ATGTAGTATTTGAGAGAAACAGATAATCCCAGAATTATATATTTAAGAAAATCACGATAATCCCTTTCTCTCAAAACCCTCTACGAAATTCTATCCTAGAAAATAAAATCCGAAAAATGAAATGTATATATTTTGGAAAGTCCAATAAAAAAGAAGTTTATTCAATTATTTAAAAATTACGATAAAAACTAAAAAGTAAAAAGTAAAAACTAAAACACTTTATTCATTTCCGCATAAATCAAAACTATTAAATACGCGACGATTATTCGAAGTCGATAGAACCGGACCGAAGGTCGACGTCAACGGATGCCACGAAGGTTCTGGATTTTCAATTGGCGCACGAATATCACCCTCATTCTTGTAAACCGGATCATCTGGATGTGAAAATGTCTGGGTTGAGACATATTTTGAAGCCAAGTTAAAGAGGTAGTCGTTTTCTTTATCGTTCTCTATAGCAGGGGAAGCCAGTTTAGAAAGTAGCTCCTCGACCAGCTTCATTCGCTCCTCTAATTCATCCCCCTGCCGAGTAGTGGGAAAAATATTTATTTCTTCTAACGAGGACGGGTGAGGAAAATTATCTCCATTTAAAATGCAGAAATGCAAATTTTTAATATCGGATTGTTTTTGAGGATGAAAAAGTCCCCCGATTAATTGAAGCATAACACTTTTAATATGAGAGATTTCACATGACTGTTTTTCCACGACATATTCAAGGTATGTGACTTTAGAGTTTAGATCCATGTTTAAATAATGCGTTTCTGATAAAAATAAAAAAGGGTTTCAATTTTATATAAAACCGGATAAACGACTTTCTCTCGAAACCCTCTACGAGATTCTATCCAAAAATATTATATCTAATAAAAATAAATTGTAAAATTGATGTTATATCACAATATACTGGGTTATAAAACATTATGTTTTGTTGCTATTCTTCTATCGCAAAATCCGTCCGTAATGTTAAAGAAGACACACTCAATATAAGTATACATAATCCGAATGACCATAATAGTAGTTTCGGTGACGATTCTTATTTGACAACGGTGACATATCAAGATACCGTACCTTATGTTCATACGATACATAAAGGTAAAGTAGTCAAGGTATATGATGGAGATACGATTACCATCGCGTCGAAACTCTTACATTTCGACGACTCTCCTATATACCGATTTCCGGTAAGACTACGAGGAATCGATTCCCCAGAGATGAAAACAAAATCTCCGGTAGAGAAAGAATTGGCACAAAAAGCACAAAAGTGCCTCTCTGAACTCATCTTTGGAAAAATAGTTTATTTGACTGATGTAGGTATGGATAAATATGGCCGGGTTCTCGCGAATGTATATCTGGAACAAATCAATTTAAGCAAATGGATGCTCGATAATGGGCACGCCGTACAATATAATGGGGGAACTAAAAATATACCCGATGAATGGAAAAAAATATGACTCATTTCTCAATATCCTACTCATTTCTTGATAACTATTAAAATCTATATTTGAGAGAGTGTAATATTCTCTCTTTGAGAGTGTAATATTTTCTCAAATATATACGAACACGCTATATAATATGAGTCGGTCGCTATATACGGTGACTCCTCTGTAAAATTGATATAAAATATACAATATACAATACATTATAATTAAAATGCAATACAACACACAAAATCTCTCGGGGTATGCGGTAAACCTGTTAACACACCAAACCCAACCCGTAATATATACACGGGAGCTAGAATCGTGGGATGGAATAGATGAATATGGAGCTGAAATTGTTATTTATGACATGTTTCTAATTTTAGATAACTCCGATAATACAGATAATACAGAAGAATCTCACCCCCTACGATACCAATATAATTGGTATCGTATAGAATATTATACAGCGGAAATAAACCCGAGAATAGAATATATTTTACATAAAACAAAATACCATTCGACCATATCCACGGATATATTTACATTATTTTAGAAAATAACACAAATGTCTTTCTCTCAAAATGTATAATAAAAGACCCGATAACAATTCCAAAAATAGGTTTTCATTCTTTTTTATGTAATTATAAGAAAGATAAAACTGACTCATTTCTCAATATCCTACTCATTTCTTGATAACTATTAAATCATACATTTTACACGGACCCTCGGTCCCCCTAGATAATAAAGGATGTATTCTTACAGAACAGACGCCGGTATCCAGATCTAGGGTCGTGAGGGGGGAAGTAGGACGGAGATGAAAATAGGATGATTTAAGGAAGAATACCGAGAAATATGAAATAAATTGGAAACAATATAAAGTAAAGAGATATAATAATGACAGGGAGGGAATATCTCCTAGCTCCTTTAGCTCAGTTGGTTAGAGCGTTGGTCTTATGAGCCAAAGGTCTACAGTTCGATTCTGTAAAGGAGCACAGAGCTCTCTTAGCTCAGTTGGTTAGAGCATCCGGCTGTTAACCGGGAGGTCGCAGGTTCGATTCCTGTAGAGAGCGTATTTCATATACAATCGTGTATATGAAATCCATAAAATTGAAAAGCTTTTTAAAAAAAAGAATGAATGTATCTACAGTTGGAGTATCTGCAAAAATTGAATATAAAGAAATGAAATCGTTTAGGATTGATTATCACGAAAGCTTTGTACAGTTATTAGAGATGTTTGCAGTTATGCATTACAACGAAGATCGTAAATTATTTAAACGTAATTGGAATATTTTAAGAAATAACAGTACTGAGATATTTAATATAGAAATAGAGAGAATCAAAAATCAGGGATATACTGGTAGTAATATAGAGAAAAAGATATTCGAAAGTATTCGATATTATTATAGAAAAAAAATATTGAAACAAGCGAATAATGTAGAATGTAAAGAAGTGTCTCACCGTGAAAATAAACTATGTGGTTTCTCTCGTGAAATGAAAGAATTGATGGATAATGATATTCGAATGATGGCGGATGTAGAATGTATAATAAGTCCTGCAGATGCATTTGATGGTTTTTGTAAAAAAAATGAGGGTGGGATTGAGAAAGAGGTATATCGGTTAAAATCAAAAACGAATCAACCACTTGATGTAGATGAAATCACAATAAAATTTAAGAAAGCTTATAAAAATAGATTTTATAAATTTTATCAAAAAACAAATAACGAATTCTAGAGAGAAAGATGGATGGATGGATGATATTTTTATTCGGATGGTATTTTTATTCGGATGGTATTTTTTTCAAATATATTTATAGATAATATAGATGTATCAAGAATCTCCACAAGACCAATATCAAAATACGCAATATCCAATATACGAGAATAGTGTACTACAAGGAGAAGAATCATTCACAAATAAAGACTGTAAATACGGAGAATCCATTTTAGAAAATAAAATTCAAGTGATGACCAAAATCGAAAAATACACCGATATAAAAAAACAAATAAAAATAAACAATAAACTCAAAGAATTTGCATTATCACAAACGGGAGAGAGGTATAGTCAGAATATTCAATCGATGTTATCAGACCCGGACCCGGTCGAATTATCAGTAATAAGTGAAAGTCTGCAAAAATGTAATACCTCCCCACAAGATGGCGGATCTCAACAATATTACTTGGGTAAATATCGCGAAATAGGAGAACGTACATTATCCGAATATATTAAAGACAAACCAGAAGATATCTCTCGAATATTAGACCAACACGACCAATTATTAAAGACGATCGGATTATTATCAGAAGAAAAGAAACTGATTCATTATGCGATTCAAAACAATAATATAATAATAAAAGAAATGGACGACAATCCGGTAATAACAAATTTCAAACAATCTGCATTTTTATATTATGAAGAAGAGATGAATATGGATAATTTCGAGACGATCATACTAGAAGCGAGAGAATATCATAGTATTGAAGCACATATATTAGTATATTTAGGAAAAAAAAAACAAAATGTATCAATAGATGTGTGGAAAAAACAAAAATACGATAACAATCAACATATGGAAGCAAGTTCAACGTCAAAACAAGGCCAACAAACGTATACGGAATATATTGATAAGACATACGAAGAAGTATACCGGGAGATTCAAAAAACATTTTCAAAGTGGGATATTTATTCGACGCATCACATGTTTTTAACAATATTAAATGAGTTTCAAGAAACATCTCTCGAACTGTATAAATCAAAATTAACCGAATTATTATCAAGTAAAACGATGGATCTAACGATTATGATACCCGCATTTGATGAAAATCCACCTCTAACACAAGAACCGATTCCCCAACAAATCGAACAATTACCTAGAGAACAACCTCCACCTACGAATCCCGAATTTTTTTAGTCTTCTTATTTGATGTCAATTGTATTGGTAGGTTTTCTAAAATACATACCTTTTTAGTGATAGAATGACGATTATTTGGAGTAGTTTTTAGGATTGATCGTACAGATTGTAAGATGGTTTCATCTTCTCTCAAAAAAAAATAAAGACTGGCGAAAGAATGGAACATAAGGAGAGAAGGTTCAACAATAATATTTTCTAAAAAACTAGTCTCTTTAAGAAAATGCATATTTAGTATATCGGTATCGGTCGAATGATTAAAATCGTAGACGTGTTTAGAATCGATGTCAATAACATATTTTACTAAACTAGATATTTTATACCGTTGACCATTATCCATATATTTTTTATTTTGGATAATATAAAGAAGACGTGTATTTAATATACCAACATTATCGTTTATTACGATTAATTTCTCGGTTTCTTTTATCACTTTACGTATTGTTTTATCGGAACCAATATAGACAAAATAACAATTAATGGATTCTAATGGTTTTTTTTCTTGTATGTTTTGGTATTGGTGTTCTGCTTCCACGATCCATGAGGTATCCAATTCTTCATATGAATGATCCGTCATATAAATCGAATATGTTTATTTTTTGAAAAATAAACATAATAAATTGATTATGAAATAGTATAAATACAAATACTAAATAACAATAACAAATGTTACATATATTTACATTTTTAACAGATGAATCCAGGATAGAATATTTAAGAAAAACTGCTGAAATTAATTCAGTTGAAATTAATTATATCAATAATGATCGATGGAATGGATATATTGATAAAATTGAGGTAATAAAAAATGCAATAGAGAATATACCAGACAACGATATAGTTTGTTTTATTGATGCATATGATGTATTAGTAAATAACAATATATCAACGATATTAGAAAATTTTCAAACATATAATTGCGATGTATTATTTGGTGCAGAATTAAATTGTTATCCAGATATTTATAGAGATAAGTTTCCACCGAATCATTCTGGTACAAAATATAATTATGTAAATTCCGGCGGTTATATTGGGTTTAGACATGCACTAAAAAGAATATTTGAATGGAAATCTATTAACGAGATTTATAATATTTGTACGAATGGAGGAGATCAAACATACTTTATAGAATATTTTTTAGAAAATCATTCAGACAAAATAAAATTAGACGAAAAATGTATTATTTTTCAAAATATGCACTTAGTATCATGGAAAGAAATAGAATTTATAGAAGGTAAAATGGTGAATACTATATTAAAAACAACTCCTTGTTTTATACATTTTAATGGTGGAACATTTCAGCAGAATAATCGTGAAAATATTATGCCGGTTTTTATAGAAAAAATGAATGAACATAATAACCAACCATCAAATTTAAATGAATATGAACAAATCGTTACATCAACTTGTTATCCTCATCCCCAAGTATAAAGTATATTTTTTAATAATATATTTGACTTATTTTATATAATATTTGTATATAAAATAAAACAAATTATACAGAGAATATAAGTGGATTATATCATTTGTATATGAATGATCCTCCATATAAATCGAATATGTTTATTTTTCAAAAAATAAACATAATAATACATATAATAATGTTTGATATAGTAATACCGGTCGGTCCAAAAGATATATCTGTAATAGATAAACAGATTGAATATACGAAACAAAATATTATAGGATATCGTAATATTTATTTAGTAACCCCCATAGAAGAATTTTATATAGATGGGTGTATAACAATACCCGAAAATATATTTCCATTTTCCATAGAAACCATCGCCGAATTTCACGGAAAAAATGAACGTAATGGATGGTATTTACAACAATTGATAAAACTATACGCGGGAATAATTATTCCGAATATAGAAGATAAATATTTAGTAATTGACAGTGACACATTTTTCTTAAAACCGACGACTTTTATAACCGATAATAAATGTTTATATAATTACGGGTCGGAATATCATAAACCATATTTTAATCATATGTATAAATTAGATACAAGTCTTAAAAGACAAATCGAAGATAAATCCGGGATATGTCATCATATGATATTTGAGACAAAATACGTAAATGAATTAATAAATAGAATAGAAACTGCGCATAATGATATATTTTATAATATATTTTTGAAAAACGTAGAACCACAACATATATTAGGTTCGGGAGCGTCGGAGTATGAGATCTATTTTAATTATATGATTTTAAATCATTCATCGGAAATAATGATTCGTGAATTAAAATGGAAAAATTATCATACATTAATCAAAAATGAAAACTATGATTATATTTCGGTACATTATTGGAATCGTCAATAATACCAAACGATTACAAAATATTATTTTATAACGGATAACTAATCTAAAAAATTCATTAAAAATATAATAATATTATTAATGAATAATACTGATATAAATATATTGTAAATTATAAATTATAAAAATGGAATTATTAGAAAGTCATTTTAATATGATTGATGGAAATTTATATTATAATATTGAAGCAGACACATATGATATGTTTTCAAATAATGGAGTAAAAAAACATATTAATTATTTAACATTTAAGAAACTATTTGAGAATATGAAAGATTTGAAAGAACCGAATATATTAGAATCGGGTATAGCATCAGCTGGTACTCAAAGTACATATTTATTTAATGAATATATAAAAAAATATGGTGGAAGGTTTTGGTCTGTAGATACAAATAAATATTTGGTAGATAAACATAAAGGAAATATGTGTCCAGGAACACAGTTAATACAAAATGATAGTGTTACATTTTTTAAAGAGTGGTCAACTAATAATAGAGAAGCAAATGTAATATATCTAGATAGTTATGATCTGGATTTTTATGATTATGAACCAAGCGGTAAACATGGATTATCTGAATATAATGCGTTGAAACCAGTTATAAAAGAGAATACATTACTATTAATTGATGATACTCCAATTAATCCATACTGGTTAGATACACGTGGTAAATTATATGAAGATATGACAACATTTTATAATGAAAACAACTTTTTACCAGGAAAAGGGATGTATGTTTTAAATGAAGTTATAAATTCATATAAATTAATACATAATTATCAAGTTTTATATAAATTTTACGATTCCCCTATATAACCAATACGATAATAATATCGTGTCATTTAATGAGTTTAGAAGATTTTGATAATTTTACAAACATTTTAGAAGAAAATAATTACTTTATATAAATCGCTCCAAATTTTTAGAATGGATATGTAGATTGAAAATAGGGATGTGTTTTCCATTCATCATTAAAAAAGGACGTTCAATATTATCAATTGAGACCCATCGAAAGGAATATGTATTATATTTGATAATACACGTTTCGTTTATAAATCCTGTAGTATCTCCGGAGATATTTCTAGGATCAACTCCGCCAAGATATTGACCGATCGCCGCTGCATCAAAGATATATCCTTTAAAAAGATCGTAATTTGAAGTAACATATTGATGTTCCAGCGAATCCGTCAAAGTCGGAAAAATAGGTAGATTTTGAATCAACCCCGACTGGGTTTTTATAATACTGAAATTTTCCATATCATTTTTAGAAAAATTGTAATGGTCTAATACCGATTTAAATATTTCTACCGATGGAATATACATAATACTGGCGATGTTACGAGAGAATGTATCGAATGGAAGATAGATGTAATTTTTATCAAAACAATCTAAAATAGAATCGCAATTATAATACAACAGAACATCGTTCTCCAAATGAATGACATTTTCAATATTATATGTTTTCATAAATTCATAAATATAGAAAAATCGCAAGGAAGCCAGAGTCCAAAATCCATTCCGAAATTTTTTATCTAAACTCGTATTTTCAAAAAAACGAAAAGAATCTTTCAAATGGTCGACGTCGATTAATTGAATTTTATTAAAAATTAGATTGGTATAATTAAAAAAATTCTCAAAGAATTTGAGATGGGTTAATATAAAAATATTGGAATGTTCTAAGCGCAGTAATTGGTCTATGTTTTGTAAAATATAATCTTGGAAATTACCGATACATACAAGAACAATATTTGACATATTATATATATATTTAAATAATTATTTAAATATTTTAATTAGGTAACATATAAGAATGAATTCATCGGAAATAACAAAAGGAGAGATAATAACTGGAGAGATAATAACTGGAGAGATAATAACCGGAGAGATAATAACAGGAGAAAAAATACAAGAAATAGCGGATATTTATATAGGAACCCCTGGTAAATTAATCTCGAACCCACGAATACGGTTTCAATATGGAAAACATGTACCTATTTCTCTGATCCAATCGGAATTTGATAATCCACCAATCATCTTTTTTTATTCAGATGAAGTAGAGATGATTGCAAATATCATTCAATATTTTATAAATCCGGTAGTATTAATATCGCATAATTCTGACCAAAACATTTTAGAGACCCCCTCATCATTCAAAATATTAGAAAATAAAAAGGTTGTAAAATGGTATTCTCAAAATGTATGTTTTTATCATCCAAAATTAGAAATGGTTCCAATCGGGTTCGCAAATAGTATGTGGGCACACGGAAATATTTCCGTTTTTGAAAATCCGCAGTTTGTAGAAGAAATAAAAAAAAATATAGAAGATAAACCAAATCATATCTTTTTTAATTTTAATATACATACAAATAGGTCGATACGACAACCGTGTTATGATAGTTTAAAAAAGACGATCCCTTTTTTACAAAACATAGATCCCGCAGAAAATTTAAAACGACTAAGTAAATATAAATATTGTATTTCACCGGAAGGGAATGGTGTAGATTGTCATCGATTATGGGAAGCCCTTTATTTAAAAGTAGTACCGATTGTTTTAGATAGTCCGTTTATACGAATCTTATTAAAGTATAAAATTCCATTAATCATATTAAATGAATGGAGAGAAATAGAAGAGTTAGACACAAAATTAGATTATAATACATATGATTTTTCCGTAATGGAATCTGAGTTTAGATTCAGTAAAATAGTGGATAAAATAAAATCGGAAAAAATTGAAATATAATTCAGGGTTAAATGAGGTTAAACATAATATATGGAATCTAACATAACGCAATTGGATGAAATCAGTAAGATATGTATACCACGTATGTCGACTGAAATAAATCGTAAATCGATTTATAATGTATTTTATAAATTAAATATTGGAACAATCGAGAGAATATTTGAAAATCAATTAAAAGCAAATGAAAAATTTAAACGTATTATTTTAAAAATCAAATGGAATAAAACTGTAATGGCAAGACAAATACAAGACCGACTTCGAAATCAATTACCGGTAAATATTGTATATGAAATGCCTTGGTTTTGGAAAGTCGTTTTAGCCAGGTAAAATAATAGAATATAAAAACGAATATAAGAAAATTGACGCTATTTTAACATTTTTTTAAATTCATAAAATGTTAAAAAAACAAATTGCAATCGAGAAGGAAAAACGAAATATTCGAGATTATGCAAAATCTATAAAATATCAAATAATGACTACTCGATTCAATAATGAAACCGAAAAAGAAAATGCATATTTTCGAATAACACACCGAATTTCTGAATATTGTGTTTATGGATGCCCCGTAAAAATAACAGAAAATATAAAACCGGATTCAAAGATGATTGTTTTAGAAATGAATAATGACCAAAATAGAATTATTGGAATAGGATTAATTATAAATCGTTTAATTCATCAGAACTATAAAATTTATAGTAATCCAAGTTATAATCGATATTTATATTTAGGACGAAATCGAATTAAGAGAGAAGAATTGACGGAAGAAGAAGAATTTACGCTAAAAATATTAGATAAATTATGCTTTGAAGGAAAATTACATTCAAAACGTGGACACGGAGTCCGCAGCTTCCCGATAAAGATGCTATATCGCTGCAGAAACATGATAAATTTAGAACAAAACTTGGTAGATATGTTTAAGAATCGCCAATCAAATATAAAAACAGCCAATTAATATATAAAAAATCGATATAAATCATAATACATGGATGACCAATATGACATTTCAAAATATACAACCAAAGAATTATACGACATTTTAGATTTAAATAATCCAACGGATCGAGAATTAGAGGCGAAAATCATACATATGATTAACAAATATGGAAACATGCAAAATGAATCGGGGTATAAATTAGCGATTTTTTTCCAAAATATATATTATCATTTTTTTGATACGGAAGAAACGAACGAAGATGGTAGTGAGATAAAAGAAGGATTTACATACCTAGATGCATCTGCATTACCTGAAAATCAACCTCTCAAAAATGAATCTGCGACTTCTACAAATATTGTAAATACTACCAATTTTAATTATACATTAGATAAATTCGGGTTAAATCCATTATTAAAACAAACGATTACGCGTATTATTAGCATAGATAGTCAATATCGAACAGATAAAAGGGCTTCATTAGCTACAAATTTCACGTTAAATTTATCAGAGCCTTTACGCGATGTCGTATCTTTAACATTAGAAAGTGTACAAATGCCATTTGCTTGGTATACAATTAGTAAAAGTTATGGTAGTAATTTTTTTGTGATAAAAGGACGTACAGATGGAATAAATACGATAAAATATAATGGATATCACGATTATAAAATATCTATTTTACCTGGAAATTATGTTCTAGATACTACAAAAACCAATTATATTTGTTCAGCAATACAACAATCGATTACCGACCTATCAAATACTTATACGGATATAAATTTTGGAACAACCAATATAGTATATAATCAATCCACTCTAAAAAGTACGATTACATTAGATATACAAAAAGCGTTTAATGAAACCTCGTTTTATCTAGATTTAACGGATTCGCCTATCATCGCAAATCAACTAGGATTTGTAAATAACATATATAAAGGATATTCAATCGTATCAGACCAACAATATTTAACTTATCAAAAATTAATAAATATGAATAACGATAAAACGTTATATTATTTAAATTCAAATAATAATTCATTCACCGTAGTACAATATGGATATGATCCAAGTAACCTGTATTATTCTTCGGATAAATTAATAACTTCATTCAGAGTAGTAATAAATTTACCAATCGATATAAGTTATTCGCAATCAATTTTAATGGCGAAAACGAACGAAGCCATTCATTCATGTCCTTTTTTAGATGGTTCATATTCCAGCTTACAAATAGTTCCAGATGTTTTGAATATATATGGGTATTTTAAATTGAATATAAAAATCAACCGAAAAAAAGTGAAACCAGTACCAAATTCTAAAATAGTAGTAATTTTTCCATATGAAAGTGATAGTCTTTACAATACAATATGGACAATAACCCCAAATAATAAATTAAAATCATGTTTCTTTTTTGATAATTTAATAAATGAAACGAATATAATTTATGCAGATAATAATAGTATACCCGCATCGATTTTAGTAAGTGATTCAACTTATATATATTTTAAATGTATAACTCCTAGTTATTATGGGTCAAGGAATGATTTTTCATTAAATGATATAGTTATAAAAGTACCTCCAAAAGATTATTTATTGAATGATTTTATTAATGCATTAAATTCACTCTGGATACAAAAAAGTGAGTTTATTCAACATATAAATGATAGTCAAGGTATGAATGCGTATATTGATGAAACGACGGATACATTTAATTTAGATATAGATATTTTAAAAACATTTAATACAGGAGATTGGTCTATTTATATAGATCCAACATCAGTATTAAGGACGGTGTATGGAATAAGCGATGGTAGTTATAATTTATGCGATATATCAAATTATAAACTACAAAATACAAACTATACTGATCCTGGAGGTCAAATAGAAACGATTTCAACAAAAATATTTACATATTATCCGAATGAATCGTTAAATCTTGGAAATAAAAATGCGAGAGCATACGAGTTAAATGTATCAAAAACACAATATCCCGATATAGGAGAATTGATAAATGATATAAATTATCAGTTTCAAATATTTACAATAGTTGACGACATATCAAATGTACAATTACCATTATTAAATACGAGTATTGAGATATCTAATACAGGTAATGTTATTACGTTAAATTTAAATATAAATTACTATCTTACAGAAAATAACTATTCTGTATATTTTTACGACTATTATGCGGATAACTATGAGACTGAAATAAGAAATATAACGAATTCTTGGAATAATTTAAATATCGATCTTTCTTATAATATTAATAATTTAAACTATTCCAGTATTTTATATCGAAATTCGAAATTGATTACGGGAACTCAGTTAACTTTAACAAACATAAATTTTAATTCTACGAATAATAGTATATATATAAAAAACTATGAGAATAATGGAGGAGCAACGGAAAATATAACATTTACATTAACTATACCGGCATATGATAATAATAATGAACCTATCTATTATACTACGTATACGTTGATAAATACGCTGAATAATTTATTTCAAACGGACCAACGTTTAGTTGGTACACAATTTATATTTTATTTCAAAAATAATCATTTATATGTAAAACTATTATTAAATGTAAATATAATATATACTTCTACGGATTATGATATTATATTTTATGATACGGTTAGTTTTATAAGCTGTTATATTGGAGCAACATCCGTAAAAAATACAGCGTGGGATTCTACATTAGGATGGTTATTAGGATATCATGATTATACGGATTACACGTTAACCCCAGAAAATCAAGTGCAATCCGAATACTATTTAACGTCTACATCGGGAAATTATACGTATCAAAATATATATTCTACTGTATTTAAGAATCAATTAATAAACAGCGTTTATAGTTTAACTGGAGATACTAGTACGACGACAAATTTATATAATTATTTTTTATTAGTATTAGATGATTATATTCAAAATCATTTAAATGACGGATTAGTTTGTATTACAAATAGCGAAACTAGTATACCGGTTCCGTATTATTCGAATCAATCCACCGCGAGAATATGCGACCCTGGAACAAATGAACCGATAACATTATCAACTACGAATATAGATGGATTGACTCAAAAACGTATTTATGCGATCAATCAATCGATTATTTCTACTCAGCGAAATAATAATATACATTCAACGAGTCCAAATATACGAGATGTATTTGGGATAATATCTACACCAGTTTCATCGCAGCAACCGGGGACATATTATTCTTTAACTGGAGGAAACCTAAATAATCACCAAAGATTGTATTTTGGACCGGTGAATATTAGTCGTCTTTCGATAAAAATATTAACAGATAAAGGAGACATTTTAGATTTAAATGGGTCAAATTGGTCGTTTTCGTTAATATGCGAACAATTATATCGAAACAAATAAGATATTCGGATATAGTATATTTGAGAGAATGGCGCAAAACAATTGGATAGATTTTATAAGAAATACGACGATTCGGAATGATTTACCGAATGAGCCATCCGTATTAGATGCGTCAGAATATACGAATTTAATGTCGTATTCTTTAGAAGTTCCAAATACTAAAATAGTGTATAGTAAGTTAATTCCCCCGAATGTCGAAAGAATATTTAATATGGATTTATCTATGAATACGTGTATACCATTCCAATTATGTAATAATACGAATTTAAGAGCGAATCGAAGGAAACGGGCGGCACAATTACCGATGCCGATAAGTAATTATATAAGAGATGCAGATAGATGTAGTTGTATAAATGCGTTAAATTTAGTAAGAGAACATAAAATAAATAAATATAAATAGTATGGATCGATATAATTATTTATGAATATATCGATTATTTGGTTTCAAGAATTTCGATTTTAGTTTGGAGAGACCTAACGGTAATTTTCAATTCTTGTAGTTCTTTTGTTAGAAGTGCGATGATGCCCATATAATTCAAACTTTGCATATCTTTTGCATCTTTTTCACCGGTAACTAAAAACGGGAACTGTTCTTGGATTTCGTGGGCGATAAACCCCATATCTTCGTTCTTTGTTTGTGTATTATAATATTGGACGGGTTTCAAATCATCGATGGTTGCAGTAATTTGTTTTATATTTTCTTTAATACGGTAATCAGAGGTAGCATTATATGTAGATGCATTAATATTTCCGTAATTATCAATCTGCATTAAACTTGAAGCATTAGACGAACTCTTTTGTTTAAGGAATGCAAATGCACATCTATTATTATTATCCGGGAGATATGTACTTACAAAATCACACTCACCGTTACCAATTAAATAGTTACCAGTTAAATATCCAAAGCCACCATACGAACTATTTAATCCAGAATTTGGAAATAAAAATGATTGTGAATTTGCTACAAGTAAAGGTGCAGTAAGGGTACCGGTAAAAGTAGGATTTTCTTTTGGAGCAAATCCAGTTGCGGAATTATTTGACCAATATGAAGTTCCTGTCCCGTTCGATGTTAAAACTTGACCAACTGAACCGTATGAACCATTTAATTGGATATTTGTTATATTTAATGTTTTACAATTAATAGTTCCAGAACCGGCATTAATATTATTATTTGTAGTTATTGTTCCGTTAACACTTAACCCACTCGTATTAATTGTGGCATATATTGGTAATGATGCTCCAATACGAAAATTTATTGAACTACCATTTTGCACATTATCAAAATATGTAGTTCCAAGAGAATCGCCATTTGTAAAAAAATATGAATTAAAACCTGCATATCCTCCTGTAGCAACTTGAGATTTTATGGAACCTCCTTGTATTGTTCCAGTCCCTGCATTAATATTATTATTATTTGTAGTTAATGTCCCATTAATAAATGTATTATTATTAATATTAATACCACCTGGTGCATTCAACGCAATTGTAGCAGAAGTTCCAGATGTCATTCGTATAGCAGTATTAGAAATCGACCAAGGGCATATGATTAAAGCACCAGAATCACTTGTGGCAGCACTATATTGTATCATGATATCACCTGCTTGTGCTAAACTATTATATGCCCCGCTTGATGCTACAGTATTAATAAATAATTTTGTATTACTGGATAAATTAGGTACAATACTAACTATATATGGATTACTACCACTAGGTATTGCGGGCGGAAATATATTAAATGTATCTGTACATACTATTCCTGCATTCGCCCAAATTGGTAAAAGATTACAATTATAATATTTTTTTCCATCCGTTTTACTATTGATTAATAAAAAGTTTTGATATGAATTACCACTTCCAGTATTATATAAATTTCGAAAATTGAATCCAGAATTATTATTTGCTCCGGTAGCGGCGTTGGAAACATTATTGGTAAAATAGAGGTTTCCATCAGACCACTGAAGTATTTCTGTATTTCCATAACCCATAATATTTAAATTATAAGTGCTATTAATACCAGCAGTCGCGTTTATAACGGATGTTGCTGTGATTGCTGATTTTGATACAACTAATACTGCTGTATTATCTGGCATAATTCTAACTGAACGACCAGTAGTAGTACCTTGATCTACTCCAATATCAAAACTTGTCCCACCTTGATATGCAGATAAAAAATATCGATTTGGTGTTGAGTTAGAATCAAATAAATCGATTCTTGGATTCGTACTACCTCTTACTTGTATATTATTATTTGCTGTTAAAAGTAAATCAGTTGTGGTAGTTCCATTAGCATTAATAGTAATTCCTGAACCATTTGACGCTCTTAATGCAATCGTCTGTGATGGATTATTAAATTCTAACATCCCCATTAATGTAGAATCTATTTTGGATTGAATTCGTGTGCTTTGTGTAGTCCAATCACCTGCAGTTGCAAAACGATAAGCATAAGTTTGTAATTGAATCGCATTATTGGCAGTATAAATAGAATTTTGTAAGAATAGAGTGCTACCTATAGAAGAACCTAAATTATTACTGAATGAACCATTTGTTAATAATCCTGCTGATGTAATGTTTCCTCCACAATTCATATTGCCAGTTCCAGTATTAATAGGTAAATTATTTGTTGTTAATCCAGATGAATTAAATCTCGCTATTTCTAATGGTGTATTATTATTACTGTCAGTATTCGTATAAAATACGTGATTACCAGTATTAGGAACTTGATACCTCAAAATATAACCAGCAATACCAAAACCGTAAAAACTTAAAGTTGAAGAAGTCGGTGTTGGATTCGCATATAAACTTATCATACAGTTAGTAGCAACCTGTGCACCAAAATCTATTATGTTACCAGATGCTATTGATAAACCACCATTTGCAGTTAATAGTTTAGAAACAGTAGATTTTCCTCCAATATTTATATCACCCCCAATACCAACTCCACCAATAACAGTTAGTGCTCCAGAGGTCGTACTTGTTGAAGAAGTAGAATTCGTACAGTTGATGATACCTTCACAATAAAGTTGATTTAGTGAACCATTCATACGCATTCCAAAATTTACAACGAGAAAATTCTTATTTACAGTTAATCCATTATTCGCGGTAATTGCATTACCAATAATACTATTATATACGTATAATGAATCTCCAATATTTGTATGTAGTCTGATATTTACACTTCCACCGATATTTACATTTTTACCGATACCAACTCCACCCGAAATAGTTAATGCGCCTGTCATAATATTGGAGGAAGAAGCAGTATTTTGTAGAACGACAATTGACTCCGGTGAAAATGTACACGTATCGGAAATATTAACAAGTCCCGCATTTAAAACACTACTCGTACAATCAATATCACCTATAGGAGATGGGTTTGTTATAATACCAGATTCAGAAATGGTAAGAGACTTAGATACAAATGCAGATCCGCTGTCCATATTTAAATTATTTCTTACAAACATATTACCAACTTGGATTGTACTATCAATCGCTGATAATGTTGATTGATAATCCATATTAATAGTGCCACCATTTTGAATACTAATAGTACCCGAATCACAAATAATATTATCTGTGTAAAGTGTATCGCCAATATATAAAGATTTTGCACAACCAATCCCCCCATTAGTTACAAATGACCCAGAATTTATATTAGAAGAGTCGATAGTAGAAGTTATATTTATGAAATCTGATACAAAAATACTTTGTACCTTAACACTATCTGTGATATTAATATTCGTGACATCTAATTCTGTTACTGTAATTAAATTTGCAGTTATTTTTGGCGAACGAATTAAAAATCCATTTATAAAACAATTGCTGATGGCATTTATATTTGCATTACTGATATCAATATTACCTGTAGTTAGAAGTGTATTAGTAGTAATACCAATAGAATTAATATTTATAGTATTTATATCACCACTAACGTCTAATAAATAATTTGGAGTACATATAGATGTACCAATACTGACTCCGTTAATAAAATAGGTATTAAAATAAGTATCTACAATAATATAACCATTCGCTCGAAGAACGATGTTATTTGTAGTACTATTACCGTTACTATCGATTGTTAATACGGATGAATTCAAATACCCGTAACTTGGAAAAGTAGATATATTAGAGACAGAATCATAATAAGTGATTGAACTATAATTACTATCATAAAGGGTATTTTTATATAAAATGGTTGAACTGCCATTCGTGATATTATTAACATTATTAGAATGACAAAGTACGATAGTGCCGGTAGTGGTAGACCCATTTACTCCAGTATCTAAATTCACTCGTAATGCACCGCTAATATCTGCTATAAAATTGGAAGATGGATTTGTAATACCAATACCGATAGTTCCTGTATTGGAAATACGCATTCTCTCAATATTTTGGGTTGATTCTCCGGAAGAAGAATATGTGGCGGTTTTAAAAACGAGGTCTGTCGTATTTGATAAAACGTCTATCGCCAGTATTTGACTGGATGGTAAAGTTCGATTAGATACTCCATCGAGATTAATTCCGTAGCCAGAACCATATGTTTGAATATTTGTACTGTTTAAAATAAGCCCACTCCCAGCCGGATTGGTAATATTAACGGTTCCGCAAATATCTAATGTATAATCTGCAGAATATTTACCGATACCAATTTTTCCGCCGTTCGGTTGTAAAAAAATATTCCCATTTTTTGTTGGATTCACCATAATATTATCCGAATTGATCAGTAAACCAGAAGAAGCATTCGAATATCCTGAAATAGTGGAATATTTGATTGAACTATTTCCGAGAGAAATAGTATTTGGATATAAATTCCCAGAAATATTCACTTCTCCACTAATATCGAGGGTGAATTTTGGATAGGAATTTCCGATACCAATAAATCCACCCTGACTTTGTAAACACATATTTGTAGATCCAGTTTGATTTAAAGAGTTAATATATCCATGATTATTACCAATATCATATCCAAGATAAAGTCCAGAATTTAATGAGTTTGGCACAGTAATTCCGAGAGGATGTGTAAATACATTTCCCGAAGTAGGTGTTCCGAAAGTATTTATATTGATTAATGGAGTAATTGATGATGGGATAGATGAAAGATAGATATTACCAGATATAAAATTATTATTCATATCAAAATAATTAATCAAAGTAGTGATATAATCTCCGTTTGATGAAACAGATACGCTATTGATATAATATGAAGTATTATAAGGTTGGTAATTCACAAATAAACTATTTTGATTCCATGTTTGTCCGTAATTGGTAGATATGTAAATGGAAGCACCCGTTGATAGATTATACGATCCAACTATTTGGTATTGACCAGTAGATGAAAGCGAAATTCCTGAAAAGAATCCTCCCGGATTAATATTTGAATCACTCCAAATACCTTCTCCATAATTATTATTTATTAAAATATTTCCATTATTTATTCCAAATGTAGTTTGATATTTACCGTCATAAGATATACTAACTGTTTGAGATAATAACGAATTATTTAAAAAAGGGACTTGAATCGTAGTAGCGTTTGTATTATCAACGGTTTGGGTATTTGGTGTCCAATCTTTTCCGTAATTTATAGAATACCGAATTTTATCTAAAGTAAATGGAACGGCAGTTTGATATTTACCCGTCGCAGATATGGAAACGGATTGAAATCCTGAAATTAATGATATTTTCTGAGACCATGTATTCCCATAATCATTTGATATATATATATAACCATAATCCGTATTATATTTGTTTGAGGTAACAATAGTTTGATATTTACCATCATAAGAAATACTAACGGATTGTGGGTATCCATAAATACTTATTGACGGTTTTATCCATGTAGTACCATAGTCAGAAGATAAATAAAACGAGCCCGAGTTAATATAAATAGTAGGTGGTCGAATCAATATTAAAATATATTTTCCATTTTTAGAAATCGCAACATGTTGAAAGTTACCCAAATCAAATGATTTTAAGCCAGTATCTCTCCAGGTATTTCCATATTTATTCGATAGAATCACATTTCCATCTGAATTATTATTTTGTGTAAAAACTTGGTATTGACCTGTAGCAGAAATGGTTATACTTTGTTGAACAGAAGTTGTATTATTTAGGTTAATATTTATCCAATTCTTTCCAAAATTAGAATTAAAATTTGCATTATCATAGGAATAACTGTTTAAACTTTTATTCAAAATCGTAGTACCATCTACAATAAGATTTCCATTACGTAGATTCACATCGCCACCACTAATATTTAAGAATCCTTGTAAATATATGTTTTTAAATCGGTTTGCATTTGGATTACTTAACCAACTCATTATATCAAAATATATATATTTTTTTGATATAATAATATAATGAATAATACTAGAATTGATATATATATCCACCTGTATTTTGATAAATATTACCATTTATGGCTAAACTATTAGCATCAGGATTGACAGGTCTTCCGATACCCAAATTATTAAGTACGGTATTACCATTCGCGTTTATATTATTAAAAATCGAATTTGTAGTAGAATAGAAATTACCGTCAATTTCAACATCCGTACTAACAATCTGTCTACCAGAAATACTGTCTTTGACTTTTATGAAAATATTATCAATATCAAAATCCGAACCAATTAACGTATATCTAGTACCATCTGGATCATTAAATGGAACTGCATTTTTGCGTAAAGTAACTAATCCTACATTTTTAGCATTCGTTTTCATGTTATTTACATCTAATTTAATTATATTTTGACTAGGTAGACCGGTCAAAAGTTCACCAGAATAATCATAAATAGTACGGTACGTAGGTGCTTTAAATATAAATCCTTGGGCATCTTGAGATACGACTAATTTGCCAATATTATTGACAGAAAAATCTTTTATCCATAGTCCAGATCCCCAAGAGGTATAATTTGAAGTATTTGCACTATATAAATAGTTCATTATAAAATTGCCACTTTCATCTAATATTCGATTGGATATATCAATTGTATAATTATTACATAAATCGATTAATTGTTCATTCGATATAGTATAAATATTTCCAGACTGATCGATGACATTACCAGATTGGTCAACCAAATGTCCAGAACTATCAATCCCATAATTGGGAGATGTATTTAGTAAAATAAACCGACCAGAATAATCTTGATTATAATTCAGAATCGCATAATTTGTATTTTGTATAACAGTTGATAACTCAGTATAGAATGAATCGGAACTTTTAAATTCTGCCTTACCGCCAATACGAATAGATGCCCCTTGAATATTAATAATATCATTTTTACCACCTATCTGAATAACTGACCGAGAGGTTTCATATGTTTCTATCGTCGAATTTCCAATATCAATTTGCTGGGCAGAAGAAATATCCGAAGTACTTCCTATAAGAATATGACCATTATTATTTTTTCCGATAATAATTGGGGTATATATTTTTGGTTGTGTCGAATCATACATCGCACCAATAAAAATATTAGATGTAATATTATCTCCATTCGATGCAATATTTAATGTTCCATTCGCATGTATTGAATTTGTAATTATGTTACTCATTAAATTCCCATATACGGTTAAATCTTGAGTAATCGTACTATTACCGGCAATATTAATATCTTGCGATATTCCAACTCCTCCTATTACAACAAGTGACCCAGTAGAATAATCATTCGAAATAGTATCCGATCGAATGAATATATTTCCATTTGTAATAATATTTTTTTGAGAGAAAACCCCATCCATTACGATTATATTTCCTTGTGTAAATAAATTATTACTAATATCTACATTTCCGTAAAAAGTGGTTTCTTGTTGAATGACCATATTTTGTCCGATATTCACATTCCCTTGTATTCCAACACCTCCGGCAATTATTGCCGAACCAGTATATGGGTCAGAAGAACTTGTTACTGAGGTTATATTGAGATTACCATGTAATGTAGTATCTGAAGTAACATCTAATTCGCCGATAATATTGGTATGTTGTCCGATATTCACATTTCCTTGTATTCCAACACCCCCTTTAATTATTGCCGAACCAGTATATATATTAGATGAATCTGTTAGTGAGGTTATATAGAGATTACCATGTAAAGTAGTATCTGAAGTAACATCTAGTTCACCGATAATATTGGTATGTTGTCCTATGTTCACATTTCCTTGTATTCCAACTCCCCCTTTAATTATTGCCGAACCAGTATATATATTAGATGAATCTGTTAGTGAGGTTATATAGAGATTACCATTCAAGGTAGTATCCGAAATAACACGTAATTTTCCGGTCAACGTAGTATCGGTATTTACAAACAGATTACCTCCAATATTTACTGTTTTAGAAATACCCGCTCCGCCATTTAAAACGAACGCCCCATTTTGTATGCTGGAAGAATCAGTCGTGTTTAAGATAGTTTCGATACCAAATAAAGATAAATTACCGATTAAATTCGTATCTAAATTTACGATCAAATTATTATTAATACGAGTATTACCAGTCGTACTACAAATAGAGAGAGAGGATGCGTTTTCGGCAAAATGTACATTATTTACGTTTTCGTTAATGAGATAAAAATCGGAATTTGTGGACATAATTTTTCCGTCATTATTTACATGTATGTCTCCAGAAATACGCATATTTCCCGAAATATCAAGAACATGATTATTTATACGATTACATAAATTTGGGAAATAACAATTAATAACGGAACTACTGGATGATGGAGGGGGTGGAGGTATTTGATTGTTGGGTGGAGGTGGAATAGGAGGAAAAAAATCAGAAGGGAATGGTATTATGGTGTTTGAGAGTAATATTGTATTCGCATCTGTCATAATAATATTCGAAATTTGATTGGATAAATCTGTTATTAAAAAATGTGTACCAGACTGTGAAATATTATCGAAGGATGATATATTCCAAAGAGGTGTAAATGATATTCCATAATCAATCGAAATCCAAATGGTATTTAAATTTCCTATAGTAAAAATATAATTATTGAATGAATATATAGACGTGAATGATATATTCGGATAATAATTATTCATAAATTGAATACTATCGGTAGACCTAGAAATGATTCCGTCACCTACTGCTATTATATTATTACTTATACATCGTATATTATTATAAGAATTCATCGAAGTATCTAGAAATAACGTAAATGTTGTATTTGGAGGTTGATTTATATAAATTCCTGAATTTGTCGCAAAATAAAAATTTTTATAGAAGTTGGAATAATCAAATGATTGTATAGTATTATTTTTAAGAGGTGCGGGACTATTATACGTAAAGTTGCTACTAAGATCTCCTATAGTTAAATCGACTGTATAAAAATTTGAATTATTATTTATATTTTCACTTATAAAAAGTTTAAAATGTTTATTTGTAATGAATGAATTTTCGTTCATGATAATTTTACCAAATTTATAATTCGTATTTGCGGAGGAAGCACCTTTCGTAATAGTCCAATATACACCTCCGTTTATTGTATATAATATTTTAGGTGCTTGTAAATTGATAGAATCTATATATGTTATAAATGCATAACTATTATCATAAATATAAATATCATTAATAATTGGCATATTGACACCCTTCACAGGAATTTTGCCATTCGTCGCTTTTGTAAATACAGATCCGTGAACTGAATCTGAATTTATAAATGGGGTTTCTTTCCATGTCGAACCAAAATCTCTAGATATTAAAAGTCTGGAAAATCCGTAACTTGGATCATATACATTTGATGGGTATCCGGATGCGATCACTAAATCCCCGCTAGGAGAAACTGCCATTTTAATAATTTGAAAATCGGTAATAGCTACTTTTGTAATATCCCCATTATTAATATGTAGAGGACCATTCATATCTAAGACATATTTTTCTGTTTTTGGTTGATAGGTATTAATGCCTATCGTTGTCTTATATTTTACCGGATCTATACCAGATACGATTGTTTGATTTTGAATAAACTCTCCGCAAATATTAAAAAGCCCAAGCATACCCATGGTACGAGAATTATCTAGGGCATAAGAACCTCCGCCGATACCAATACCATCTTTATCAGGCGTAACGATGCGCATAAATGAAGTAGACGTAGGATCATCTGAAATTAATGTTAATGCATCCCCGGTATGTGCATCTGTATTTTTATATATATCTTTTTTATATACACCAGTCGAAATATCATATATCACTACGGTTTCATTATATGGATGAGTAGGGTCTCCTCTCGTAGTTACGGATAGTTTTGATGCAATACGAGTATTATTTGTGACATCTAGTTCTAAAATACCACCACTCAAACATCGTATAAATGCATCAGGATTATTCGTATTATTAGATATATCGTTATTTGTGAAAAAATCGATGCGTGAATAAGACGTATCCGCAATAACTATAATTCCTTTATTTAAATTATTTTGTGCAATAATATTACGGTTTACATTTTGCGATGAATATACGTTTAATCCTTGCGTAATATTACTATAAATATCTAAAGTTGCGGTTGGCTTTATCGTATTTATTCCTATTCCAGAATTATTACTATACATAAATTGCGTATTAGTCTGATTTAAATATAGAATATTACCAATATGTGTATTATTTAATATGGTAAGGTCTTTTCCAACAGTTATATTTTTTCCAGTATATATATTTTGATTCGCAGTAACATTTCCGCCAATAAATGCATTATGGCTGGTATATGATTCAACCACGTGTATAGTAGATGAAGAAATATCATCTGTATTAATGTGTCCGCTTACGTCTAATCCACCTTGAATTATCCCTTTTCCTGTAACATCTAAAACTCCGTGTATCGTAAATCCACCAATATACGAACTTTTAAGAACGATTTCATCTGCAACAACAGTATTGGTTGTTATTTTTCGATTCATTTCAAGATTTCTTGCACCACCATATTGTCTCCAAGACATCGTAATTATACAATTACGATGTATTTTATTCTGTATTAGATACCTTATAGAACTTCTTTTCTTAGATATATATTCTTTGTACTTAAGAAATATACATCGGCATTCCTCATATAGAATGAGAGAAGACTATCGGATGGAATGTATATTAATTAAATAAAGTTTTAGGGGGGCTGTGTGTTCCTCATCCACCTTTTTTAACAGTAAACCTCATGTGTTTATTTTTAAAGATTCTGGTTTTTTTATTTTTGGAGTTTTTAGGGGTAGTATGTTTTGAGAGAATGAACTTACGAATATTGGATAAATTGGATACAAATAACTCTACTATCTCTCGATAAAATGGACGAAATCGCGGTAAAGAAGAAAGTAATTCCTTTTCGCAAAACCAATCGATTTCTTGTTTTTCGAAAAATTTGCTATTATTTAATACGGTTTTATCCATGCGTTTCCATAAAAATTTATGGTTATTTGTGAAATATTTTGGTAGATTTTTATCATACTCAATATAAAATATATGTATGTGATATGCTTTATTTCCTTCTCCGTGAGTTAATTTATACGTACCTCCATTTTTTTGGATAAAGGTTTGAAGTTGCGCAGGATCTCCTAAAAATCCGCATAGTTCTTCCGAACCTTCTCTCAGCGCGGTTTCTATGATGGATTCAGTACCTTCCACTCTTCCTCCAAAATCAGAAAACCCTTTTGCAGAATCTTCCATCTCATTTTCTTTTCCAAATAAAAAATAGAGCTCATTATTACATATTGTGATTGGCAAAATACTAGCAGCAACCATTATATATTATATACGAATATTGTTTTATAAACGTATAGTTTTTATATTTGATTTTTCTGTAATATACGATTCTTCGCATAAAATATCCGATGCAGCAAATCTTGCAAAGATATTTTTCGGCGGAGGGTCGCTTACAGTAGAAGGAGGTAAATTAGAAGGGTCGAATTCTGGTAAATTTCTATAAAATTCCTTGATTTTCGGATTGGCCTTTATTTTCGATGGCTGAAATGCAGATAAATATAAGCCAGATAAATTTTGTATTCGAGAGAGAGCAACATATGTTTGTCCGTACTCAAAAATTGTATTACCTAAATCCATTTCCGCCATGGGTAATGTAGCCCCTTGAATTTTATGGATGGTAATTGCCCAAGATAAACAAAGTGGAATTTGGATGATTCCGATATTCGGATATTTATCGGATTGTACATGGAGAAAATCTATATGGGATTTTATGCCATTCGAGAATAATACAACGGGTATTTTTAGACCTTGTGAATTTATAGCAAATTCGACCACTTTACCTTGTGTGCCATTACATATTCCATTTTCGATATCTATATTGAATAAACACATGACATGTGCGCCGATTTTTAGTTTTAATGTATCGATACGATTCGAGTTTTGTTTTAGATAATCGATTTCGAAAGATACCTCTTGTTCGGTTAATTGTTGATATTCTTCCAAGATAGACATTTCGATTATTTCACCGGTGTTTACGTAGGTCGTTAATGCAACGGTTGATGCCATTTTATATATCATTTCTTCGCCTTCTAATTTATTATACTGGGCTTGATTTACAAAATCGGCCTTTGCTCTCGTAGCAAATAACTTTACAGGGGATATAATTTCATTTTTTGGACGATTTACATAGGTAGTCAATAATTCCGAATATTTTGGATCGATCTCTCCCCAACGTATTTGATTTAATAATTCGGTATATTCTGGGTCTTTTTGACGAAATATGGTTTTTAACTGAATATGATTTTGGATTGGGAAAACGGAGAACCATAATTCGGATTCAAAACAGAATTGCGAGGTCTCTTCTTCGTCGATATTTCCGACGGGCGGTAATTGGAAGAAATCGCCTGTAAATATCACTTGTATTCCACCGAATGGTTTATTATTATGATGTATGGATTTTCCGATTTGGTCGATGATGTCGAATATTTTCTTAGACATCATGCTGATTTCATCGATGATTAAAACATGTACCTTTTTCCAATTCGAGGATTTTCTGCGATTATGTATTACAGAAGTGACAATTTTTTCTTTTGGACCGTTCGCGATACCGATTCCTGCCCAAGAATGAAGGGTTCTGGCTTTACAATTATCTAATAAAATCGCCGCGCAGCCAGTTAATGCACATACTTGAAATTTTATATTATGATTGGTCATATGTTGAACCAAGGTTTGAATTAATTTGGTTTTTCCGGTGCCCCCTGGACCAGTAATAAATAGATTTTCGCCTCGTTTAAATTTATCAAAGGCATATTGCTGTTCTAGACTTAATTCCATTATAATTTATTATGTAGAATAGTACATAATAAAGAATGAATTCAATTTTGTGAAAAGAATAAAGAGATTTATAATGATACGAATACTTCGTATGAATGTATAAAAGAATATACGAAAATAAAGAATAGTAATTTATGAAATTATTTTTTAATACGATTGAATTTATAGCATTTATTTTACCTGCTTTACCGAATGATTTATGGGTTAGATTGTCGATTGTAACAATATATTTTATATTACATTATTTTAAAGCTCAACATTTGTATGCTGACTTTAAATATGAATGTATAAATAATGATAAAAATGAAGAATTAAACTATATCGACATATCGGTATAAACTTATTCATAATGTATTTGGAGAGAAAATGAAAAATCTTGTCCATTCAAATCGATTGGTAACCCGATCTCGTTCACCAGTTGAATGGTCATTCTTTGAATATCTACTGCTCCAGTATATATGCGTTTATCCGATAATAGATCGCCATTCGACTTATTCGCGACATATACACTATTAAATCCAGGATTGAATCGTTTATCCAGACTAATTTTCGCTAAAATATTGTTATTTAAGAAAGAGGTCGCAATTGGTGCTTTGAATGAATACGGATTTCCTTGACTATAATCATTTACTATTAAATATAAATATTTAGGACCATTTAAATCGATGAGAGATTCCGAAATAATTGATTTTGTGACGGTGGATGCAGGAGTAATAGAATATTGAATATTTCGGAATCCTAATAACCATCCTAATTTCGATTTAATATTATATTTATCAAATTCAGGCTGAACGGATACCCCAGATTCGGTCATGTCTGTTTTAACCGCAAAATTAATGATATATGTCTCACCAGAGATAGTGGAAAAATACGTTTTATTTCCTTGAATTTTACATACCAAGTCTTGAAGATGAACATTTTTTAATTCGTTATTAATAGTCGTTTCTAATCCGTATGCATTATATTGATTATCTGGAATTACTACGGTGGTAGAGGTGGCATTATTGTTAATTTGCATAATATTATTTCCGAGAGATGCAGAAATATTATAGAAGGATAATGGTAATTCAATATTGCATACTGATATGGATTTAACATTATTAATTCGGTCTGGAATCGAAATATTATAATAGGAAGGAGATGTTTTGGAATATTCGTCATAATCTTCTCTAAATCGTGTATCTAAGTTATAATATTTTGTTTTTATCGGTTTTTGTACGTTTGTCATAACCATATGGCTACCGTATTGTTTTACATTTGGTTCTAAAAACATGTCTTTATTATCGAAATATCGATTCATTTATATATGATAAGAATTATTTTACGCCGTGACAACTATGACAAGATTCCGAATATTTAACTCTTTGAAACATGGATCCTAAATTAACCGGATTTGGTATATTTCTGGTAGTCTCTACCGGAAGATTTGAATTATGAATCTCCGGAATAAGAATCTTCGGAATAAAAGAATGCGGTTTATGATATTGGAAAAACAATTTCATAAAATTGAAAAAATGTATAAAATATATACTACTAATATAATTTAAAATGACATATGTATGTAAAATTTGCAATACACAAAAAAAGACAAAAGTGTGTTATGAGAGACATATTGCATTATGCGAATTTACATCAGTTTCGGCTAAAGAGCGGGAACAAGAGTTGGATTCTTCCGAAATAGTTCCGTCGAATAAAGATATTTTTCAGATAATGATTCGATTATGTCAAGAAAATGCGAAATTGAAAAAACGTATAGAATATCTTGAACGAAATAATGCGACTATACATAAACGTAATATTGACGATTATTTATCGAGTATATCAACGTGTTCTCTCTTATATAATGATTGGATTGCACAGCTTATTATAACACCGGATGTTTTTCAATATTTATTAGATACGAATTTAACAGAAGCGATAAAACGCGTATTAGATAATAGTATAAACGCATTATTACCGGAAAATAAACTCCCATTAAAGGCATTCCTTCAACGTTCAAATAAAATATATATTTGTGAAAATAATAAATGGCGGATGATGGTATTGTCGGAGATTCAACAACTTGTCTCTCTATTATCTCATCGATTTCAAAAAAAATATATGGAATGGAAAACTGAAAATCGAGAGAATTTAATTCAAAGTGTCAAATTACGCGATTTAGATGTTCAATATATGCAAAAGGTAAATGGACTGGGAAAAACGGTGGAAGCTCGTAGTTCGGAAATAGTAAAATGGTTATTTATGAAAATAAAACAGGATATGAAACAATATATTTAAGAGTTTTCAAATAAAATATACTCTAATGTAACTGGGAATATATATTCATTATTTTTTATTTGGGGTATAAATTGCCATAACCATGGAATCCAATAATAATTAGTAGAAGGAGTATATTGTAAATAAGAATGTATATAATATGGACCTGCAATTGTTTTAAATAATGCAATTAATGTATCAGAAAAAGACATCATATTATAACACGTATTATTTTTTGCACATCTAAAATATGACATAAAATATGTAGATACAATATAATAATCGTGGGTTCTTTCTTGCTGAAATGTCGTTTTTAATCCAACCATTTCTGCGTATTTTGTAAACCCATCTTTTCCCATAGGATATGTTCCATCATTACCGCTCCATAATAAATATGCATTTATATAATCATATAATGAATAACTACTATATTTTTCATTAAAATGTATACACGTAATAAAATATTTACCGTTTTTATTCAGTAATTTTTTAATAATATTACAATAGGTTTCATATTTTTCAGAAGATTCTCCAACACATCTGATATATTCGACATTTCCACATTGTAATATTAAATCATATGTACCTAATTCTTCCGGCGTCATATTCCAAGAATCCATCGTATACCCGGTAAACCCCCTACTTTGGATCAATTTAACTTGTTCATCTGCGATTGAAACTCCTGTAACATTAATATCGTATTCTTTTTTAATATAATTTATGAGATCACCTTCTCCAAACCCGACTTCTAAAATTTTCATTCCTTTATGAACATTACAAATATCGCAAATTAATTTAAATTTATTATTATCCGGTATATATTTCATTTCATCAATTGTATGATTATTCCCATTATAATCCGTTAAATAAGGTGTTTTATTTGTTATAGAATTATTAAATGTTTTTTCACACCATTCTGATATTTTTTTAATATTTGGTTGAGAGTAATCTGTAGTATCAAACCCTAAGAATTTATCGCAATTTCCTTCTGAAAAATTACTAAAAGTATTATCTATTTTATTTAATTCTCTAAAATAATCATTATATACATATTCGGTTGCAATATATTTATCAATATAAAATCCTTTATACTTTAATAATTCTATAACTATTTCTAATAGAATAGGTATTAATAATATAACTATGTATTTTGTTTTGATATAAAAGTAAATACATAACACAATACTTAAATTACGTATAAAAGCTCGAATTGAAAAATGTTTTGTATTAGTAAACATATATGTAACGATCGCTTGTATAATAAGTGTAAAAAATATTAAATAAAAAAGTATTTTCAATATCGGGTGTTTTATGTTATATTTCATATATATTAATAATTATATATAAACATAAAATATACAGTTTAATACTATGCGACTCATTTCATCACTATTTAATTTTGTTCGTATGACTACATCGTTATATAATATTGATGAGTCACATGGATTATCTCATAGTATGAATGTTTTTTTGATGTCGAATGATATATACCGGCACGAAGTAATCAATACCCCTATATTATGGGGACAACACCGAATTATATATACCTCTGCGATTTTACACGATACATGTGATCGTAAGTATATGGATAAAGAGGAAGGATTGGAACGGATTCGCGAATTTTTAAAAGATAAATTTTCTAAAAATGATATTGATATCATATTACAGATTATTTCAACGATGTCCTATTCATATGTTAGTAAGTACGGGTATCCTGATTTAGATAAATATCAAATGGCGTATCACATAGTAAGAGAAGCCGATTTATTAACTGCATACGATATAAATAGAGCACTTATTTATGATATGCATATAAATAATACAGATATAGTAGACTCGTATGAGAATACTAAGAAACTGTTTGAGAGAAGGATGTTTAAACATTTTGAACATGATTTATTTGTCACAGAATATTCTAAAAATCTGGCAAAAATGTATGAAATGGAATGTTATGATAAAATACAGAATTGGAACGAATTAATACGAGAGTTTTAACGATGTTTTGTTTTATTGCGTAAATATTTGCGTTTTTTGGATTTTTTTGTTTTACCACCAGCAGTATTATTTGACTTTGGAGGAGCCATTTTATCGTTACTCATAAATTTTCGATTATCACCTACAATACCTACAATACCTACATCTTTAAAATCTTTTTTTAATGAGTCTATAAGGTGAGCCTTTATTGGATCCCAACCTATTTTATTCAATTCTGTAATACCATTTGTGTTGGTGTCATCAACATGCCAAGAAACTGGGTCTCCTTGTCTTCTTACTATATATGTATTATTTGGTTTTTTACCGTTAAATCGAGCAGGATTATAAACGACAATTTCTGCGCCCTGACCACCAAACAAATATGCATAAACTGCTCCTTGACTATGACCAATTGTACTCATTTTTTCGTTTAAATAACGATTAACAGCTTGATCTACGTTTAATTCAGATTCCTTCTCATGTAATTGTTTAAAATATTGAATAATTTTAACTTCTATTTTGGATTCTATTTTGGATTCTATTTCGGATTCTGATGTATCTTGACTCTGGATGTTTGATGTAGCTATTTTAAATAAATAACGTAAATAATTACGTACTGATGTATGTCCATTTTGTGCAATTATAAAACGCGTTGTTTTAGAATTAGCGTTAATATTGTTAATATCTTTAAACCTTAAATTTCTTAAATTATTACCCCAATCTTTAATATTGACTGCACTTGTCCCTCTATGTATTATAATAATTCTCGAATTGTCTAAATCAAAATATGCTTGAAAACGTTTATTAAATAATTGAGTTTTAGTAGTAGTTTGAGTGACTTCGTTTTTGGATTGCTCTTCTTGTTCTAATTGTTTCTCTTCTTGTTCTGTTAATTTATAATCTATACTACCTCTAAAACTATGGTTTGGATTAGTAACTATGTCATTATCTAAACGAACGACATTCATAGAATCGGTTACATCTAATGGTATTTTTCGATGATAAAAATCTGTTATTTCTTTACCGGAATCATCTGTCGCATTTATTCCATATTGTGAACCAAATAAATAGTATAATTGATTTAATGTAAAACCACCACCTCTTTGTTTTTTTAATAAGTTTTTCTTTGGGGTATATTTCGTTTTTCGTGTATAGTGTTTCATATATAATTCTCTCGAAAAAAATGATTTGACGAAGAAAATTGATTCGAATTTAAAAAAATATAGAAGTATAATACAAAATTATATAGGAAAATGGAAATAATACCGAACAAACTCGCGATTGAGAATGAACATCCGAGAGATAAATACGTACATTTTGACGAAGGACCCCATATTTATACCGTAAATGGTGAAGGCGGATATATTTCAGTAACAACGTTAAATCACAGCTATTTTGAACATTTTGACGCGGATAAAGTTATTACAAATATGTTAAAAGGGAGAAAAATGAAGGACCCTACCTATAAATATTTTGGGATGACGAGAGAAGACATAAAAAAAATGTGGACGGATTCGGGAAGAGAAGCTTCTCTCGCAGGGACAAAAATGCATTTAGATATAGAATACTATTATAACGATCTTCCTGTAGAAAATACATCAATTGAATATGAATATTTCAAACGATTCTTAGCAGATTTTCCGGAGTTAAAGCCGTATCGTACAGAATGGGTGGTATACGACGAAGAACTTAAATTAGCCGGGTCGATAGATATGATTTTTGAAAATCCAGATGGAACGCTTCAAATCTATGACTGGAAACGCGTAAAAGAAATAAAATACGACCACGACACGAGTTTTGGAAATGAAAATTATGGAAAAATCGATTGTATTCGCCATTTACCAGATACGAATTATTGGCACTATTCGTTACAGTTAAATACATATAAAAAAATCATCGAAACGAAATATGATAAAAAAGTCACAGATTTATATTTGGTATGTTTACACCCGGATAATCCGTTAAATACGTATGACCGAATTAAAATTGACATCTTAGAAAAGGAAATGGACGCACTTTTTGAATTACGACGAGAGAACGTAAAATCTCTATAACATACAAATCTCCGAAAAACATATAAAAATACGTATTTTATTATTTTAAGAATGACTGACTTAAAAACATATTTTTTTACGTTTATAAAAAAATGGATACTACCAGTATATCTATATATTTATAAACAAATCACATATAGTTATGAATGCTATATAATATCAAAATATTCGACAACTCCAAAATTTACGGAAGAAGAAGAATTTATACTTTCGATAAAAACTCGGTTTTTAAATTGGATTCTTAGAGAGAATACGTCGAGTAATATATTGCCTATTTTTTATAAAAAAGAAGAATTGACCGAATATATGAAAACGTCGAATACCGAAATCGAACAAATATGGAAATCCCGAATACAATTAACATGTACCCCAAGAGGTAATATTGTAATGTTTTATGACCCGTATAAAATGGGATTTTGTTATTATTCCGACCAAAATATATTATCATATGATATATTAAATGCAGTTGCTATGAAATATGTAATGATATATTGGTGTGCCAATTTTTTTATCGACGAAGTTATTTTACCGGATACGAAAAATCCATTAAAAATCCATTTTATTTCGGAAGATTTACCGATCTCAAAAAGAATTCAATTACATACTTTGAAAAAGATGAAAATCCCTCCATCTCAAATAAAAAATACACTACGTAACAAATTTATTTATTTGGGAAACTTGCGTAATTTTTCAATATGTCAAACGATTCGATCACACCCTACTGGATTTCATTCTACGGCTTTGGAAGAAATTAGCGGACATAATCGGATGAGTTGGATCGATTTTAAGAAGGGCCTACCTTCTTCTCATTAGATAACCGGGTTTTCCATTCGATAAACCCAATACTTTTGATTAAATGAAAAGACGAACCTAAATGCATTTTTGCGATTTCATATGCTTTTTTTTCGTATGGATTGAGAGAATGGATATATTCTTCTTGCATTATTTGTTCGGTTAATTCTGGATTAGAAGAATTCATAATAATATATTTTGGATATACTATTATAATACTATCAATTTTATCTTTAAGTACCAAATGAACGTGTACCACCTATAAGTGGAGTTCTTAATGTATTTTGGATTTGTGCGATTTTTGTACAGTTTGGACGAACGATATTAAGAGATATGTCATAAGTATTAGCTGTACAACCGCGGTCTAAATAAGCGACGTAGGTAGATTGGAACATTACATAATTTACATAATTACCTCCTAAAATACCCATAATGGGATTATTCTTTTCGGGTCGACTCATATTCGTTTTTGTATAATTACCTGGATTACGAATCTGAACATGTTGCGGATTAATAGTAGGTTTAGGACGAGCATTTTTTGGTAAAATATCACAACATACAAGATTTGGGGGTGATTCCATGACGGTGGAATACGAAATATCAATCTTGTTTACTACCGAAACGGATACATTTGTAATATACTCCGATTGATCAAGTGTGGTACGCCAAGTATCTTGTTTTGTATTACTAAATGGTTTAGGACGCCATATCCAACGATATTTGGTTCGAATCATACCTTGAGTATCTAAAACAGATGTTTTTACTACAGATGGATCATTTAATGATGTAACTGCAGAAACGACGATTCCTGGCTGTGGATATTTTCCGCAACACCCTCCATGACCTTTTGCTACATTTCCTTTCATAAGGGTTTTAGGTAAACTACGACTAAGTGTATCTTGTCCAACCCATCCCTGACTTCGATGTGTACCGTTTAGAGAGAACCCTTTACCGACGCTGTTATTATTATATTTTGCACCTGTTTTACGTTTTAACGTAACCTCACTCATATTGCGTTTAATATATATATATAATATTTTATAAATCATATAATATTTTGAAATTCAAACAAAACGAATAATTTGCGTGGTTCATTTGTATAATTCTACCATATTCGTCTAATAATTGAATATGCAATTTTTGAATATCGACTGGTCCAAAATATTTCCGAGGTTCGGATATTACCGAGAAATCATTTTCCATTACTAAGCTAAAATAACTGCCCTTTATCGAAATTCTAGCTAAAATATCGGATTGAAGAATGTTGTTATTAAATGCCGAAATAAAATGGTCGTTTACGTTATTATTGTAATCTTTGATTGCTAAATATACATATCGGATGGAAGCTGGCTCTATTAATGTATCGGATATATATTTAATCTCTCCTTCGTAACGGGATTTAAGAAATCCTAAATTGATTCCAATATGAGTAGGCGTATTCGATGAATGGCCACAAGTATCTTGATTTGGATTAAAATCCAAGATGATTTCTTTTATTATATCATCATGACAACTTTCTTCGATTGGTTCTATTTTTATTTTACCTGTACCAGATCCAGTTTCACTAATATCTAAAATGAATTGGATGGACGAAAAAATATCACAATCATCATGTAACAGTACGTTTATTTTATGTATTAAATCGCTTGCATTATAATTACCATCTGGAATTATGATTCGTTTACTAAACTCGGAACATTCGCATTTAGGATCTTGACGTAGTGTTACTTTGAATTGATTATTTCCATAGGACGCAGAAATTCCATAAAAAGAAACGGGCAATTCGATGGCGGATAATTGCATGGACACAACTTTATTTAATTTAAAAGGCAATTGTAGTAGAAAATCGGAACTTTGAGTATTATACATATTATCGCGAAACCGAGTATCAATATTCAAACATTTGGTGATGATTCGAGTATTTAAAGGGTTTAAATTACCCGGAAAGAATTCATCTGATTTTGTAAAAATAAAGGGCGTATCAGGATGACGTATTACATTATCCGCTCGACTTGTTGGTAATACTTCGGAGATAGGTACATTCTGAAATGGGTCCAATACGCGATTTTTAGGAAGTGTTGTTGGAATAACTTTATCAAATTTCGCTGCAGATATCCAGCGTTTAGCAGTTTCTAAAAAAGTAATAAGATCGGATTTAAACCGTTTATCAATAAACCCGCTTTTTAATAATTGGTTTCGTATTTTAGATTCATTTAATTCAACGTCCGAGTATGTATAGTTGGGTTTTAGCTGTAAAAAATGTTCTAAATCTGGTAATGTATAATTATTGATATTTAAATCGAGTTCTGTATTCATTAGTATTTAAAGATATTTATTTATATCCATTTTAACATATGGAGTCTAAAAAATGTACGGAGTCTAAGAAATATAATACATATCAAAAAAATCCAAAACAAAAATATGAGGGGTCACATTATGCAATAACCGGAAAAGGCGGATTTTCGATAAAAGACTCTTATGTTATGAAAATAACCCCCATTCAAGAATTCGGTAAATATGATATGACAAATGCGGTACAAATATTATTTCCGGCATCTTTATTAAATTCATTCCTCGGGGGATTTAATGAAATTGCGAAGAAATTCAATAAAGATTCGATTACGGTAACATCTCAACAATTATTAAAAATCGACAAGAAAGATATTTTATCGGTAGGAGCATTCGATTCGATGTATTATGATTATCAAAAATATATTAATACCTTTTTCGGATTTAGTATGAATAATAGCTCATTATTTACAACGGAAAGTCAGTCGGAGATAAATAATGGCATATTTGACGAAGGATGTTTATATTCTATGTTGAACGAAAAATCGATTTGCCCATTTTCTGGGGAAATTACAGATGCATTAAATGGGTATATCGAAATAAAAAATATTACGGATATGTTATCTAAAATAAACGATTTGAATTTATTTGGAAATCGATTCTCTCACGATATATCTAAAGGATTTATGAATGGAGATTTAATTTACGTTTCGAATGGTATGAATATTAAATTGAATGTTGATATGCCAATCGATCATGCAGTAGTATCTATTTTGGAAAATAAATTTATGAAAAATAGTGGTATATCAGATATTGGAGTTGTTCGAAAATATCAGAGTGATATTCTATTAAGATTGGTTTGATTTATAGTATATATAATATAAATCAAGTTATGTATGGTAAATATAATGAAATTATGCATTGTAATTGTTAAATCGATCCATCAATAATGAATTTTGTGCATAAATGCTCTGAATATCTCCTGCACCTGGAATATTATTTGGACTGACTGATGGGTCTGGAATAGATGTAAAAAGTGATAAATTGGATGTTGTCATTCGAGGAGCGTGAGTGTTACCGGTATTCGTAACACGATATACAGTATTCCCTAGAATGTTTGTTAATTTTATCATATCTGGTAAAATAACGTAAAGGGTTTTTGATGAAGTGTAATCGAATGGATGGTATCCAAATATTTTTTTCATATTTTGCAACCCTTGTCCCGTTATTGCGGATAGTGTAACTCCCAAATATTGAGGAATAAACCCTTTATCCATTTGCCATGCTGTATTAGAAATACTTTCGGTATTAATCTCGGATATAATAACATCCATGGTTTTTACGTTACCTTCATCATCAACGACTCCTGTAACAGGTATTTGTTTATAACTGTGAGTATATATTGGAAACAATATTTCACGAACCAATTCGTGTGACAATAATGCATCATAATCAATATTACTAGTATCAATTAATGCATTATAGTTTACTAAATTTCCAGTACAAAATTTATCTATATTCATGTAATAAGCCTCGTTATCATATACAAGATTTGATTGATAAAATGTACATGTAGAACCAACATATGTCGGAAGACGTATGTAATAACTTTTGTCAACATAAGAATAAGAATTCGGATTAGGAGTAGTAAATGGATTTCCTATAGAAAATAAAATGTTTTCTGTTGTAGAATAATTATTGATTGGGGGAATAAATTGACGATATTTTATAAAATTTACTTTTGAAGTTTGATCAAATGATACACTCACTTGATTGTTATCATAAGATGATAATAATTGTGTCATTAGAGAATTTGAAATTAATGTATTTATGGCACCATGATTTGCATCTACGTTTGAAGGATCGTCTGGACCACTATAAGCAACACCATTCATATACATTTGAATTGTAACATAATTTCCTTCAATTCTAAAATATTTATGTTGCTTTATGGTAAGATAATCATAATATGGTTTACCATCTTCATGAAATGTAATTTGTGTAGTTTGTAAAAATTCTGGTGTAATCATATAAGAATTAGTAGTACGATTAATATGAAACGATGCAATATAACTTGGAGTTAATGAATAAATATTTGATAATAATCCACTATAATTCATATTTGTAACACCATAAACAGAAACAACTGGTGGAGAAATCACAAAATAAGCAGTATAACTATTATAAAATACATTTGTAGTTCTCTGTAATTTATATTGTGGAATAACATTAATTGAACTTAATAAATGATTATGTGTATAGTTGGATTTTGATGCCCATGATTCTACAGATGCGGGATTTCCAATATAACTACCTGATGTAGCAGAATAGACATTTGCATTTGGAACAGTATATGTAACGGTTAATGTATATCCGCTGGATTTAATTGTAGCAGGTTTAACATTATCAAAATAAGGATATAATAGGTTGGAACTTTGTGTCAAATAATTACTATTAACCTGGCCTTCAATACTAGTGTCATATGGATTGCTAATAACGTTAACTGTATAATTTGGTACATTTACTAAAATAGTATAGGTTGTATTATCATGATTTGTAAGCATAGACTCTGCGAAATTTAATTTAAGACCTAACGAATAAGTGGTTCCGCCATATACTACGGTTGTTAAATTCATAGATGCGCCATTATAAATATTATCAATATGTTGTGTTGCATAATGGCCGCGGGATACTTCAAGATTGAATACACCTGTTGTAACTGTTCTACGTATTGTGATTGAGTCAGTTCCAGTATTATCTCGGTGATATCCTCTTAGCTGTGAAAATGAAACACTTCGTGCATAATTTGTTTGTCCGTATGGAATGTCACAATTTAAATTTGTATTAATATTCGATGGTGAAAATTTGGTTATATTGGAATAGGTTGTGTTATATTGTGAGGAATATGATGGACTATCTACATGAAGTAGTCTAAACGAATCTGTTACCAACTTGAAACTTTCATTTGCTCTTTGATTACCATCAGAAGAAATAATAGCATTTTGCGGGTTTAAATAGTAATCTATACCAGAAAGAACATTAATATGATTATTATACGCCAAGACCCTTTTTGAAACGCAAGGATATTGTCCAACAGTATAATCGACTTTTGCAAATGCTGCTGGAATTGATATGATATTATAGTTATTAATAAATGTATCTGGTGTAGTAATAGTTGCTAATGTAGTACTTCCATCTTTGATTGTAACTAGTAGTGATGTAGGATTTTCTTTTTGGACAATAACACTTAACGTAGTTACTGTTAAATCTGTCGGAGATACTAAATCATAAAAATCATTATAAGGAGTATATTGATCCAACACTCCGTTAGTACCAGTAGTTGTATAAATAATTTTTTTAGCAGTAAATGTCGAAGAATTATTACTAGGTTTATTTGTTAAATCTATGCTATATTTTGAATTATTTACTAGAATATCTGTAAATTGAATTACTAAATTAGCGGTTCCAGCATTAGTCGCTGTTGAAATCGGACGAATTGTTCCTGTCTGATTAAAAAATGGGTCAATATCGACAATACCTGACATTTGAACATAATTACTAGAAATGTCTTTACCCCATATAGAAGATTTAAATATAGAACAATTTTCTTTAGAATATAACATATAAGATGATAATGAAAATCCAAGTACAGTACTTTGTAATGTAATATAAATATTGGATAGATTTTGATTTGTTATATCATTAACAAAATTCTTTAATAAATAAGTACAGTCTTTACCAGATGATGTATTAACTAATTTATAATAATATATGGTTTCTGTAATATCAGGAGTTTCCATTTTTATGTTGGTGTAAAACTGAATTTTAGGAAAGAATGAAGCTTTATATGTTCGAGTTTGTTTATATACTTCAAATGTATAATCGTTTTTGTTATAAGGTGATGTTATTGTATTTATATTGCCAAGAGAAATAATAAAATTATCAGGATTATCACTAGATGAACTAGTTTCCACGCTACTGTGTACTAGTTGAGTAGTAGTTGTAATATCTTCAAAGTCAATTTCATCTTGATCTATATAAATTACGGTTTTAGTAGTGTTATATGAAAGATCATCATCTGTATGAGTATCATATATTAAATCGTAATAGCTTATTTTAATCGCACGGGTTATTGCTTTAACATTCGTAATTGGTGTATTATTTGTAATGACAAATTCATAAGATAGATCTTGTAGCGGTTTGGGAGGATTAGTTGTCATAAATAAATGGTCATCGTCTGGAAGTCCTCGTTTCTTTGCATCTCCAATTAGATACCCCGTTAGATTTCTACTAAGATCTGTTAACTTCCATCCAGGTGAAAGTTGTAATGCAGATGAAAGTTCCAGTATGGTTTTTGTATCTAAATGTACGTTTAATCTAGAGTATTTTGAGTCATTTAAATTTATATCTGTAACAGTAACTGTAGCAGAACTACCTGAAACATCCACTCCACTACTATCTAATATTGGAGTATCATCTGCTAAAATATATTGATTCTTAAGACTAATAATATGTAGTTCATTATGTGTATCGACCGCTGAAAAATAACTATTGAAAGAAAAATCATTTTTGATTGGAGGAATGGAACTAATATCAAATGGTGCTGGTTTTACAACTGTAAATATAGTATTATTGTTAAACCCAATATTACGATTATCTGAATTTAAAAAAATCGATATATCTGAACCAGAATATGTGGTAGAAGGTGCTATGATTTCAATAACAGAACTAACATCTTCTTCTGTCAAAAGATTCGCACCTTCAAAATCGCCAATATTCGGAGAGCCTTCGCCAGGATAAGTTGGAGAGCCTTCGCTAGGATAAGTAACAACAACTCGGTCAGTAAGAGGTGTTTTAGAACCATAAGAACCAGACACATTTGATCCAGATCCGTCTGGGTAATAAACACGATTATTTGACGAGTCGACGATCAAATTAATTAACCCATCTATATTATTATAACTATTATCTAATTTCTCTACACTATCGTCAATAGTTATAAATTGATTATTAAATGATGGATGAGATAAGGTAGTTGTTCCATTTGTTATAACCAATTCGTGAGTTAAATTTTCAAGATTTGATAAAGCCATATATGGATTAATAGCGCTGTGTGTTAATTTCGAATCATCTAATGAAAATAATGGATTAGTATTCATAGAATACCCTCCTCCTGATGAAACGTCTAATCGAAGTTGAAATCCTGATCCAACCCCATTTGTATCTTGAAATACTCCTGAAAAATCAAAAGTATTAAAACTAATTTCAGACGCTACATTATTGTCGACATATTGAACAGGTGATACACCTGATGAGCTTATTTGAGCAAGAGTAGTAGATCTATCTTGAGTAAATTTATAACTATTAAAATCGGTGAAGGTATAGTCGGACTCAGTCGGTATAACCGTAGATGTAAGATTATTATATGCTAAAGTATTTGATAATGAAATATCACGTGGCATTAGTACTCCATCGCCAATTGTACCACCAGATAGTGTAAAATATTTACCAGAATTATTACCTAATGAAGAAGTATTATAAGAACTTTCTTCAATATAAAACGGACTATTATTATGATTATATACAGAATTGATTGCAGAAAAAGTATTAAATATAGCATAATTTTGGGATCGATTACCTACTACGTGCCACATTCCACTATTATCAGGGGTTGGATCTGTATATTGCGCGTCATTATTAAAACTAACATCAATTTTTAAATTTGAATCAAAGATAGAATTTGTAGAAGGGTCTAAATAAACAGTATTTGAAATATTGCGAATAGGATCATATATACTATCAAATGTAGGAAGAACTGGTTTTGATACGTAATCAACTTTCAATCCAAATAATTCAGATGTTATACATGCATCATTATTTAGAAATAAAGTTTTACCAATCAATTGTGGCCCGCTAATATCAGACTTAATTGATACAGAATTAGGAGTAGGTTCGATTGTATTCGTTAAATCATAAGGCTTTACAGATTTAGCTAAATTATAACAAATAAAGTTCTCAAGTTTGGTAGAATCTACGAGTGATAATCCTGACGATAATGAGTTATCTATTTCTGAAATTTGGGTGGTATAATCATCTGTCGAATTTAATGGCATATTTATATAATAAAAATATATTATAATTATTTATTAATTATAATTAAACGAATGTTCTAAATATAAATTAAAAATACGGATTTATGTTATAACGCGTTAAAATTGTAAAAAGTAATTTTATTTTAGATGGATTAAACCCATTATCTTTAGGTAATCCAAAAATTGCAATATAATAACTGTATATAGGTGCTAAAGTAAATGTTTTTTGTAAACTAATTTTTGGATTGGTAGAATTAATCGATTGTTTGTATTGAAGAACGGATTTTAATTTATTATTTAATATTAGATTTTGGATATTAGTATTAATCATATCTCTATTTAATCCGCTCATATGAATTGCACCAGTCAATCCTTCTAACGTTATTTTTAATAATATTTTGATTGTTTTATTCGTAGTATTTAATTCAAGATTTGAAATGGTAGAATATAGGTCTGAATATTCTATATAATTTTCAACAATATTACTAAAGTTTTCATTACCAAGAGGTTTTGTATAATATTTATGAATTGTATTGATTGCTTTATTTTGTTCAGATGTAAATAATAGTTCATTATTTATAAATGGCATATTATTACAAATAGGATTAATAAATGATTTTTGAGAATTATAATTGTTCCCAAATAGTGATTTGCTATACATTTATATTATATATTACTATTACATTCGCTTGAAGTATCACTCATAGAATTATTAATAAATATATTAATTAAATTTCCATTTTTCTTAACACATAGCTCATTATTTTTTAATTTTCCATTTAGTAATTGAGAGGTGAGATTTATTTTTTTAATTTGTCGATGTGGATGATTATTTTTATGTGGCGAAAAACAATTAATTTTAGGACGGTGTGTTGTGTCATTCGATGAACTACTAGTATCAGATGAGGAAGAACTACTAGTATCAGATGAGGAAGAACTACTGTGTTCGGATGGTTCTTTACATTTGGGTATACCAGGAGGTATTATATTACCAGTAGGACCATTCGGTAAAATGGGTTTATGAGGAGGACAACCGGTCGGTCCAGTATGCCCGGTCGGTTTATGTGGAGGTCGGCAACCGGTCGGTCCAGTATGCCCGGTCGGTTTATGTGGAGGTCGGCAACCAGTATGTCCGGTCGGTTTATATGGAGGAGAACAACCAGTAGGTCCAGTCGGGTTTATCGAAAATGGGTCATTTATGAGTTTTATAAATAATGGAACTTTTATAATTCGAGTAATATTATTCATAGTAGTAATTGTTTCTTGACTCATATTGCCATTATCTATATTTGTAGATTGATTCAATTCTTTCACATGTTTTTTTCCGAGATCGTTCAATTTTAATGTCTCGGAATCTAAATCGAGAGATAAAGAAATCGTAAATCCTTTTGGAATAAAAATTAAATCGCCATCTAAAAATCCATCTTTTATAGAATAAATATACGGAGTTTGACAGTGTTCATCTATGCCTCTATTTCCGAAAATATTTAATTCAGTGGCAGATTTTAATAATTTATTAATTCCATTTATTGTAATATTCCCAAATAAATTATGATATGTTCCATATGCGTTTGTTTCTGTTGATTTTATCAAATTATAAAAGTCGTCTATTTTATATTTTCCGCCACTAATATCGAATTGTTCGTCTAAAATATAAATGGATGTAAATCCTTCTTCATAATTTAAAAAATCATTTACATATTCGATGAATTCTTTATAGATGTATTCGAGTTTTCCGATGGAGTTAATTTGTTCAACTGTTTGTAAATTATGAATAAAATCGGCAGATGTAATGGATATAGAATCGACCGGAAAATTACCCGTGCATGAACTATATGTACTACGTATAATATTATTATGGTTTTTAACAAGCCCTAATTTACGATTGAATGCATTCACATCAAACAATAATTGTATAGAATCGCTGAGATTATATTTACCGATATTTTGTATAGGATTTAATCGTATGGATTGAAATTCTTCTTCGACGGAAAATCCTCCAATACCTGTAATTGCAGGATGTACCCCAGTATATATGTGTTTTTTATTAATAGAACTAGTAAAATTAAATGGTATTGTTCGAATCATATTTTATTATAATGCTATAATAAAATATTTATATAAAATATACTATGCCGTATACGATGCGTAAAGTCCGTAAATCTTTGTGTTATAAAGTCTCTAATCGTAAAACAAAACGGGTATTTTCTAAATGCACTACAAGAGAGAACGCAAAAAAACAACTAAAATTACTTCGTGCGATTCAATATAATAAAAATTTTAAACCTCGAAATAAAACTAAAACGAATAAATCTTAAAATACCGTTGTATTCTTACTTACTTTACGAGGAACACAATATCCTTGAGATCTGCATCGATTTAATGCCTGTCTCGCGGTATTATTATCCGATATATTTTTAAAAGACGTAGGTCCTTCATTCGAGAGAATCGCCCCCGTAGTGTTAATACGTCGATTTGCGATAATTTGGGATGCGTCACGACATCCACCTATCCATTTTTTTTGCTGGTACGTTTTGGTTCCTTCGATTGATACCATGTTATTCGATAATCCTAAAGATTGACGTTGAATTATATTTGTCGCCTGTTCCGGTATTGTGAAATTGTGTTTGGGAATATACGTTCTAAAATATCTGCGTCGATTTAGACTAAATGTCGCGTTATTATCTGAGGTTATATCTTTCATCGGCATCGCAAAATGTCCGGATAAAATACCGTTATTTAGTTCTGTTAAAATGGGTTCTTGTATAATCGACATTTATACTATATCTATATTTTCCTATAAAAATATAGATATAATTTGCATTATATATTTAACGTACGTTGGATTCTCTCGAATGTTCGAACCGAGTCTTGAACAAAACATTATAATTGAAAATATAAAACTGGGAAAAAATGTCATCGTAGATGCATGTGCTGGATCTGGGAAGTCTACCACGATTTTATCGTGTGCAAAACAGATGCCGAATCATCGTTTTTTACAATTAACGTATAATTCGATGTTACGTATGGAAATAAAAGATAAAATTAAAGAATATGGTCTTAAAAATATAGTTGTACATACGTTTCACAGTTTGGCAGTCGCAAAATATACAAAATCCGCGAAAACGGATTCTGGGATTCGAGAGATTTTATATGAAAAAATGGCTCCGTCTTCGCCGATTCGGGCACAAGATATAATTGTCTTGGATGAGACACAGGATATGACTTATCTCTATTTTCAATTTGTAATAAAATTCTCTCGAGATATGGGTACACCTTTTCAATTATTGATTTTAGGAGATTATATGCAAGGATTATACGAGTTTAAAGGTGCAGATATTCGGTTTTTAACGATGGCGGAAACGATTTGGTCGGAATTTAGTTTATTAAAAACGAGAGAGTTTGAAAAGTGTTCTCTCAAAATGTCGTATCGAATCACTCGTCAAATGGCGGATTTTATAAATGAAGTAATGTTAGACGAAGACAGATTACAAGCATGTAAAGATGGACCACCCGTTACGTATATACGTAATACGGCGGATGCATTACAACGGATCGTTACATTTCACATTTTAGAATTATTAAAATCGGGAGTAAAACCAGAGGAGATTTTCATTTTAGGGGGCTCTGTAAAAGGAGTAAACTCTCAGATACGTAGAATTGAAAACGCGTTAGTAGAAGCTGGAATACCTTGTCATGTACCTATGTTAGAAACGGATAAAATAGATGAAAAGGTGATTGCGGGAAAGGTGGTTTTTTCGACATTTCATTCGGTAAAAGGACGGCAGAGAGGGTATGTATTTATTGTCGGGTTCGATCAATCTTATTTTAGAAATTATGCTCGGACTCTATGCGACGAAGAATGCCCGAATACACTCTATGTAGGATGTACACGTGCGACAACCCAATTATTCCTTTTAGAACGAGGAGAAGATAGTTCGACGGCTAGACCCCTTCATTTTTTACGGTTATCGCATCATGAAATGAAGACGAAGTCGTATATGCGGTTTAAAGGACAATCGCGTACTATTTTTTATGATAAAGAAAAAGAAGAGGAGGAAGAAATAAAAACGCATCATGTAACTCCTACGGATTTGATCAAATTTATGTCGGAATCGGTATTAGAAGAGATCTCTCCAGTACTGGATACTATTTTTGTGAGAGAATCTGGCGAAAATATAGAAGTTTTGGAAATTCCAACGATTGTGCATACGAAATCCGGATTTTATGAAGATGTAAGCGATATAAATGGAATTGCAATACCTTCTATTTATTATGATTACTTAAAGACACGGTGGGCAGATGAAGAAGAAAACGAAAATAATGATTCGTATAACATTTTATACGATATGATTCGAGAGACGATGAGTTGTACGAGAACGAATGAGTACCGGTATCTAAAGGGAATTTTAGAAACGATGCAAAAAGAGATAACGTCGGTAAGCGATTATTTATATTTATCGAATGTATATTTAGCTACCCAAGAAAAATTATATTACAAGTTACGACAGATTGAGAGAAATGAATATGATTGGCTAAAACCGGATATTCTCTCAAAATGTAAAAATCGATTATTAGATGTTTTGGAAAATGAATGTGGAAAATCAAAACCGGTAATTGAAGAAGTCATTATTCATTATACGAATGAAGAATCTCATATGGCGATTGATTCTGTTTTAAACGAAACTTTTCCAAAAGAAAGGTTTCGATTTACAGCGCGGATTGATTTGGGGACTGAGAATACGATTTGGGAATTGAAATGTACGACGTCGATTACACAAGAACATTTATTACAGGTGGTGATTTACGGATGGATATGGCGAACGGTTTATCCGGATTCTTTACAGGAATTTCGGATATTTAATATTAAAACGGGAGAGACTTTATTGTTAAATTGTGAAAAAGAAATACTGGATAAAATTATGGTATTGATATTGAAAGGAAAATATGAACGGAATGAGATAAAAGAGGATGATGTGTTTTTGAGAGATTGTCGAATAGAATGAAAGAGTTGAAATATATAAATTTTTGGAAGTTTATATATTTGTATTTTGAATAAAATTAAAGAGTTTCTTGGTAAGTAACTCGAAGAGTAGCAACATTAGCTTGCGCAGAAACACCTAATCTAACAGCATAGTATTGTTTTATGGCTAGAGAAGAACTTGAGTAACGTCTTGAAAATCCAGTTCCACTAGAAGATAGAACAGCATTCAATATTTCAGGACGACTGTTGTGATTTTCATTAATAGATTTAGCTATATAGTTATCCATAGTGTTTGTTTTGCTATTATCATACATGACGGTTCCATCATCTAATGCAAGAACAATACCTGCTTTTGCTCCAGCATTTGTATTTTTTGTATTCAAAAATGAAACCATCGAGTTATATCTTGCAATAGAATCAGGATTATTAGAAGCATCTGGATTATTAACCCATTGAGTAATAACTACGAAAGAAGGATCGCTCAAAATTGCGTTTGCAAATGTTTGTAAAGAACCAAGAGAAGCGAGAATGTTAGTAGCCATTTATATATTACTACAAGACAATTATTTACACATAAATAAAGAATCAAACTTTTCTAAAAAATCATATTTTCTAAAGAATCATATTCCCTAAAGAATCATATTCCCTAAAGAATCAAATCCATGGCGGACAATTCTTTCAAATATCTCTTTGAACAAGTTTCTACTAAAAGTCCGTTCGCATAAATGCCGTAATTAGTATAATAATTTTCATTTTCTAAAGCAATATGATAAATATTTACAGATTCTTCTTTTTCAACCACTTCTGACTTCATATCTAAAAAGCAAGGAAGTCTGTATTTATCCTCGGTAATATAAATGTAATTATATAAATCATGTATTTCTTGTATTTGAATATCGTTGAGTTCGTCGACTAGTATAGAATGATGTCCGGTTATAAAAAGATCTTCGGTAAGTTCAGGATAATTTGTTTTTGAACATTTATAAATACGATTTGGTATTCTTGCATTATCTCCTGGATTATTCAATACTTTTTTACCAATCATATCTACTAGTAAATATCCATGGGATAGAGTTTTAACAAACGTTCCTGGTCGAATATCTTGTACTTTAATAAACACTTCTTCGCCATCTACATAAGATAAAATTTGAGTATCTTCTTTGAAACAAGGAATCGTTGTATTTGTAGGTGCTTGTACTGGTGCAGAAAATCTAGAAAAAATTAGGTTAGCACCATTCATTTGTGAAAACTGTGGAAATTGTGTTCGGTCAAAGTTATCAAATGATTTGAAATCGTTGTTAAACATTATATATATCTGTAATATATTTACTAAATCAAATATTTTACAAGTTTTTACATATTTCAACGTTATTTATGAAAAAATACAAAAATCAATTAAGAGTTACATATTATGATGATTTATTCTCTCCAATTCTTTTAATTCATCTGAAATATATTTATAAAATTGAAACTCAGAGATATGAATAACACGAATATATTATAAAATGAATATTTGTACTGAGAGAACTATAGAAACAAAAATAAACGCCAAAGAAATGCGACAACCATTATACGAAGTAGATATCGATTTTGACGAAGCATCGAAAGCATGGTATGCGAATAAAAAACGGATGCCAAATTCGATGTCTAGATATGTCTGTTTAGGAATAACAAAAAAAGGAAATACGTGTAATCGTAAACCACAACGAAATTCAGATTATTGTCACTGTCATTCGTAAAAATATAATAATATAATAAATGAATACTACTAAAAAAGGGGGTGTATTATTAAAATCGACCGAAAGTCCAGAAAAAATATTTTTTGATTTTTTAAATAATGCAAAACGATTGACATATATTTCAGATGGGGCAAGTGGTATAATTTATAAATTAGGAGTGGGTGAAGGATACACCTCAGGATATAGTTATATTGATCCAAATTATTATGGAAAAAATGTAAAAGAAGTCGTATTAAAATTATGTGTTTTAAAATCATCTAACGTTCAATTTTTCAAAGATGAGGTAAACATACAAAACGAAATATTTCAAAAATCGACTCAATATTTACAACCATTATGTCCATCGATTCTTTTTTCGAAGATAATGAGAGATAGTACTGAAAAACGTACTTTTATTAAAAGGTTGATACAAATAAATGCAAAATTTAGTAAGCAACGTTTATTATACGAACATTCAGATGTTTCCTTAGATACATTATTGGATAATAAAAATATGTATTTAGGATTAATTGTGATGGAATATGCGAATGGATATAAAAGGTTATTTGATTTAATTCAGTCAAATAAAGTATCAAACGAAACGAAGATAAAATATATAAATTACGGGCTATTTATAATATTAAAATTAGCGATTGATACTGGATATTCACAAGGTGATTTTCATATCGCAAATATAATGATTCATCCAAAATTAGATTTTTTTAAGAAAGACAGCGGGAGACCTCTTATTCTGGATTTTGGATACGCTCGAAAAATACCAGAAACGTCTATGACAAAAATACGTAATTTTGTTCGAAATTCCGACTATATTTCTGCATTAAAATGGATATGTAGTATAAAACGGTCGGATAATGGAATATTAGTAAATTCAGATTGGAGTTCTTACTATGGATGGGTATGTAGAGATTGGGATTTATTAAAAAATAGGGCGACTTCAAAATCGGTTAAGAAATCAGTAATAAACGTAGGAGAAAATGAACAATATAGTATACCTAATAAAATTACATATTCCAACAATACAGAATTGAATCAATTATTTATATTGAGAAAAAACTATATTTCAGAATTAACTCAAAGATTCAAAGAGTTGAATAAAACATCCCCTATAAATTATCCGATTTTACCGATTTCTCAGATGATTATAAAAAATAGAACATTTGCTATATTAAGAGGTGGTAAAAGTAAAAAGAATGTTACATTAAAAAAACGGATATAAAGTTATGGAGAGAATGTATTCTCTCCATAACATAAAAAAATATAAATCTAGCTACGGCAATTTCGTATACATCCTCGTTTGTGTGCGGCTAATGCTTTTAAATTATGCCCGGAATATTTATTACATAATTGACAATTAAATCCCGGTTGTTTTATGGTTTTTGAACATTTTTCGTCCATAACAACAACGCTCATTTTTCATCATTATTCGTTCATTTCTCTCATAACAATAATTAGAACATGACATTTATATAATAATATTATATAAAAAATTATACTAAATAATCAATCTATATATGGTGTGTATATTGTATTTATAATTACAAAAAATACAATATCAATATACAAAAATACATAGCTTTATTTTTTATCATTATCGAGAGAGGTTATTGGTACTTTATAATTTTTCTTTTCTTGACAACCTCGTAAATGAGCCGATAATGCACGTTGGTTCTTAAACTGTACTTTACAATATTCGCATACTTCTTGATTTAGATTTGTAATAGTTGAATATTTTTTATTTAAGAAGTGTTCGAGAGAAGGTAATTTAAATTCATCGATTTGTAATGTAATTTTTTGATTAAATTCCTTTGCGGTTTTTGTAAGAGCCATTTTTTGAGTTATGAAATTTTGGTATTCAATATTAATTTCATCTAGAATTGAACTATCGATAGCCGTTCCAGTTGTGTCGGGTTGAAATTCTAATATTTGTGATTTAAAATGATCAATTATATCGACTGCCACTTTAATTCTCTCGGGTTGATATTCAACATTATGCAAATAGATAACAATATTTCCATTATATATTTCTATCTGGTAATTTTCTTTATTCGCAATACCGGAATGTTGTGATATCATAATTCCCGAACAATTTTGTGTTTCAATATCTCTCAAAAACTTCTTTACTTCATCTGCTCCAATATTTCTATCGTAATTTTTATTTTCTAAAAGTATCCTTTGTTTATCATTTCTATTTAAGATAATATCTCCAGTCTCTTTAGTTGTTCCAACCGAGAGAATTTCTGCGGTTGGATATAATGGGGTAATAATATTGTATAGAATGTTTTCTGAGATTTTACCCTTAGAAGAAGAATTTTCCATTTTTTTAAGAAGCTCTCCTACACTTGTTTGTAATTGTGTTTGAGATAAATTGTTAGATGTAGATATCTCTCGAATCTGAGAGAAATTGTCTGTAGTTAAATTTCGAATATCTGAAATTCTTGTATCAAGTCGCTGTTCCGAAGAAGTTATTAGATTATTCATCATAGTTTGAGAATTTACAAGTGTAGAATTAAATTTTTCATCTAATGTTGTTACGAATTTTGAGAGAGTATCTTTATTTACGGATTCTTGTAACAGTTTTGCTGTATCAGTATTGAGTGAAGATTTAAATTCTTTTATCAAACTTGTCATTTCTCTCGAAATGTGTTCATTATTTTTTGGAATAATTTCTTTAATCAGAAGTTGCGTTTTATCTAAAAGTATATCGTTATGTTGTTTTATAACTGGAGCAATTTTTTCCGAAGTTGTATTGGTAAGAATCATTTTTAGGTCTTCAATATATTCTTTTTTGAATTCTATAAACTTCATCGCAAATGTCGTTGAGAGATCAGTTTGAGATTTACTCACACTATCATTTACAGTAATCATTTGTTGTTGGAGAGTTCGCATATTTTCCAAAAGTTGAGTTGCAAGAGAAGTGGATAATGCTGGATTTATGTCTTCATACAATTTTTCAATAATATCAATAAAAAGTAGATTTATTCTCTCAAAATCGATAGTTTTATGTTTATCATAAAACTCAAATATTTTTTTATTTTGAATGCTTATTTGGTATTCCATGATATAATAAAACATATGTCGATAATATTTATATGGTTTTTTCACTAAATTAAATGACTAATTATTAAAATAGTGGATTGTCTCATTAAACCAATATAATTCAGTAACTAAGTTTGATTGGTTTAATCGTATCTTATTGATTTAATGAAATTCAGTCATTAAAATATATTGAATTAATGAAGTTATATTAAATCAATCAAAATTAATAACTAAAATTTAT